>Ga0123339_10000879_pt1 | contig 21599 bp, 21 predicted proteins | sample lystaG_FD_89956 | JGI IMG/M metagenome (GOLD analysis project Ga0123339, IMG submission 89956) | Glacier valley bacterial and archeal communities from Borup Fiord, Nunavut, Canada, to study Microbial Dark Matter (Phase II) -... | ecosystem: Environmental > Aquatic > Freshwater > Ice > Glacier ...
CAATAAGATTAATGGACAAGTATAGTTATGAGATGAATAGTTTACTTGATTAATCATAAATTAATAACAGTTGTAGTATACATAGAATAAAGGAGTTATCTATGAGAATTACAACTGTTTTTTTTAAGCGTGATTTACATAGAATTACCAGTTATATAAATAATTGGTTTGTAAATATCACATATTTATCATATATTTGTATATTATTGATATCGCTTACTTTTTTTGTATCTCATATTAATATCAGTAATAAAATTATTGAACTCGCTTCTAATGTTAGAATTAGTGACGATAATGAATTTAATATAGCAAATTTAAAAAACATATATCCAATTTTTAATAGTACTAGCTACATAATGAAGGATAAAGTGAAAAATGAAGTCATATCAGTTGCTAATGAAAATAAACCAGAGTTTGAATTAATTGATAATATTGCAGTAGAAGATGCAGTAGCTACTTTTGCGAACAAAAGGCAATTAATTATATCTACAAATGCTACTCCTGACATAGAAAAAATTTCGATTGATAGTATGAAAATATTAAATTATTCAACTCTAATAGGCGTAAATTATCAAGAATTATATAACAAAACAATTACACTTACCAAAATAAGTGATAAAATTTTGGTATATAATACGCATACATCAGAATCGTATGCAAATAGTGAGAAATATAAATTTGATTATACTGGTACATATAGGACAACAGATGCAAAGTTTAATATGATTAGTGTAGCAAAAGAATTTGAAAATAATTTAAAAGAAAAGAGCATCAATACAATTCAGGATACAACACCTCATGATTATGGAACATATACAAGTGCATATTCTAGATCTAAAATAACAGTAAAAAATAGTATAACAAACAATGGAAATTTTGGTATATCAATTGATTTGCATAGAGATGCAATTGGAGATTTAGCATTTGCACCAAAAGTTAATATAAAAGGAATAAATATTGCGCAATGCATGTTTGTGGTTGGGGTAGGTACTGATAAAAATAGAAACCCATATAGTCTAGATAATTTGAGTTTAGCAATTCAAGTTCAACTTTTAGCAGATAAAATTTATCCAGGACTGTTTAGACCAATGCTAATTAGAAATTCAGTATATAATCAAGATTTAAATAGATATTCTTTACTGATAGAAGTAGGGGCTACAGGAAACACATTAGACGAGGCATATTATGCTACAAGATGTATAAGTAACTTGTTGGATATTATATACAAAAAATAGTATATATATATTGTAATGGGTTATTCTATATGATATAATAAAATTATAATTATTATAGGAGGTATTGTATGCAAGGTATTTCAGTAGATTTTAAAGGATTAAGTCCATTTGTTGAGGAATATGAATTGAAACTTATGGAAAATGGAGTATTTTCAGCTCATAATATGATTAATGATAAAACTGGTGCAGGTAGAAATATGCTTGGTTGGGTAGATTTATCAAATAAAATAACAGATGAAGAAATAGATCAAATAAAAAGATGTAGTGATAAAATCAAAAAACAATCTGAGGTATTTATTGTTATCGGGATTGGTGGATCGTATTTAGGATCCAGAGCTATTATAGACTTATTTTCTAGTACATTCAGTAATATGCAATCTTTTGGGGATAGAAAACATCCTGAAATCATATTTGCTGGAAACAATTTAAGTGGCAAATATTTGCGTGATTTAATAGAATATATAAAATATAAAGATGTATCAATTAATGTTATATCTAAATCAGGAAAAACTATAGAACCTGCTATAGCATTCAGAATACTTAGATTATTTCTAGAAGAAAAATATGGAATATCTGGCGCAGCGGAAAGAATATATATTACAACAGATAAAGAAGATGGAATTTTAAATAAAATTGCAAAAGATAATGAGTATGAAACTTTTATAATTCCTAAAGATGTTGGTGGTAGATATTCAGTTCTAACGCCCGTTGGACTGTTGCCTATGGCTGTGGCCAATATAGATTTTGAGGAAATTTTAGATGGAGCAACTTTTGCAGGTTACGTATACAACGAAAAAAGTATTGATAAAAATGACTGTTATAAATATGCAGCATATAGAAATATATTAAATAAAAAAGGTAAAGATATTGAGATAATGGGATCATTCGAACCAAGTTTCACTATGTTTACTGAATGGTTCAAACAATTATTTGGGGAAAGTGAAGGAAAAAATTCTAAAGGTATTTTTCCAGCTGGTGTAAGTTTTACAACAGATTTACATTCAATGGGTCAAATGATTCAAGATGGAAAAAGAAATATCTTTGAAACTGTTATAAACGTTAATAGAAATAGAAGTTTTATAACACTTCCAAAAATTTCAAATGATGAGGATGGATTAAATTATCTAGCAGGAACAGAAATTGATTATATAAATCAACAAGCGTTTTTAGGAACAATGCAAGCTCATGTTGAGGGTGCAGTTCCATGCATAGTTATAAATTTAGAAGAAATAACAGAATATAATATAGGACAGTTAATATATTTCTTTGAAAAGGCATGTGCAATAAGTGGTTATATACTAGGAGTTAATCCTTTTGATCAACCAGGTGTTGAAGCTTATAAAAAAAACATGATGAATTTATTAGAAAACAAATAATAATATAATAACTATACATTAATAATATAAGAATTAATGTATAGCTATTTTTTAGATAATTTTAACATGTTAAATCGTATTTGAATAAAAATGTATTAATTTCAAACTAGTTCACATTATATAATTAGTAGTAAATATTAAGATATTTTACTGTTAATATATTACATATTTTAGGAATAAATATACTTTATCATATAAATGTAATAAAAATGTAATGAAAATGCAATAAAAACCTCTAAATGCACAAAAACATTGAGTATAAACATAAAATTGTTTACATAAACTATTTACAAAATTTAATTACTGTGATATAATATATATATTATAGTAATTTTTTTGAAGAGTAATACATAAGATTAAAGTATATAAGGATCAAAGGAGGAAGTTTTGTGGAAACTTTTAGTTTAAATAATGTAGTAAAAATAGGTGGCACAATAGCAAGTAATTTAGAATTCAGTCATGAAATTTATGACGAAAGGTTTTATAAGTTTTTTGTAGATGTTGAAAGATTAAGTGATTTAAAGGATTCTTTACCAGTTATAGTATCAGAAAGAATTATTGATATTAATAATATTAAAATAGGAGATTCGGTACTAGTTGAAGGCCAATTTAGATCATATAATGAATTAAATGATGTGAAGAGTAAATTAGTATTATCGATCTTTGCAAAAGAGATAAAACTGTCTAATGAAGAAGATGTTTCCAAAATAAATGATATAATACTCGAAGGATTTATTTGTAAAAAGCCAATATACAGAAAAACACCACTTGGTAGAGAAATTTCTGATATGTTAGTTGCAGTTAATAGATCATATAAGAAATCAGATTATATACCGTGTATTTTATGGGGTAGAAACGCTAAATATTCAGAAACATTAGAAGTTGGAACAAAAGTAAAATTATCAGGTAGAGTTCAAGCAAGAGTATATGAAAAAAAGCAAGTAGACGGAGAATCAATAAAACATATAGCATATGAGATATCAGTTGCTAAATTCGGATTAAATGAAGATAAGCAAGAAATATTATAGATAAATTTTAACGAGTAGAATTACTCGTTTTTATTTTTGATATTCTAATGTTAAAGGATCTATAGATTTGCCGTAGTTTGAATAAATACTGAAATGTAGGTGGGGTCCTGTAGTATTCCCATTAGACATACCATTTGATAATATTTTTGGTCCCACATATGCTATAATTTGTTTAGCGTTTATTGTATCACCTATATTTACTAATTGTTCTTCTGATAAATGACCATATATAGATTTATATGAATTACTATGTAATATAATAATATAATTTCCATATCCATTATCATCAAAACCAATATATTTAATTACGCCATTTTGAATTGAGTATACAGGAGTATCAACCATGGATGGTATATCTATACCATCGTGAAAATTATATTTTCCAAATAATTCTCTAACACCATAAGATGATGAAATTGTATAATTATTAGTTATAGGATAATAATAGTCATAACTGCTATTAGAAAACGAAAATATGACTGAAACAAGTAAAGATAAAAATACGAGATAAATATAAAATTTTTTGAACATAACATCACCAACTACTATTATAAATGCAATAAGTTGTAAAGTAAAGTAAGTTTACAATAGTATTTATGACGAAATATTACACAATTATTACAATAAACATATAACTAATACAAAAATCATTATATTTTTCAACTTTTATAATAAAACTATTGATTTTTGGAAAATATTTGATATAATTTAATTATAAAGTTTAAGGAGGAATTATTTTATGAAAAAATCTATGAAAATATTTTTAAGAATTATGCCTATAGCTCTAGTAGCTGTTATTATGTTTGGAAGTGTATTTGGTGTTATAACTTTAACAGATCCAAATTTAACTGCTACTGATGCTCCTACTGAAGTTACAACACTTGCTAATAGTATATGGGGAACAGTAATGACAGTTATACAAATTTTAGCAATAGGCGCCATAGTAATTGCTGGAATAAGATACATGTTTGCATCTGCAGATACTAAAGCAGATATAAAGAAACAAACAATAACACTAATAGTTGGTGCTGTATTTGTTTTTGCAGCATTCCCAATAGTTCAGTTCATATCAGAAACTGCAAAAAAAATAATATAGTAAACAATGTATTATTATATGAATTAGCGTTTTAAAATATTACAAGATGTTTTCTTGTAATATTTTTTTATTAGGAGGTAAAAATGAAATACATAAAATTAGTTATTTGCTTTATACTTATATTTACTATGACAATTAATATAACTAGCGTATATTGTTCTCAAGCAGTAGATGGTGGCGGCGGTGGTTCAGTTAGTTTCTTGGATAAAATATTAGGTAAAGGAAATAGTTTCTTTACTCCTGGTGGTGCTGAAGGTTCAGATACATTAGGAGCTAATATAGCACAATATCTTTCGCAAACTTTTGTCCCAATGATTGGAGATATAGGTAATCTAATATTTTTTGTTATAGCAGCAATTTTAGGCGTAAAATATATATGGTCTGGTGTAGAGGGTAAATCTCAAGTTAAAGAAACACTTCCAACCTTTGTTGTTGGGGCAAGTTTGTTTTTCTTATCACAAAAAATATACACATTTGCAACTGTAACTTTAACACAATTGACTGCTGGTACTACTTTCACTGTGGTGCAAAGTAGTATATGGGCAACTGTAGCTTTGGTAGTTAATGTATTAGCTATTGCTGGAATTGTTGCTTTAGGTCTAAAATATATGTTTACTTCTGCTAGTACAAAAGCAGAAATAAAGAAGGATTTAGTACCAGTATTTATTGGTCTTATACTTATATATGCAACATCAAATATTTTAACGTTCATTGTTAATGTCGGTGGACAAATGTTATAATAAAATAAAAAAATAAGGAGAAAAATAAATATTTATTTTTCTCCTTATTTTTTATAGACTATTTAAACTTAATATTGGAATTATTACAATATTATTACAAAAAAAAACATTATCTAAAAATATAGACTATTTTGCGAAAAATATATTAAATTTGATATATTTCTATTGAAATAGTAATACATTCATGATACAATTTACCTAATTAATAGTACTAATGAAAAAGGAGGTTATTTTATGGGAAGAACATATACAGTTCCTAGAAATGTTAAAGGAGAATCTAGACTTTTATATATATTTACAATGCGTTCGTTTTTGACAACTGCTATAGGAGGAACTATAGGGTTTGTAATTTCATTTATATTTTCACTTGTGGGACTTGCATTTGTAGGTTGGATTGTTATGGGTGTATTTGCTGCGTTAGGATTTGCAATTGGATCACTTACAATACCAGATTCTGCTATAGTTGGCAATTTGAGAAAAGCTGGTGGGGAAAAAATAGGGGATATTTTAATAAGGACGATTACATTTGGGAAAAGAAAAAAGATATATATATATAGAGAAGGAGGAAAAAAATAATGGATGTTACAGTATTAGGATTAATTGCAATTGGGGTATTTGGTATTTTTTACGTTGTATTTACTTGGGGAAATAATAAAAAAACAGGAGGAACTCCAGCAAAAACAGGTCATGTAGCCAATAATAATAAAGCTAGTGATAGAAAAGTTGCTGCTAAAAAAGCTACAGCTGAAATACAAAGAAAAGACATGTTTAACTTTATTGAATTTGATAAAATCGTTGATGATATGATATTACAAGAAAAAGAGACTAAATATACAATGGTTATACAATGTAAAGGAATAAATTATGATCTTATGTCTGAAGTAGAACAACTTTCTGTTGAAGAGGGATTCATAACTTTTTTAAATACTTTAAAATCACCTATTCAATTATATGTTCAAGCAAGAACAATAAATTTAAAAACTAGTTTAGATATATATAAGAGTAAGGTAGATGATATAAACCAAAAGTTTGTAGAATCAACTGATAGACTTAAGAAATTAACTAATGATATAAATACTAGTGAAGCGCAATTACGTGAAGCAACAGTACAAAGAGAAAAATTCTCAAATATTTCTGAATATGCTCAGGACATAACAAAATATGTAGAAAAACTAAGTTTAAATAAACATATGTTACAAAGAAAATTTTATGTTGTTATTTCTTATTATAAATCAGAAATAAATACTACTGCTGAATTCTCAACTAATGAAATACATGACATATGTTATAGAGAGCTATATACTAGAGCGCAATCTATAATAGGTGGTTTACAGGCATGTTCTGTATCATCAAAAGCATTAACATCTAATGAACTTGCAGAGTTATTATATATTTCATATAATAGAGACGATGAGAAATTATTAGATATTAAGACAGCTTTAGATTCTGGATTCTATAGAATGTATTCAACTACTAAAGATATACGAGAGAAAAAAAGAGATGTTATGCAAAAACAAATTCAAGAAGAAGCTATGAGTAGAGTTGAACAAGCAATAAAAGTAGCAATATCTAGTGGCATAATAAAATCTGAAGATGAAATGATTGAAGAATATGAAAATGCTGCTGACGTAGAGGCTATTAAAATAATTGAAGATACAAATATTAGTCATGAGGAAAAAAAGAGAATACAACAAGTAATTGTTAACCAACATAATAAAGGTATTGATGAAAGACAAAAAGAACGTGAAGAAAAACAAACTAGCAAAAAAACTCCACAAGAAGCTAATAAAGAAGAGAATATAATCAAACCAGAAGCTAGCAAAGAAGAAAGTATAATCAAACCAGAAGTTATTATACAAAATGATAAATTAAGCAATGTAACTTCAAATGTTAATTCATCTGAAGATACAATTGTTTAGGGAGGAGATACAAATGTTTGGAATAAAAAGTAAAAAAATCGAAGAAAATAAAACACCAATTACTAACGAAGGCAATTTAGTAACATCTTTTGAAGATATAAGTAGTAGTTTGGATATAAATAAATCAACTTTAAAAGATTTGATTTCGCCTGCAGGAATAGATGCATCACATTTTGATTACCTTGAAATTTTTTCTAAGATATCAAGATTTGCAAGAACATTCTATATTACAACACTTCCAAGACAAGCATCATTCCCATATTTTTTAGCAAATATTTATGAATTTGGAGATATAAACACATCTGTATTTATAAATCCAATATCTGAGACAACATCTCAAAATGAACTTAATAAAACAATTGTTGAATTACAATCCGAGAGATATGTTGCAGATGATAGAGGAGATATAAACAGATCTTCAGTATTATCTACAAAACAAGCAGAAGCAGAAGCTTTGAGAGATCAAATAGCTGCTGGATATAACAAATTATTTGAAGCAACAATTATAGCAACATTATTTGCATATAACAAGGCAGAGCTAGATAAAGCATCTGAATTATTAGCTATGGAAGCATCAAAGAGCATGGTTGGTATAAAAGCTACATGGGCACTTCAAGAAGAAGGTTTCCAAAGTAATTTACCATTAAATAAAAATAAATTAAATAGAAAACATACATTTGATAGAGGATCTATGGGTACAGTATTCCCATTCTTGTCATCAGATATTGGACATGAAATTGGTGTTCCGATTGGAATAAATAAACAAACAGGATTACCTCTTCTATTTGATAATTTTCACCCAAGTTTAACTAACTATAATATGATTATATTTGGTAAATCTGGTTCTGGTAAATCTGTTACTATTAAAACAATTATGGCTAGATCATCAGTTTTAATGGGAGTAGAAAATCTAGTACTTGACGCTGAAGGTGAGTATGTAGTAGTTGCTGAGGCTTTAAATGGAATTAATATAAATTTAAGTCCAAATAGTAATACAGTTATCAATATATTTGATATAGAACCTGAAATAACTAGAGATGAGATAACAGGAAAAGATAAACTAGTACTTAATGTAGAGAATAAAGTAGAAGATGTAACACAAGCATTACTTACAATGGCAAGAGGTGCAACAAGGAGTACTGAAGTTAACGAACTTACAAAACAAATAATTGCTGAAATAGTAGCTAAATTGTATCATAATTCTGGTATAATGAATGATGTTAATTCACTATATGAGGACGTATCTGAACTTAGTATATTAAACAATTATGTTGGTCTTACAAAGAAAAAAATGCCAACTATAGGTAATTGGTATGATTTACTAGTTGAGACATCTAGTGGCGATCAAAATGAAACATATGCATATCACTATAATTATTTACTTAAAGTTATGAAACAATATTGTAGAAAATTTGATGGGCAGATGGCATATTTTGATGGTCAGTCTACATTTGAACTTATGGATGGAAATCAATTTATAAATATAAATATATCACAATTAGAAGAAAAATTTGCTAGACCATTAGCACAACAAATATTACTTTCTTGGATATGGGAAAAATATGTTAAGAAAAACAGTGAAGATAAGAAGAAAGCTAGAAGAAAAAGAGTATTAGTAGATGAGGCATGGATGCTTTTAGATTATCCTGAAGCAGTTCAATTCTTAAATACAATGGCTAGACGTGCTAGAAAAAGAAACGTATCTCTAGCAGTTGTATCACAAAAATTCCAAGATTTCTATGAAAAGAAAGAAGCACAAGCAGTTTTAACATCATCAGAAATTAAATTATTCCTTGCACAAGATAAATCTGAAATTCAATACTTAAAAGAAGTTTTTAAACTTAGTGAAGGTGAAGCAGATTTCTTACTTACTGCAACAAGAGGAGAAGGACTTATAAGAATTGGACAAGAATCAGCAGTTATATCAATTCAACCAACACAAAAAGAATTTGAATTTGTTGAAACAAATATGGCTAAAATGTTAGCAATGAAAGAACAAAAGAGAGACCAACAAAATATATAGAAATGGGTGATAAAATGAAAATTAACTTAAAAAAACTTTCGACAATAATATGTATAATGTTAGTAATAATTGTTATATTTATGCCTATGGTAAATGTATTTGCCGAGATAAACACGGTTAATTCAGAAAATCCAGATGCGACTACAGTAAAAGGATTTTTAGCTTGGGGAATGACAATGAGTTTAGGACCACTTACTGCTGCATTAGCAACACTTGTAAATGTTGTACTTATAGTAGTATTTACGCTATTATATTTTATATTTTCTCCAATATCAGCAGGATATGCTTTCCCATTTCCGGATCAGATAATTTTTAATAAAATTGGTTTCTTTGATCCTAATTTTATTAATCCAACAACTGTTAATGGGTCTCCTGTTAAAATATTACAAGAATTAATAAGAAATCTGTATTATACAGGATTTGTTATTGCAGGAACAGTGTTTTTAATAGCAGCTATGGTTATAGGTATAAAATTAGCAATATCAACAATAGCGTCTGATAAAGCACATTATAAACAAGCATTAATGACTTGGGTAACAGGATTATTCTTATTATTTACTACACATTTTATTATGCTAATAATATTTACGGTAAATGAGCAGATTGTACAATTAATATCTACAGCTAGTGATAGCGTACTATTTCAATTTCAATGGACGGAAGCCATACCACTTATAGGTAAACCAATAACAAATATTTTCAATGCCCTTACCACATTTTTTGGAACTGCACCGGTAGGTATTGTTAATGTATATGGTTATGAAGGACTACTTATAAAATTTGGAGTAGGTGCCTTGGGTGGAAATATTATATATAGTATAGTATGTGGAATAATACTAGGACAAACATGTGCATTAATACTAATGTATTTAAAAAGATTATTCTATAGTATAGTATTAGGTATGATTGCACCATTAATAATAGCAGCGGATGTAATGAAGAAATCATTATAAATAAGGAGGAGAAAATATTATGGGTAAAAAAGGCGGCGGTGGATTATACGAGAATTGGCTAAAGAATTTTACGTTGAATGTAATGACTCAAAGTTTTCATGCATTCTTCCTTATGTTTGTAATGAAAATGTTGTCAACGATAAATGCAATCCAACTTGATGATGCCACAAAAATCGAATCGAATGAAGGACTTCTTGCAATCATGTCAATAGTAGGTATGATGGCAATAATTAAATTCGAAAAATTATTCAAAGATCTTTTTGGTATAGGTACATCTTTATCTGGTGATCTTAAAGGCGCTGGAATGAAAATGTTTATGGGATTCCAAGCAGCAAATAGTTTACAAAAAGAAGTAAGAGAACCATTCAAAAAGACTAGTGAATCAAGAAAAAGAATGACAAAACTAGGTGATGATATTGGAATGACTAAAACTGGTAAAGAAACTGGTAGTAAAGGGCAAATAGGTAAGTATTATAAACCTTCTGCTGGTACTCCAGGTGGAACTTCTGGTGCAGGTGGTTCTAGTGGTTCATCTACACATGCTCCATTGTCAGATAAAACACAAGAATTATATAACAAAATGAAAGATGCTAAAGCAAGTGGTAACATGGACTTGTATCAAGATTATAGAGATCATGCAGCTGCTCAAATGAAAAATGAAAGATCCACTTCTGGTGGTTCTGGTACAGGCGGAGGAACTTCAAATGCAGGTACTCCAGCTAATTCTGGTAAAGTCGATGTAGCGGCAATAAAACAAAAAAGAAATGAAGATAAATACAATGATGCTGTTTATGAAAATAGGCAGAATAGTAGAAAGAGATGGTTGAATACAGCAGGAACAATTGCATCACTTACAATGGGATTTGGAGCTACAGATGAAACATCTGAGGCATTAAAAGTTGCAGATGTAATAAATGATCCAATTAATGCTGCGAGTAGTAGATATATAGAACACGGAGAAAATATAACTGCAAATAAATCTACAGATGATCCAAGATTCAATGAAAAAACTCTTACTAATGCTATCAAAGACGGATTTGAACGTGCTACTAAAAACATGAAAAACGATGATGGAAAATATACTCCAGTTAAAATTTCAATTGAAGCTGCAAAAATGGCAACCGGTTATAATATAGTTCATAGTGCTACTAGAGCTTCAAAAGTTGATAATGTTGATGATATATAATAAATATTAAATATTAAATAAAATATAGTTAGGGGTGTAATTTATGCTAGACAAAATTAAAAGTGCAACGAATTTATTTATATTATTCATGTTTGCAGTTGCTTTTGTGTATGGAATAATAATGATTATAATTACTGCATTTAACAAGACAGATATGAATAATATAAATCCTATATCAGCTCAAAATGTCGATATATATATTACAGAAAATAATTTACTTAAAACTGATTATAGTATTTTCTATACACTTGAAGATTGTATACAGGATGTAATAACATCTTTGCATGATAATAAAACATCAGATGTGTATAATGTTTTAATAAATGATGTTAAAAGTCAAATTGGCAATGATAAATCAAAATTATCTCAATACTATAATGAGAACTTTAAGTATGATATTCCAGATGGCATGAGTTATTATGGATATCAAAATGTTAATAATTTAGAAAAAGTATATAAAGTTGATAGAAGTACATATATTTGTATTGTTACTAGCATAAACGAATCGAAATCAACTAAAATTGGAATAAAATTAATTGATGGTGAAACTTTTTTAGTTTCATATCTAGATATATAGGGGTGGATTATGAGAGATGAAATAAAAGATAATCCTAGACTATTTGTAGCTGTATTAATTACTGCTGTAGTAGCAGCAGTAATACTTTGTATATTCATTTTAATATTAGTATGGTCACCTAAAAAAGTTTCTGAAGTTACAAACAATGATATAACTCATCAGCAAGATAATTTAAAACTTGGAAAATATAAAACGGTATATACAGATGAAAAGATGGTAATAGAAGACTATTGTGAAGAAATTTTAAATAGTTTTAATAGTTCTGATGTTAATTTAATAAACAATATTGTATTACCGGAATATTTAACTTTTTTAAATGTTGATAAATCTGGATTAATATCTGCATTGAAATCAAAAGGTGTACTTGGAAAAATGCTTAAATTCTCAAGTTATAAAGTGGCAACTCATTTAAAATATGGAAAAATATTTGAAGTAACTATAACAAGTTATGATAACAGTTATAATGATAAAATATGGATAATTGAAAAGTCACCTAATGATTATAAAGTATCATTTGATGGATTTATAGGATTAGATAATCATGTAAAAACTATGACTGTTCAAGGATTAAAATTAGAAATAAACCAAGTTAAAGAATTTATAACATCTACTTCAATAAAATTAACTTTAACAAATGTTGCTGGACATAACATAATAATAAACCCAGATAACAATTATGAAAATATATACTTACAGTTAACTACAGGTACAGAAATTAGATTGAATTCAACTTGGCTTTCAGGAGAAACAAAGGAATTAACTAACGGTTATGTTATTAACTTGAATACAGAATTTGTTACATCTGGATTAACTGCTGGATTGGCTAAGAATATAGTAATAAAGAACGTGTATGATTCAATTTCTAAGGAAACAAAAGATATAGTATTTCCTATTAATTAGTAAATACAACATTAATATGTAAAGGCGGTGAGTAATTACAATGGATGATTTCGATTATGATCAAGATAATCAACAACATGAAGGACATGAGCAGGATGATGATAAAAAAAGTTTATCGGATCGAGCACATGACGCTAAAGATAAATATGATGATGCAAAAGAAAAAATAGATAAGGCTAAAGATTTTAAAAATAAAATGAGAAATACTAGGCAGGCATCCCAAAATGCAGGTAGCACAGGAACAGGTGCTGGAGCAGGTGGAGCAGGAACAGGTGCTGGAGCAGGTGCAGGAACAGGTGCTGGAGCAGGAGCAGGTGCAGGAGCAGGAGCAGGTGCAGGTGCAGGAGCAGGTGCAGCGGCAGGTGGAGCTGGAGCAGCAGGTGGAGCAGCAGCAGGTGGAGCAGCAGCAGGTGGAGCAGCGGCAGGTGGAGCAGCAGCAGGTGGAGCAGCAGCAGGAGCAGCAGGTGGAGCAGCAGTTGCAGGTGGAGCAGCAGCAGCAGGAGCAGCGACTGCAGGTATAGGTACTCTTGTCGTTTTAGCCGCGGCCGCAGCACATCAAATGAAAAAGAAACTTGATCAAAAAAATAAAGAAATTAAAGATAAAACAGGTATAGATGTTAAGCAAACAAATAAAATAATTAAAGCAGCTATAATACTTTTCCCATTTATATTAATTTTTCTAATAATGAATATTGCATCTTTATGGTTAACTAGTGAAGATACATATACTGATTTAGCATCAATTATAGAGAAAAGAGAAAAGAGATATACTGAACCAGGAAAAGCAAAAAAACCTTTATTATTAATGAATGATACTCAAATTAATGAAATAATAAATAAAGATTACGACAAAAATGCAACTCTTGTAGAAAATAGGGATTTATCTTACGAAACATATTTAAAAGAAATGTATAATCAAGAATATGATAACTATATTCCTACAACAGAAAATGATCCTGCAGATAAATATGCTGCAAAGGGTTCAGTTGTAAAAACATATTTAAAAGCTGAAAGAGAAAACTTTAACAAAGTAAAATGGAATATTGTAGCTTTATCTGGAAGTATTGGTAGTGCCGAAATTAAAAAATATGATACCTTGAATATGCCAGATATAGCTAAGTATAAATATTCTCCAAATGCAACTGAAGAACAGATGAAAAACATGTATGTGGATATGTTATATAAAAATTTACAAATGTGGGTTATACCATATTCGTTAAATATAGCTACACAAGATAATAGTTTTGCAAAAGATGTATTAGATAATATGTGGCATCCAATAACAGTTTCATTGTATCAATTAGATAGATTGACAAAATATACTACAACATATTATTATTTAGAAACAGATGTACATGTTGATTATTACACTGCAGTTACAACATGTTCTGGAGAAGGAATATTTAGAAGTTGTGATACTGATTATGTATTTTCATTTTCAGCTGATTTTGATTCTACAACTGCTTCAACTTGGACAAGTAGTAATACAGCTAGATATTCAGTTACTTTAAAAAAAGATGGTAATAACGAATATATTAGGGCTGGAATAAAATCTGGACCTACATATGTTAGAAATCAAGTACCATATAGACATGTACCTAAAGCTACAGATATACAAGATTTCTATAGCATAATTAAGGCAAAATATAAAATTGATCCTATAAGTGAAGCGAAACCGCCAGTTGAGAAGGTTATTGTACTGGATTCAAGTGGTAAAGAAGTTATAACTGAACTTTGGGATGAAGAATTATTAGATGATGGAACTGAAATAAAAGATTACAAAGTTTCATATTATGCTCCTGAAAAGTATGCAACTTTAGGAAGAAAAATATCTAGGGTTGAATGGTTTCAAGATTATGGATACGGAAATAACGAAATATTTCCAGCTAAGACTGATACAGAAAAAGCTGCAGCAAAACTAAAATACAAAGGTGCCAATGGTTCTAAACCAGAAATACAAGAATATTCATATGCTGACTTAGATTTTGCATTTCAGCAGATAGAAAAACATTTCAAATGGCTTGAAACTAATGGTATAACTGGTAGTGGTAATTTAAATGCATATTTCATACCTGAGGGTGGATTCTATTGGCCAGTACAAGCAGTACTGGGCAGAGGAAAAACCATTGATCAACTTATTACAAGTACTTTTGGAATGAGAACTGATCCAGTTAATGGCACACCAAATTCGTTTCATGGTGGTATAGATATATCTCATGGAGGAATAGGTAATCCTGGCCCTAGTGGTGATGTAAATTATGGACCAGACATATTAGCCGCACAAAAAGGTATAGCATATATAAAACATAATCCGGGTGGCTATGGTGATTATGTAGTCATTGATCATCAAAATGGTTATTTTACATTATATGGACATCTATTTTCAATAGCAATTACTGATGGACAACAAGTTACCCAAGGACAAAAAATAGGTCTAATGGGTACAAAGGGACATAGTACTGGGGTACATTTACATTTTGAAATAATTGAAGCTGATGATATAGGTGGAATATTTAGCAGAGAAGCTAAGCGTGATCCAAGATTATTCTTTAATGAAGATGGATCAACTATATTATCATCCAGTGAAAGTTTATCAGAATTTGGTGAACAAACTATTGGAGCAATGTGTGCTAAGGCTATTTCAATGGCTAATAGCGCAGATATATTATACAGACAAACAGGCAGACAAACAGTTTCAACAATTGCTGCATTAGATAGTATGACACAAACTGATTGTAGTGCATATGTATACTCAATGTTTAAGACATATTTAAATATAAATGTAAATTCCCAATCGGAATCTATTAGAGATAAAGGATTATCTGCATATTCAGAAAATGGTTGGAAAGCTCAAGTTGGTGATTACAATGGGGATACATCAGTATTAAAACCTGGTGATATTCTGTGGAGAGACGGCCATGTTGGCATTTATGTTGGTGATGGAAAACAAGTAGATCACGGCGGTCCTGGTGGAACAAATTCAGAAACTAATCCATCATGGGTTGGTCCAAAATATAGAGCTGTATCTTCTACATATACAAAATATATAAGATACACTAATCCAGATGCAGCTGTTCCCATTAATGGGGATGGATCAACAGCAATTGATCCTACAAGTATAGATTTAAGTGGTATTTTAAGTGATGCAAGAACAATAGAATGTTTCAGAGTATTATTAACTGGAGAAATGGGTACTATGGGAAATGTATCTAGTATTGATGTTGCAAGTATAGGTAGCCATACACAACAATCCCAAACCAGCGCATTATTTGCATCTAAATATAATAACTACACATATTCACATAGTTGGACAGCTACAGATTATCAAATGGGTAGAATTGCAGTTGCAACAACTGTCGTTAATAGAGCAGGTGGCAGTGCTAGTAAATTGTTTGGTGTTATGACAGCCAAAAGTCAATATACAACAGTAAATGGATATGCAGGTAAAACTGGTGAGTATGCAAAAAATCTACAAAAATTCAAAGCGTATTCTGCAGAACAAAAAGCTGCTATTGATGCAGTTATTAAGATTTCAATAACAAATTCAAATAATGGTTACTCTGTAATTGGAACATGCCAAAACTTTTGGGCTTACCAATCATTTATGGATGATCATTCAGATAAAACAGGATTATATAATATAGCAGGAAATCTATACTTTAGATATAAATAAAAAAGAGGTGTTTAAATGCATATAAATATAAAAAATATTATAATTTCTATACTTGTACTTGTAATATTAAATATGATTTTTAGTATTGTTTTAAATTTAAAGAAAAACGAATATTATAAACAATTAATTAAAAGTGATAGCCAAGAAATGTTGAAAGATTATAATACATATAACGATATAAATTTAGTTTTAAACAAATATTTGGTATTTATTAAAGATAGTGATTATAGTAAATTAAATGATGTATCTCTATTTTACGCAAGTAAAAGTAATAGTGAATATGATAAACTAAAAGATATTCTACAACTATCTGGTGACTACACAGTTTCTATAGATAAAGTATATAAATTAGATCGTAACATATATAGATGTATATTTAATATAAAATCTAGTAATGATACAATTAACAAATATACACTTTGTTTAAAAGTAGATTCAGAAGTAAAATATTTTAGAATATTAGAATTTAAAATTTAGAATAGAGGTTATATTATGAGAAGTAAACTAATTAAATCAGTTTTATTAGCTGTATGTTGTATAGTTATATATTCAGTTATATATAACTATACAACACAGATTAATAGTATAAATAAAAATAATACATATGAATCAGACGCAGTTTATAAAAACTATAGAATTGATTATATAAATAAATATGTTGAAACAATAAAAACAAATAATTACCAAGGTGGATTTAATATGCTTGATGATGATGCTAAAAAATATTTTAACGATAATTTGGTACAATACTCTGAATATATTATTAATCTTACAAGAGGTATGAATAAAACAAATGATGGATTGAAAATAAACTTAGTTGATGAAGTATATATGAAAAAATATAATATAATTGAGTATGAATTAATATCTAAAGATTATGAATACATAGAAAACAATGAAGTGTATTTTTCAGGTGAACATACAATATTTAAACAATTTAAGCTAATAGAATTATCGCCAAATGTATTTCAAATATATATAAGATAATATTAAGAAAGAAGGTGAATAAATGAATTCTCAGACTAAAATTTTAAAGGTATTTAATAGAATATTTTGGATTATAGTTATAATAATATTTATAAATGAGGCATATCATTTACTCGAACCTAAGATAATTGGAATGTTTAAAGATAAAAATTTAGTAACAGATTCTGATATAATAAATGAGTTAACAGAGTGTACAACTACATATTTTGATTCTATAAATTATAAACAATATGATAAATCTAATATGCTAAATTTTTATTTAAATAAAAAAAGCTATGCTGAGTATGATATTATATATGATAAAATAAACACTGAATCTAATTATAAATTAATTGTGAAATATGCTTATATACTTAGTAAAGAGACATACAGATGTTATATCATAATACGAGACACATCTAAAAATGATCTGAGTTATATGGAAAATACAGATAAAAGTAGTATGTATGAAATTACAGTTAAATTAGATGTAAAAACTAGTACATTTAAAATATTACATGATACATTTAATTAGATTGGAGGCGTAAAATGTATTTAAATAAAATAAAAGTATTTATAATATTTATAATTATTGTTTCTATATTATACAAATCACAGGTTGAAAACAAGGTTACAGAAGGTACAAATAGTTTTTCACTGCGAAGATCAGTTTATTATAATCAAGAATTACCATCTTTTCCAAATGACTATTCAAGTGAGGAATATGCTAAGATTTATTTACAAAACTTTTTAAATACAATACAAAACGATATAAATTCTGATATTTCTAATTATGTAGAAGAAAATTATTATAAACTAAATATTGAGAATAATAAAGAAAAATTTATTAGTGATATGAAGAAAAATATTATAATGGTTAATCCAATAAGTAATTATCAAGATATTGGTTATATTACAGAGTATGTAAACAAAGACGGTTATAAAACTATAGCGTATGATATTTTGGTAATGGAAAAAGGTTTGACTTATCCTAAGGGATTTGATTCACTTAAAAACCGAAATAATGAAGATAAATCAAAAATGATGGATATACATGTAATAGAATATTCACCATATAATTTTAAAATACTATTTCCAGATAAAACATTAGTTATGGAGGATATTTAAATGAAGATAAACACCAATCAATTAGAACAAATAAAAAAAGAAGAACAAGTATTAGAAATGTACGTTGAAAGTGTTGATGATAGTTTTAATATGATAGGGTATGTAGGAAATAAAATTAAAACAATACTTCCAAGAGATGAAGCATCTAGTGTTGTAAATGAAGAGGGATTAGTTGATTCTAAACATATTATAAATAAAGCAGGCAAAAGAATAGAAATTTGTATTAAAGACATAATAAAAGATGAAGGAGATACAACTTTAGTTATTGCATCTAAAAAGATATTAGAACTTAAAGTAAGAAAATGGATGTATATGCATCTAAAGCCCGATATGAAGTTAAAAGGCGTAGTAAGGGGACTTACTGAATATGCAGCCTTTGTAGATGTTGGTGGCGGAGTTACCGGTATGCTTAAGACCTCTGACATATCAGAAGTTGTTGTAAATCACGCTTCAGATATACTTAAACTCGGTCAAAGAATAGAAGTTACAGTCAAAAAATTTGATAGGGATACAGGTAAAATTGATTTAACATACAAAGAGAATTTTGGTACATTTGAAGATAACATTGCAAAAATTAAAGAGGGAGATATTATAGAAGGTATAGTTAGAACAAGAACTAGAACTGGTATATTTATAGAACTTAAACCTAATTTATCTGGTATTGCTGATCATGTTAGTGGAATAGAGTATGGACAAAAAGTGTTAGTAAGTGTAAAAAAAATAAATATTGAAAAGAAGAAGATAAAACTTATTATAATAGGATAATAACTTGAAATATTTTGAGTTATATATATATTTAAATTTAGAGTAAAATTTAAGGAGTGATAGAAATGATTAAAGATAAAGAAGTAAAAACAGCTGTATCGCCTTTCGCTGTTAGAGAGAATGAAGTAAAAGTTTTTGATGGTAAAGAGGGATTTGCATCTATAAATCAAGTTGTATTTAAGATGGATATGGGATACATAAATGAATTACATATAAAAGCACTAGAAGTTGTAAATGAATTTTCATTTGTAACGTCTAGACAAGTTACACAAATTTTGAATAAAAGAAATAAATTAGAAGAAATAGAAAAAGATAAAAGACAAGATAAAGTTGCAAAATTACTTGAAGATTTAACAAAGTCTAAAGTACTTGCAAGATATTATTTTGAAAGTGGTAGTGGAAAAAGTTCATTTAGAGTATATGGACTTGATAAACTTGGCACATATATATTAAAACAAAGAAATATAAATACAAATTGGCAACCAACAGATAATATAAAAGCTGCTTATGAATTAAAGAGAAAATTAGCAGGTAATCAAATTGTTATAGCTTATATGGAAAAAGCAGCAAGTTATTCTGATATTGATGTAAACTTTTTATTGTATTCAAAAAAATACAATGTAAAATTTAAACCAACCGGTGGACTTATTAAATTAAAGAATGGTACAAATGAAGTAAATTATGTATTTGAAATTGTAAGAAGAAATGAAGACTGGCAAAATAATTTTGCTACTAAAATACAATTGTACTCTGATTTCTTTGAAAATTTTGTTAAAAACGATGCAGGTATTTCTGAACTTCCACAACTTGTATTTGTTGGAGAAGATGTTCAACATCTTGCGGAAATGTTTAGAGTTATAAAGCAAATTACCGCAGTACTTAAAGATAGTGAAATATATTGCACTACTGATTTAAGACAGTTAGAAGACTCATTAGAAGGCTCAATAAGCATATTTGAACAAGATAACTTAACTAAAAAATATAAATTGATAAACTTAAATTTAGATATGTTAAAACCTGGTGAAAAATTAAATGATTCATCAAATACATTAAAGACTGATACTAAATTTAATCCTAATATGATAGTAGAGTAGATATAGCATGGAAAACACAGCAAGAGCTATAATAAAAATTAATGAAAATTATGTTTTTATGAAAAGAGAAAAGAAAGTTAATAATGAAATAAAGATATTCTATGCTACTGTCGGTGGACATTTAGAGAAAAATGAATCATTTGAGGATGCATGTATAAGAGAAGTATATGAAGAATTAGGTATAAAAGTAGAAATAAATAGTTTGTTTCATGAAGAAAGTAATATTAATTTAAATAAATATGAAAAATTTTATATTGTAAATTATGTTAGTGGAGATCTAGGCACAGGAAAAGGTGAAGAATTTACTAATATAGATATTGATAAATACGGAAAATATGAAGTATCTTTTATAAATGAAAACGAATTAAGCAACTATAATATATTACCCACTACTGTAAAAGACAAATTAATCAAAGAAAAAAATAACTAAAAATAAATAGCCGTGATTATGTATCACGGCTATTTTATGCATTAAATATACATATGCCTTAATTAGGAATTTTTAAAATGTCGAATTTAGTAGAAAATCGATGTTTTTTTAAGAAATTTTATGAAAAGGATTGACAATAAGAATTAAAAATGTTATCATATTAAAGGTCGCTGAGACGTGACCTAGAATCGATAAAATATATGGTCAATACGACAAATAATATTTTAACTTTTTTAACAAAATTTTAACAAAAACCTTGACAAGATGTCATTAATATGTTAGAATATATACAGTCACTAAAAAGTGACACAAGAGCACATTGAAAAATAAACAATACATGTTAAAACCTAGAAATAGTTGTAGTTAGATATAACTTAAAAAATAATCTAACAAAAAACAAAAAAGTAAATTCGCATAGCATAAAGTTATGAGAATGGAATTTAAAACGAGAGTTTGATTCTGGCTCAGGATGAACGCTGGCGGCGCATTTAAGACATGCAAGTCGAACGG
>Ga0123339_10000881_pt1 | contig 21588 bp, 21 predicted proteins | sample lystaG_FD_89956 | JGI IMG/M metagenome (GOLD analysis project Ga0123339, IMG submission 89956) | Glacier valley bacterial and archeal communities from Borup Fiord, Nunavut, Canada, to study Microbial Dark Matter (Phase II) -... | ecosystem: Environmental > Aquatic > Freshwater > Ice > Glacier ...
AGGTTCAGCGCCGCCTCCACCGCGGCGCGCTCCGCCCCGCCGGTCGTGGCGGACAGCGTGGTACGGATCTCCCAGAGCTGCTCGATGCTGCGTTGGAGTGGATGGGACATGGTGCGGCGGTTCCGGTTCGCAGGGACAGGGCAGGGACGGGACAGGGACGGGACAGGGCAGGGCAGAACAGGGCAGGGACAGGGTAGAGACAGGGCAGGCCCTGGGCAGGGCGGCGGACCATGCGGAAACGGCCTAGCCGTGTCAACGCAGGCGGCAGCGTCTGGCTCGGGCCAATCAGCCCGCTAACAGAGTTTTCACCCGCTGCGTCCCATCCTTGCCCCATGAGCACCGAAGCGACGGACGGCAACGGCAACAATGGCGCGCAGGGCGACGGGCTGCACCAGGCGCTGCTGGACAGCCGCCAGCGGTGGCGGGAGTTGTGCGCCCTTGCGGCCGACCTGGCGTTCGAGACGGACATGCAGGGCCGGCTGACCTTCATGGCGCCCAACATGGTCCTGGGCCGGCACAATGCCGGCCTGCTGGGTCATCCATTCGCCGTGCTGCTTGCGGAGGAGGATGCGGCCCTGCCCGGCGACGCCGCGCCGGCCCCGATGTCCCAGCGCCTGACCTGGATGCGCCACGCCGGCGGCGGCACGCGCTGCATCGCCCTGACCGTCGCGCCGCGGCTGGACGCCGGTGGGACCCTGGTGGGCACCCGCGGCGTGGGCATGGACGTGACGGAGCGGGAGCGCCGGGACGCCGCCGCCGCCGCCGCCGTGCGCCGGGCCGAACTGCTGGAACACGTGCTGGCCGGGATGCGGCGGGAGGTCATGGCGTCCCGCATGATGGCAGCCGTGCTGGAGGAGCTGACGCGCGCCCTCGGCGCAGACGGCGCGGCGATCCTGGACCTGGCCCCACGCGCCGGCTCGGCTGACGGTGGCCCGGCTGACGACAGCCACGTGCTGCACAGCACCGGCGCCGACCCGCGGCCCTTGCTGACCGTGGCCGCCCGGCTGCTGCTCCATGCCGAGGATGATATGCCCGCATGCGGCACCGCCGATGGGCGGCAAGTCCTGGCCTGCCCGGCATCCACCCGCTTCGGCGACCGGGCGGGGCTGTTGCTGTGGCGCCCGCCGGGCGGGCGGCCCTGGGATGCGGACGAGCAGGGCCTGGCGGCCTCCGTCACCGGCGTGGTCCGGGTCGTGCTGGAGCACGAGGCGATCCAGCGCGAGTTGGCCCGGCAGGCCCGCACCGACCCGCTGACGGGCTTGCTGAACCGCCGCGCCTTCATGGAGGAAGCCGGGCGGCGCCTGGACCGGCTGGACCGGGAGGGACTGCCAGGCACGCTGGTGTTCATTGACCTGGACCGGCTGAAGCCGCTGAATGACCGCTTGGGGCACGAGGCCGGGGACGCCGCCCTGGTGCTGACGGCGGGGCTGCTGCGCCGCACCTTCCGCCCGTCCGACCTCGTGGCCAGGCTGGGCGGGGACGAGTTCGCGCTGTGGCTGGACGGGTCGGATGAGCTGACCGCCGCAGAGCGGGCGGAGCGGCTGCGGACGGGCCTGCCGGCGGAGCTGGCCCACCTGACCGCCGGCGACCCCCGCGGCATGACCTCATCCATCGGCATCGCCTGCCGGCCCGGCGGCAGCACGGAGGAACTTGAAGCGCTGATCCAACGGGCGGATGAGGCAATGTACGAGGTCAAGCGGGCCGGCGGCGGACAGTGGCGCGTGTCCCACCCCGAGGCGCGCGCATGAGCGGCGTGCAGCCCGTCCCGGCCCCAGCCAGGCCGCTGCCGTCCGACCCCGCCGCGTCCGTCCTGGTGGACACCTTGGGGGACGAGGCCGCGCGGGTCCGGCTGGCGTCGAATCCGGGCACCCCGCAGCCCCTGCTGCAGCGCCTTGCCGCCGACCCGGCCGTCATGGTGCGGGCAGCCGTCGCCATGAACCGCGCCTCCACGCCGGCCCTGCATTCCATCCTGACGGCGGACAGCGACGAACGGGTGCGCGCCTTGCTGGCCGCCAAGGTGGCGCACCTGCTGCCGGGCCTCGCCGGGCCGGACCAGGCGAAGGCCGCGCAGCACATCCACGCCACCCTCGCCGTGCTGATGAAGGACGAGGCGCTGCGCGTCCGCGCCGCCATCGCTGATGCCGTGAAGGCGATGCCGGTTGCCCCGCGCGACCTGATCCTGCGCCTGGCGTCGGACCCCGAACTCGCAGTGTGCGATCCGGTCATCCGGTTGTCGCCACTGTTGACCAGTGGCGACCTGTTGGCGCTGCTGGCCACGCCGCCGCACCCCGATGCGCCGCAGTCCATCGCGGCCCGTCCGGGCTTGAGCGCCGCCGTGGCGGACGCGGTGGCTGCCGGCACGGACGGGCCTGCAGTGCGGGCGCTGTTGCTGAACCGGTCAGCCAACATCCAGGAGGCGGCGCTGGACGCGCTGGTGGCCCGGGCCGCCGGCCACCCGGAGTGGCACGAGCCGCTGGTGCAACGCCCGGCCCTCAGCCGGGGCGCCGCGCGCGCCTTGTCCTCGCTGGTCGCAGCCGGGCTGCTGCGCGTGCTGGCAGACCGCGCCGACCTGGACCCTGCCTTGGCCGGGGAACTGCGGCTGCGCCTGCAATCCCACCTGGACATCCCAGCCGCCCCTGCCGCGGAGGCCGACGACCCCATGCCCGCCCTGCGCCGGCTGCACGCCGCCGGAGGGCTGACCGAGGCCACGCTGCTGGACGCCGCGCGCGCCGGCAACGTGCAGCGGGCGGCGGCGGTGCTTGCGGTCGCAAGCGGCCTGCCGCTGGCGGCGGTGGAGCGTGCGGCCTACCTCCGCAGCGCCAAGGCGCTGGTCAGCATGACCTGGCGGGCAGGGTTCGGCATGGGCGCGGCCGCCGTCGTCCAGGCGGTCCTGGGACAGCTTGGCCCCGGCGCCGTGCTGGCCGCCCGGCCCGGCGGCGGCTTCCCGCTGACGGATGCGGAGATGGGCTGGCAGATCGAGATGCTGGCGTCCGGCGCGCGGTAGCCCAGCCCGCCAGCTACGCCCGGATCAACGTGCCCAGGCCGCCTTCCTTGAATAGCTCCAGCAAGCAGGCGTGCTGCATCCGCCCGTCCAGGATCACCGCGCCCTTCACGCCGCCGCGCACCGCCTCCACGCAGTTTTCCACCTTAGGGATCATGCCGCCGGATATCATGCCGTTGGCGATGCCGGCCTCGGCTTCGGCGACGGTCAGCTCCGCGATCAGTTGGCGGTCGCGGTCCAGCACGCCGGCCACGTCGGTCAGCATGAGCAGGCGCTGCGCGCCCAGCGCCGCCGCAACAGCCCCGGCCACGTCGTCGGCGTTGATGTTGTAGGTCTGCCCGTCCTCCCCCATGCCGACCGGGGCGATCACCGGGATCAGCCCAGCGCCGGTCAGGGCGTGGATCACGCGGACGTCAACATGGACGGGTTCGCCGACGAAGCCTAGGTCCAGCGCACGCTCGATGTGGCTATCTGGGTCCTTGACGGTGCGGGTCAGCTTGCGGGCGCGGATCATGCCGCCGTCCTTGCCGCAGATGCCGACCGCCAGCGCCCCGGCGCCGTTGATCAGCCCGGCGACATGCTTGTTGACCGTCCCGGCCAGGACCATCTCGACGACCTCGACCATGGCGGCGTCGGTGACGCGCAGGCCGTCCACGAAGGTGGACTGGATGGCAAGGCGCTTGAGCATGGCGTTGATCTGCGGCCCGCCGCCGTGGACCACCACAGGGTTGACGCCGACCTGCTTCAGCAACGCGATGTCGCGGCCGAACTTGGCGGCCAGCCCCGGGTCGCCCATGGCGTGGCCACCATACTTCACGACAACCGTGACCCCGGCGTAGCGCCGCAGGAACGGCAGGGCTTGGACGAGGATGTCCGCTTCTTCCGCGGCGACCTGGATTTGCTCGGGGGTCAGGGTCATGCCAGGTGCGTAGCGGTCGGGTGCGGGCGGGGTCAAGATAGAGCTTGGTGGCTACCTCTCCCCCCGGGAGAGGGTTGGGGTGAGGGAAACCACAAGTGCAACCCCAGACCCAGACAGCGGATCGGTAAGCAGAGCCCCTCGTTATGACTTGTGGACGTTCCCAACTCTTTCTCGAAACGAGAAGGGGTCAAAGTCAGGCCGGCACTGCCAGCCCCGCCAACTCCGCCCGCAGCGCCTCCATGCCAAGCCCGGTCTCGCTGCTGGTCGTCAGCACGTCCGGGTAGGCGGCCGGGTGCTTGCGGGCCAGGGCGTAAACTTCGTCGTGCTTGCGCCCTAGCGCTCCGGCCTTCGTGCCGTCCGCCTTGGTGAGCACGAGCTGGTAGGTGACCGCCGCCTGGTCCAGCAAGTCCATCACTGCCAAGTCGGACGCCTTCAGCTCGATGCGGCTGTCCAGCAGCAGCACCACGCGCTGCAACGTCGGGCGTCCACGCAGGTACTCGAACATCAGGCCCTGCCAGTCCGCCTTCACTTCCTTCGCGGCCTGGGCATAGCCGTAGCCCGGCATGTCCACGAGCGTCAGCCGGCGCGCCAGATCGAAGAAGTTGAGCTGCCGCGTCCGCCCCGGCGTGTTGGACGCCCGCGCCAGCGACTTGCGCCCAGTCAGCGCATTGACCAGCGACGACTTGCCGACGTTGGACCTGCCGGCAAACGCAACCTCCGGCAAGCCCGGCTCGGGCAACTGGTCCAGGCGCTGGGCGGCGTAGAAGAACTGGCACTCGCCGGCAAACAGCAGGCGGCCGGCCTCCAGCCGGACCGCCGCCTCCGCCACAGCATCCGCCCCCGCCTGGCTGGCCCCGGCTTGGCTGGCCCCGGCTTGGTCGGCCCCGGCCTTGTCAGCTAGGTGCTGGCCGCCATCCGGGTCGTGGTCAGGCGCGTCCGCCGCATGATCGTCCATTGTTGTGCAATCGTCAGGAGGTTGTTCCAGCTCCAATAGATCACTAGCCCCGCCGGGAAGCTGGCCAGCATGAAGGTGAAGATGATCGGCATGAACTGGAAAAGGCGCGCCTGCACCGGGTCCGGCGGCGGCGGGTTCAGCTTCTGCTGCACCCACATCGTGACGCCCATGATGAGCGGCCAGATGCCAAGGTGCAGCAGGGAGACATATTGCGCCGGGTCGAACGGGATGACGCCGAACAGGTTGAACACGTTGGTCGGGTCCACGGCCGACAGGTCGTGTATCCACCCAAAGAACGGCGCATGCCGCATTTCGATGGTGACGAAGATCACCTTGTAGAGCGAGAAGAAAACTGGGATCTGCACCAGCATGGGCAGGCAGCCGCTGGCGGGGTTCACGCCCTCGCCCTTGTAGAGGCCCATGATGGCCTTCTGCATCGCCTGCGGGTCTTCTTTCAGGCGCTCGCGGATCTCCGTCATCTTCGGGCCGAGCAGCTTCATCTTGCTCATGGACCGGTAGGAGTAGTTGGCGAGTGGGAAGAACACCAACTTGGCGAACACCGTGAAGATCAGGATGGCAACGCCGAAGTTGCCGGTCACTTCATACAGCTTGTCCAGCGCGTAGAAGATCGGCTTGGTCAGGATGTAGAACCAGCCGAAGTCCACCGCGAGGTCCAGGTGCTTGACGCCCAGGGCGTTCTCGTAGCCGTCCAGCAGGCGGACCACCTTCGCGCCGGCGAACAGCCGGGTGGTGGTGCTGGCGGTGGCGCCGGGCGCGACCTCGGTCGGGTTGGCCGCCACGAAGCCGACTTGGTAGCGGTCGGCATTGTTCTCCAGCAGGTGGTGGAAGGTGGCCAGCACGGGGGCGGCCTGGTCCGGGATCAGGGCTGTCAACCAATACTTGTCGGTGATGCCCGCCCAGCCGCCGGTCGTCGGCTGCTCCAGCGCCAGGCCCTTGGTCTTCTCGCCCTTGGACTTGGCGGAGTCGTACGTCTGCTCTTCCAGCTTGCCGTTCAGGTAGCCCAGCAACCCCTCGTGTAGGATATAGTAGCCGGCGGTGACAGGCTTGTAGTCACGGCGGATGCGGGACCAGGGATGGACCACAACCGGCGTGGCACCCGTGTTGCGGACGCGCTGCTCGGCCGTGAAGACGTAGTCGCCGTCCACGGCCAGCGCGATCTCGAATACCTGCCCGGCGCCGTTGTCCCAGGACAGGGTGACGGGGCTGCTGGGCGTCAGTTCGGATGCAGATGCCGTCCAAAGCGCATCCAGGTCCGGCACCTGGACCCCGGCGTCCCCGGTCCAGCCGAACTGGGCGTAGTTCGGCTGCGGGTCCACGCGCGGCTCCAGCAGGCGCACGAGGGGCGACGTAAGTGCAACCTCCACATGGTAGTCGCGCAGCACCAGGTCATCCAGGCGGGCGCCCATCAGGTTGATGCTGCCCTGCACGCGCGGGGCGCTGATGGCCACGCGCGGAACGTCGCGCTGCGGCGGCGCGACCGTCATGGGTTGATTGCCGGGCGCGGCCGGATTGCCCGTCGGGCCGGGAGTGCTGCCGGTCGGGGTGTTCTGCGTGACCTGCGCCGGGACGGCTGGCAGCGTCCGCTTGGGCTGGAACTGCTGGAAGCCCAGCAGGATCGCCAGCGAGATGATGAAGAAGACGATCAGGCGTTTTTGGTCCATCAGCGGGCCACTACTTTCGTGTCGCAGGCGCAGGGCACAGGGTCCCAGCCGCCGGCAGTCCAGGGGTTGCAGCGCAGGATGCGCCGGGCCGCGAGGCCGGTGCCGCGCAGCGGGCCGTGCCGGTGCAGCGCCTCGATGGCGTAGGTGCTGCACGACGGCTCGAATCGGCAGTGCGCGCCGATGAAGGGCCGCAAGGTCCATTGGTAGATACGGACCAGCAGGACCAAACCACCCGTCGTGGCCTGGGCGATCATCGTGGCCTGCGCGATCATCGCGGCAGCGTCTTGGCCAAGGCGCGGCGCAGGTCGTCCACCAGCAACGTGAAGGGCCGGGCGCGGGTGGTGTCGCGGCCGATCAGCACGAGGTCCGTGCCCTGCACCGGCTCGGCCTTCAGAAGAAGCCGGGCGGCTTCCCGCAGGCGGCGCTTGGTTCGGTTGCGGACCACGGCGTTGCCGACCTTCTTGGTGACGGTGAAGCCGACCCGGGCCGGGGCGTCGTCCCCGCGCGGCAGGGCTTGCAGCACCAGGCCGTGGACGGCGGCCTTTCGGCCCTTGCTTGCAGCCCGCAGGAAATCGGCGCGCTGCTTCAGCCGGACGGGTTTTGCGCCGGATACGGTAGGACGCGGCGGTGCGGCCTGATGATCGTCTGCCATGCCAGCATGCTCCAGGCCGGCGCCGGACGGTGTCAGGCGGACAGGCGCTTGCGGCCCTGGGCGCGGCGGTTCGCCAGGACCTTGCGGCCGCCCACGGTGGCCATCCGGGCGCGGAACCCATGGCGGCGCTTGCGGACGAGCTTGGACGGCTGATAGGTACGCTTCACGGTGAGACTCCAATATCAGAAGCCCGGCGGCGGCAGGGCCGGCAACCGGGAATGTGCGTGGCCCGAAGCCCACGCCTGGCGATGCCCGCGCGATATACTGGCAGCGTCCGCCCGCCGTCAATGAGCGTGGGGTCGTCACACCGGCCGGTCGCCTCCCGGCGTTCGTCCGGGACCATCCCTTCCATACTCCAACATGGTCAAGCCACTGGATGGTCAAGTCACTGGCCTGCCGGTCCCGTCCCCACAACCAGCCATTGCCCTTCGGCTTGTGCGCCTCACCTACCTTCGGTAACGGTTCCCGCACGCCCCCGGTTGCCCGGCGCACCCACGACAGGACGCACCCCCAATGACCCGCAAGACCGGCCGCCAGTTCTTCGCCAACCCCGGCCCGACCAACATTCCCGACAGCGTCCTGCGCGCCATGGACCGCCCCACCATAGACTTCAACGACCCAGAGTTCATCGCCGTCTTCGACCAGGGCGTCGCCGGCCTCAAGCGCGTCCTCCGCACGGAAGGCGAAGTGTTCCTCTACACCGCCTCCGGCCACGGTTCATGGGAAGCCACGCTGCAGAACCTGCTCAGCAAGGGCGACACCGTGCTCGTGCTGGAAACCGGCTGGTTCAGCGAGGGCTGGGCCGCCATGGCCACCAAGCTCGGCCTGCATCCCCGCACCGTCCACGCCGACTGGCGCCGGGGCATGGACATGTCCGCCGTCCAGACCGCCCTCAAGCTGGACATCACCCACACCATCAAGGCCGTCCTGGCCGTCCACAACGAAACCGCGACCGGCCTGGCCACGCCCCTGGCCGAGCTGCGCGCCGCCATGGACGCCGCCGGCCACCCGGCACTCCTGCTCGTGGACACCATCTCCTCCCTCGGCTCGCTCGACTTCCGCATGGACGAGTGGGGCATAGACGCCGTGGTCGGCGGCAGCCAGAAGGGCCTCATGCTGCCCACCGGCTTCAGCTTCACCGCCGCCTCGGCAAAGGCCATGAAGGCGCATGAGGCCGCCAACATGCCCCGCCACTACTTCGACTGGTCCGTCATGATGACGCGCCCGCAGCGCAGCTTCGTCGGCACGATCCCGACCAGCTTGTTCTACGGCCTGCAGGAAAGCCTGCGCCTGATCGAACTGGAAGGCCTGGACCAAGTTATCGCCCGGCACCACCGCCTGGCGGAAGCCGCGCGCCGGGCCGTCCGCACCTGGTCCGCCAACAACGGCCCGCAGCTGTATGGCCTCGACCCGGCGCGCCTGTCCGACAGCGTCACCGCCGTGCTGATGCCGGACGGCCACAACGCCAACGCCATGCGCAAGGTGGCGCTGGACCGCTTCAACGTCTCGCTCGGCGGCGGCCTCGGCAAGCTGGACGGCCAGGTCTTCCGCATCGGCCACCTCGGCGACCTGAACGAGCCGATGCTGCTGGGCACCCTGGGCGCCATCGAGATGAGCCTGCGCGCCGCCGAGATCCCGCACGGCCGCGGCGGCGTGGAGGCCGCAATGGACTGGCTGGCGGCCGCGTAAGCCGGCTAACCGGCGGGTGGGCGCCATAGCGGAGTGCGGCGATACGTGTCCGCCAGCGGCGTCCGCAGCCCGATGCCCTCCAGGGTCAAGTCGCCCGGCGCGCAATCTTATCGACAGGCCGTGCATACAACGCTAAGCGTTGCACTTGCGAACACGGGGCGTGTTGTGGAAAGCGGTTCGATCAAATCAATGAGCGACGTATCCGAACGGGACGAGGGCACAACGCGGGATGGCAACGGACCGGCCATTCCGCGCCATACCCGCCGCCTGTCGGACAAGGTACTCGTGGCATTCCACCACGCCTGCGACACGTCCGACCTGGAAGTGGCTGAGCAGCTGCTCGGCATCCTGGAAATGATGCTCAGCCGCCGCAGCCCGAACCCCGACAGCAACCGCCGCCGCAGCATCGAGAGCTTGGTCGCCGCCTACGAGAGGCTCTGGCACCTTCGCCACCCGGAGACCGACCAGTAACCGTCGGCATCCGCTAAACCCGGAGCGGCGCGCCCAACCGCAGGATAGCCTCTGCTTCCGGGGTGTACGCCCCATGCTCCTCGTGCAGGGCCAGCCCTCTGGTGATCCGGCCGGGCCGACGGCTCCCACGACGCCCCTGCACCAGCACGATCCGTGCCGGACGGCCGTGCTTCGGCCATAGCGGCACAAGAGTTCCTTCGCCGCATCCGGCAGCATCCAGCGCCCGCAGTGCCTCCGGTCCTTGGCGTTCCGGAAGGATCAGCGTGACCGTGCCGCCGACGCGCACTGCCCCAACCAGCGCCCGCGCCCAGCCGGGCAACCCGGCGCCGTAAACCTGCCGGGCCAGACGGCGCCGCATATCCGGGGATGGCGTCCCCGCAGGGTCGTACCAAGGTGGATTGGCAAAGGCGTGGTCAACATCACCCGGCAGCACCAGCGCCGTCACATCCCCCTCCAGCACCCGCCAGTCCGCCAACCCGTTGTCCGCAAGGTTATGCCGCGCCAGCGCCACCGTGCCCGGATCAATCTCCACCCCGGTCCCACGCAACCCCGGTACCCGCGCACCCAGGCACAGCAGCCCAGCCCCCGCGCCCGTGCCACCCTCCAACACCAACTCACCAGCCTGCGCAGGCACTGCCGCCGCCAGCAGCACCGGCTCGATCCCCGTGCGGTGCCCGGCCGCAGGCTGCCGGTAGCGGATGCGGCCACCGAGCAGGTATCCATCCGTCGTCTCCATCAGTCCTCGCCGGCATCCCGCAACACCTGCTGTGCTGCGGCGGCGTCTTCCGGCAGCACGGCCAAGCGCCGCGGGATCGCGCCGATGCTGCCTTCCATCGCGCTCACGTGCGCGTCCAGCAACACGCTCTCGATTCCCGCATCGCGCAGCAGCGCCGACAGGAAACTGAGGCGCACGGGGTCGTTGGATAGCAGCACGGTTCTCATGCCGCCGTGTCGCACAGGCCGATGCGCCCTGCCAGCCGGGCCGCCTTGCCTTGACCCCTTTTCCGGGCCGCCGATATGGTATTCCGCGGCAAGCGCCGGGCCGCCGCGTAAGTGCCGGGTCTGCCGGGCACGGCGCGATCAGGTCGGGAGTCCACTTTGGGCGTTGTCACCACCACCACCCCGATGCCCGGCCCCGGCCAGGACGCCGGACCCGCGCCCGACGCCCTGCAAGTCCTGACCGCGCTGGTCGGCGCCGACCTGCACGCCTGCAACCGCGCCATCGTCGCCCGCATGGACAGCCCGGTCGCGCTGATCCCGCAACTGGCGGCGCATATCGTCGCCGCAGGCGGCAAGCGCCTCCGCCCGCTGCTGACCCTCGCCGCCGCCCGCCTGTGCGGCTACGCCGGCGCCCGCCACGTCCACCTGGCCGCCTGCGTCGAGTTCATCCACACCGCCACCTTGCTGCACGACGACGTCGTGGACGAAAGCCTGCTGCGCCGCGGCCTCAGCAGCGCCAACGCCGTCTTCGGCAACAAGGCGTCCGTCCTGGTCGGCGACTTCCTGTTCGCCCGCAGCTTTCAACTCATGGTGGAGGACGGGTCCCTAAAAGTCCTCGGCATCCTCTCCCACGCCGCCGCCACCATCGCGGAGGGGGAAGTCTTGCAGCTCGTCACCCAAAACGACCTGTCCACGTCGGAAGAACGCTACCTCGATGTGGTCCGCGGCAAGACCGCCGCCCTGTTCGCCGCCGCCTGCCAGGTCGGCGCCGTCGTCGCCGAGCGCCCCGCTTCGGAGGAGCAGGCGTTGCGCGACTACGGCATGAACCTCGGTATCGCCTTCCAGCTTGTGGATGACGCCCTTGACTACGCCGCCGATCAGGTGACACTCGGTAAAACCGTCGGCGACGACTTCCGCGAGGGCAAGATCACCTTGCCCGTCCTCGCCGCCTATCAGGCCGCCGACGAGGAGGAGCGCGCCTTCTGGGTCCGCACCATCGAGGCCAGTGACCAGCGCGACGCCGACCTGGAGCGTGCGATGCGCCTGATGACCCGTAGCGGCGCCATCCAGACCACCCTGGACGGTGCCGCCCGCTTCGCCGACAGCGCCAAGTCGGCGCTGTCGGTGTTCCCCGACAGCCCCGTCCGCCGCGCGCTGATGGGCGTGGCCGACTACACCGTCAGCCGCGTGAGCTAGCCCCATGAACGTCGCGCTGCGCCCGGCCATGACGCGCGACGAGTTCCTGGACTGGGACGGTCACTTGCATGGGCGTTGGGAGTTCGATGGTGTCAGGCCGGTTCCGATGACGGGCGGGTTGCTCAACCACAACACGATCACGATCAACATCATTGTCGCGCTCCGCAACCGCCTGCGCGGCACGCCCTGGCAGGTGTTCGGCGCCGATGCAGGCATTGCGACGGCCGGCAGCGCCGTCCGCTACCCGGACGCGCTGGTCGCCTCATCAGCGCAAGTCGGCACGTCCAAGCTCGTCGCCGACCCGGTTGTTGTGTTGGAGGTGCTAAGCCCGTCTTCTGGCCGGACCGACCGCATCGAGAAAGTCAAGGAATACCGCGCCGTCCCCTCCATCCGCCGCTACCTGATCGTCGAGAACACCAGCGTCGGCGCGGCGATGCATCACCGCCAAACCGCCGATGCCGAGTGGACCGTCACCCCGCTTGTCGCCGGTGAGACACTGATGCTGCCGGAGATCGGCATCGAGGTGCCCCTTGCCGAGTTCTACGAGGACACCGGCCTGCCAGAAACCGAACCGGACGAAGGCCGCTAGGCCGCCGCCAGCCTCTCCCGCCGCACCTGCACCGTAAACTCGTCCAGCGCCGCCTCGACCCGGTCCAGCATCTCCGTGATCTCCGCCGCCGTGATGATCAGCGGCGGGCTGAATGCCAGGCTGTCGCCGGGCAACCCCCGGGCGATCACCCCGTGCGCCTCGCACAGCTTGGTCAGCCGTGCCACCATCTTACGCTTGGGATCGAAGTTGCGCCGTGTCTCCCGGTCCTCCACCATTTCGACCGCACCGATCAGCCCGATCCCACGGACCTCTCCCACCAACTCGTGCCCGGCAAAGCGCCGCCGCAGCTCCGATTGCAGGTATGGCCCCACCGTCCGCACGTGGTCCACCAGCCCGGTCTCGTCGTAGATCTTCAGCGCCTCGACCGCCACCGCCGCCGGCACGGGATGCCCGCTGTAGGTGTAGCCGTGCCCGAAGGTGCCGATCTCCGCACTCTCCCGCGCCAGCGCCTGGAACACCCGCTCCGTCACCATCACGGCCGAAATCGGCAAGTATGCCGCCGACAGCGCCTTCGCGCACGTCAAGATGTCCGGCTCCACCCCGAAAGTCTGGCTGCCCCAGTAGTTGCCCGTCCGCCCAAACCCGCAGATCACCTCGTCCGCCACCAGCAGCACGTCGTGCCGGCGCAGTACGGCCTGTATCTTCTCGAAGTAGCCCCGCGGCGGCAGGATCACCCCGCCCGCGCCCATCGCCGGCTCGGCGAACATCGCCGCCACCGTGTCCGGCCCCTCCGCCACGATCAGCTTGTCCAACTCCTCCGCGCAGCGCGTGGCAAAGGCGTCCTCGGACTCGCCGGGCAGGCCCTGGTGGTAGAAATGCGGCGTCATCGTGTGGATGAAGCCCGGCAGCGGCAGGTCGAAGCTGCGATGGTTGTACGGCAGCCCCGTCAAGGACGCCGAAGCCACCGTCACGCCATGGTAGCCCTTGATCCGCCCGATGATCTTCTTCTTCGCCGGCCGCCCCAACGCGTTGTTATAATACCAAACCATCTTCACCGCGGAGTCGTTGGCCTCCGACCCCGAGTTCGCCAGGAACACCTTGCTCATCGGCACCGGCGCCCGCTCGATCAGCATCTCGCACAGGTCAATCAACGGTGAGTGCGACTTGCCGGTGAACGCATGGTAGAAGGGCAGGGTCCGCATCTGGTCGTAGGCCGCGCGGGCCAGCCGCTCGTTGCTGAACCCCAGGCTCGCGCACCACAGCCCGGCCACGCTCTCGATGTAGTCTCGCCCGGCATCGTCCCAAACCCGCACACCCTCGCCCCGGGTGATGATCATCGGGCCGTTCGTCTGGTGCGCCACAAGCTCCGTATAGGGGTGCAGCGCATGCGCCACGTCCCGGGCAGCGGGGGAGTTCGGGCGGAGTGCAATGGGGGGCGGTGTCATGGCGGGCCTGCTCGATATAACACCGAGAACTTACCGCGCCCCACCCTCCAATTGGAACTCAAATCCTCTTTTGCCTACGAAGGCGCGGCATTCGCGTATGGGGCCACCAGCTTCCTGCTCCCTCTCCCTCCGGGAGAGGGATGGGGTGAGGGAGGCCACGCAGCACCATCCCGGTCCCAGCGAGTCCTCTCCACTCCAGCCATCACGCCGCCTCTCCCAAATCCTGATGGAACCGGTTCCCCGCCGTGGTCGCCTCGACATGCCCGGCCCGGATGCACCAATCCCCGAACCGCTCGCCTTCCGTCCGCCCCGCCGCATAATCCTGCAGCAACGGCCCAAGCGTCCCCAGAATCGCCGCCTCGTCCACATCCCGCCGATACAGCTTGTTCAGCCGCGTCCCGTCGAAAGCCCCACCAAGATACAGGTGATACCGCCCAGGACCACGACCCACTAGCGCGACCTCTGCCAAATAAGGCCGGGCGCACCCATTGGGGCACCCGGTCATGCGGAACACGACCTCATCCCCAGCCAGGCCAGCCTCCGCCATCAAGGCGTCCAGCTTCGTGACCAAGTCCGGCAAGTACCGCTCGCTTTCCGCCAGGGCCAGGCCGCAGGTCGGCAGCGCCACGCAGGCCATGGCCCTCTGGCGCAACGGCGTCGCGCCGCCGTCCAGGCCGTATTCCGCAAGGGCCGCGGCAATGCCGGGCTTGTCCGCCGCCGCCACGCCCGCGATCATCAGGTTCTGGTTGGCAGTCAGCACGAACTCGCAGCGGTGGATGTTGGCGATGGCGCGCAGGCCGGACATCAGGCGCCGGGCCGGGGTGTCCGTCACCCGCCCGTTCTCCACGAACAGCCCGAAGTGCCACATCCCGCCGGCCTCGTGCCAGCCCAGCCGGTCGCCCGTGCCGGTGAAGGCCGCGCCATGCACCGGCGGCAAAGCCCAGCCCAAATGCCGCTCCACCTCCGCACGGAAAACATCCAAGCCCATCCGCTCGATGGTGTACTTCAGCCGGGCGTGCTTGCGGACGCTGCGGTTGCCCTCGTCCCGCTGCACGCGCATGGCGGCCTCGGCCACGGCCAGCGCCTGCTCCGGCGTGCAGTGGCCCAGCGCGTCGGCGGTGCGCGGAAAGGTGTCTGGCTCGCCGTGCGTCATGCCCATGCCGCCGCCGACCAGCACGTCGTAGCCCACGGTGGCGCCGTCCCGCACGATGGCGACGTAGCCCAGGTCGTGCGCATAGACGTCCACGTCGTTCTGCGGCGGAACGGCGATGGCGATCTTGAACTTGCGCGGCAGATAGGTGGGTCCATACAGCGGCTCCTCCTCCGGCTCACCCCCAGCAACCAGCTCCTCACCGAGCCAGATCTCGTGCCAAGCCCGGGTGCGGGGCAGCAGGCCGTCGCTCAGCGTCTTCGCCAAGTCCAACGCCGCCGCGTGGGCCGGGCCCTCATACGGGTTGCTGGTGGCGATCACGTTGCGGTTCACGTCGCCGCACGCGGCCCTCGTGTCCAGCAGGGCGTCGTTGATGGCGCTGATGGCGGGCTGCAGGTTGCCCTTGATGATGCCGTGATACTGCACGGTCTGCCGGGTCGTCAGCCGCAGGGTGCCGTTCGCCCGCTCCCGCGCGATCTCCGACAGTTGCAGCCACTGCTCCGGCGTGACGCGCCCGGCCGGAATGCGGAGACGGGCCATGAAGCTCAGCGCCGGCTCCATCCGCTTGCGCCCGCGCTCCGACCGGATGTCGCGGTCGTCCTGCTGGTAGATGCCGTGGAACTTCGTAAGCTGCGTGTCGTCCTCCGCAAGTGCGCCCGTCCAGGACTGGGTCAGCCCCTCGGCGATGCCGCCGCGCAGGGCGCGGCTGCGGGTCTTGATCCCCTCGTTCTTGGACAGCGGCGGCGTGGTCGGCGGAATGGTGTCGGGCATGGGATGCCTCCTAGCAAACCCCGGCGCGTCCGGCCGGGGAGGTGTCGAACCGGTCGTCCCCGGCCGCAGCGACTGCGGCGGCCCGGGTCCGGCTTAGAGCATCATTGGATCAAACGTGTACACGCTCCAATGAAGATGCTTGCAGAAACAGAGGTTGAGGCGCGTTCGGCGCGCCTATCTGCGCCGAACCCGCCCTAGTAAACGTCGAGCAAATAACGCCCGGCCCGCTTCATCTCGGCCAGTTGCGCCTCGGCGGCCTCGGGCGTGATGGCGGAACCATCGGCGATCACGTCCCGCAACGTGGCATGGACATCCTTCGCCATCCGGGACTGGTCACCACAGACATAGACGTGGCCGCCGTCCTGGATCCAGGCATGAAGGTCGCGGCGCCGCTCCCACAACCGGTGCTGCACATAGACCTTCCGGTCCTGGTCCCGGCTGAACGCCACGTCCAGCCGCGTTAGCAAGCCGCGCGCCAGCAGGTCCTGCCACTCCAACTGATACAGGAAGTCGTGCGTGTAGCGCTGGTCGCCAAAGAACAACCAGCTCCGCCCCTGCACCCCCAGCGCATCCCGCTCCTGCATGAAGGCGCGGAACGGCGCGACGCCGGTGCCCGGCCCGATCATCATGACCGGAACCGCCGGGTCCGCCGGCAGCCGGAAGTGCGCGTTCGGCTTCACATAGACCGGCAGCATGTCCCCCGCGCGCCGCCGGTCGGCGATGTGCGTGGATGCAACCCCGCTCCGCCCGCGCCCGTGCGTCTGGTAGCGCACGGCGCTGACCAGCAGGTGCGCCTCCTCCCCCACCAGCTTCCGGCTGGACGCCACCGAGTACAGCCGCGGCGGCAACCCCCGCAGCAGCCCCGTCAGTTGCGGCGCGGTCAGCCGGTTCGGATAGTCCTCCAGCAAGTCCACCACATGCCGCCCCGGCAGGTACTCCGCCAGCGCCCCGGCATCCCCTGCCAGCACCTGCAACGCCTTGTCCCCCGTCAGGTCCGCCAAGCCACGGACCAGGTGCCCGGTCAGGGTGGTCACGTCGTGCTTGGTCGTCAGCGCCCCATGCAGCGCCGCATCGCCTTGCAGCCCGGCGGCGGCCAGCACGGCATCCACGGCCGCCGGGTCGTTGTGCGGCACGACCCCGATGGCATCCCCCGGTTCATACGTCAGGCCCGACCCGTTCAGCGACAGCTCGACATGCCATGTCTGCTTGACCGAGCGGCTGCTGTTCAGGTTCACCATGTCGGTGATTTCGGCCTGGAACGGGTTGGACTTGTCGTAAGCCGCTTCCGTGACCGCCACCGCCCCGCCGAAATCCACGTGGATGACGCTATCGGCGTCCTGCGCCCCGCGCCAAGTCTTCAGCGTCGTCGCCAGCCAATCCGCGGCGGGCACCTCGTAATCCACGTCGCACTCCAGCCGCGGCGCGGCGCGCGTGGCACCCAGCGCGGCCAGCCGGTCGTCCAGCACGCGCCCGGTCTCGCAGAACTGGGCATAGGCGCGGTCGCCAAGCGCCAGGACACCGTAGGTCACGCCCTCCATCCGCGGCGCATCCTCGGCCATCAACGCCTCCAGCAGCCCAATCGCCCGCTGCGGCGGCTCGCCCTCGCCCCAAGTGCTGGCAACCACCAGCAGGTTGCGGGACTTCGCCAGGTCGGCCGGCGTCGCCTCGGCGGCATCCAACACCTTCGCGGCAAACCCCAACCGCCCCGCATCCTTGGCCGCCTTCCGCGCCAGCGCCTCGGAGTTGCCGCTCTCCGTCGCAAACAGCACCGTCAGCGCCGGCCGCACCACCGGTGCCGCGACGACGGCCGGCGCCGCGGTTGCAGCCTCGATGCCCGCAAGAAAGCCGCTCAACCAACTCCGCTGCGTCGGGCTGGTGTCGCTGATAACCCGGTTCAGCGCCGCAATGGCGTCGGGCGGGAAGGGGGCATTGGCGGGCAGGGCGGTCATATCGTGATCCTCACAGCAGGCCCAGGCGTTCAACCGCCACAACGGCCGCAAACGTCAGCACGGCGATGGCCGCCATGCCGCTCACCGCGACCGTCACCGGCCGCCAGCCCTGCGCCTTCAAGGCGCGCAAATCCGTGGACAACCCCACCCCAGCGAACGTCAGCAGGAAGGCCCAGCGCGACAACGCCGCCAGGTCCCCAATCTGCGCCTTGCTGAACGCCCCCAAGGTCGCCAACAACGACAGCAACAGGAACCCCAGCACGAACTTCGGGAACTTCGCCCACAGGAAAGCGGCCTTGTTGCCGATCCGCTCGCCCTCGCCCCGGGCGGCCCAATACAGCGCATAGCCCAGCACCACGAAGCCGATGGTCGCATTCCGCGTCGTCTTCGCCAGCACCGCATAGCGCGCAGCCTCATCCGAGAACATCGCCCCGGCCGCCGTCGCCTCCGCCGTGTTGTCCACCGCCAGCCCAACCCAAAGCCCGTAGGCATGGTCCCCCATGCCCGCGAGGTGCCCGATCACCGGGAACAGCAGCAAGCTTGCCGCGCCCAGCAACAGGATGGCCCCAATCGCCAGCGCCACATCCTCGTCCCGCGCCCGGATCGCGCCGCGCGCCGCAATGATCGCCGACACGCCGCAGATCGAACTGCCAATGGCCAGCAAGCTCACCAGCTTGGGCCGCAGCCCGAAGCGGTTGCCCAGCCAAGTCATGATGAGGATGGACGCGGCCAGCTCCGCCGCCACAAGCAGCAGGGACGTCCCGCCGAGCCGCAGCACGTCCCCCAGCAGGAACCGCACCCCCAGCAACACGATCCCCAGCTTCAGCCAGAACTCGTAGGTCGCCACGCCAGCCCGGAACACCCGCGGCACCCCGAACACGTTGGCGATCACCAGCCCGTACAGGATCGCCCACAGTACGTATTCGATGTTGGGCACCGGCGTGGCGTGCGCCTTGCCCCAGGCGGTGATGGCGCCCTCCGTCAGCTTGCCGGCATAGCCGATCGCCCCCAACAGCGCCAAGCCTGGCAGCAGCGCCAGCCCGCGCGCCAGCAGTGTGTCGTCGCGGCCCGAGATCCCGAGCGTGGCGTCACTCATGGCTACCAGCCCACGTGCGGCAGCAGCCCGCCCCAGGCCAGCGCGGCCAGCACCCCCGCCAACAGAGTGGCTAGCCAGTCCGGCGACAGCCGGATGGCGGCTGGGGCGTCGGATGGACGGGCATTGGTGGTGGCAGGCATGGCGGCGGGCCCCTCGATGTCGCCGGTGGATTAGAAGGGCCGTCTCCCGTTTCGCAATATCAGCCCTTGAGAAAGCAGAGATACCACCGCGCATGGCAGGTTTCGGAGATGAAATCTCCTTCGACTAGGAAGGGAGCAGAACCAGCATCTCACGTCGGCTGCTCCAACGGCGACCGCCTCCGGCAACGTGGGCCGCTCTTCTCCCTCTCCCTCCGGGAAAGGGCCGGGGTGAGGGGGTCTGCGAGCGCGATCCTTGCCCGTCTCTGCCTCAAGGCCATGCGGGCCGGGACATAGCGATGCCTGCAAGCGCAATGCCTGCCCATGCCGAACCTGTGTGCCGCCAGCGCCACCCGGACAAGGCAGGCCCAAAACACCGCCCATTCTGCGGGCGTGACGGCAGACTCTCCACCGCCCTCCCTCCTCGGGTACAACAGAGGCCAAGATGAAACCAGGATCGCGCAACGCGGCCACAGCCAGGTCGATCCCACGCCCAGCCCGGCACCACCAGGAGGACTCATGCCCCGTTTCATGCTCACCCTAGCGCCGCTGCTCCTGGCCCTGTCGGCCTACGCCCAACCCGTCGCCCATACGGCCGCCCCCGCCTCCGAAGCCCCGCCCCTGGGCCGCGGCGTCAACATCCTCGGCTACGACCCCCTCTGGACCGACCCGGCCAAGGCCCGCTTCCAGCCCAACCTCTACGCCGTTATCCGCGCCGGCGGCTTCCAAACCGTCCGCGTCAACCTGCAAGCCTTCACCCACATGGACGCCGCCAATCACCTTGATCCCCGATGGCTGCAAACCCTCGACGACGTGGTAGCCCGCGCCACCCAAGCCGGCCTGCACGTTATCCTCGACGAGCACGACTACCGCCCCTGCGCCGCGGACGCCGACAATTGCCGCACCCGGCTGCTCGCCTTCTGGGAACAGGTTGCCCCCCGCTTCCGCGCCGCCCCGCCCTCCGTCCTGTTCGAGATCCTGAACGAACCCAACGGCCAGCTCACCGCCCCCCGCTGGAACGCCCTGCTGGCCGAGGCCCTGCAGGTGATCCGCCGCACCAACCCGGACCGCACGGTGGTGGTCGGCCCGGTCGGCTCCAATAGCTACACCAAGCTCGGCGAGCTCAGCTTGCCGGACGCCGACCGCAACCTCCTGGTGACGGTCCACTACTACAACCCCTACAGCTTCACCCATCAGGGCGCCGCCTGGGCGCGGCCCGATGTCCGCGCCGGGTCGGACATCGGCTGGGGCACGGACGCCGACCGGCTGCAGGTGTCCCGCGAGTTCGACGCGATGGCCACCTGGGCCGCCGCCCACCGCCGCCCCCTGTTCCTCGGCGAGTTCGGCACCTACGACCGCGCCCCCATGCCCGCCCGCGCCGCCTGGACCGCGGCGGTGGCCCGCGCCGCCGATGCCCGCGGCATTCCTTGGGCTTACTGGCAGTTCGAGGGCGACTTCGTGGCCTACAGCATCCCGGACGGGCGCTGGGTCGCGCCGATCCACGCGGCGCTGGTGCCGGGCAGCGGCGGCAGGCCGTGAATCCGGCCCCGCCCTACGCCGCTGGCTCCCCCGCTACCGGCACCAGCCCCTGCGCCCGCACCAGCGCCGCCACCTCCGCGATGCACGCCTCCAGCGCCGCCGCGTCTGTTCCCTTGGCGACCAGCGCCACCCCGCCGCCACCATGCCGGTAGAACGGATAGCTGCCCAAATCCAACGCCGGGAACCGCGCCTGCACAGCCCCTAGCCCCTCCGCGATATTGCCCTCCAACAGCCCGATGGCATGAACCGCCCGGGACTGCACCGGCGTGCCACCCTGCAGGGTCGGCAACAGGTTGGCGAACATCGCCTGCATGATCCGCGGCACCCCCGCCATCACATGCACGTTGCCGATCGTGAAGCCCGGCGCGAGCGACACCGGGTTGTCAATCAGCGTGGCCCCGCGCGGCATCGTCGCCATGCGCTGCCGGGCCGCGTTGAACTCACCGGGCTGGTAGTGCCGGTCCATGCGCGCCCAAGCCTCCGGATGCGGCTCCCATGGCACCCCGAAGGCCGCCGCGACGCACTCGCTGGTGATGTCGTCATGCGTCGGCCCGATGCCGCCCGTGGTGAACACATGGTCGAACCGCGCCCGGCACTCGTTGACCACCGTCACGATGGTCTCCGCCACGTCGGGGATCACCCGCACCTCCCGCAACGGCATCCCGATCCCGCCCAGCCCGGTCGCGATGACCTTGATATTAGCATCCTGGGTGCGCCCAGACAGCACCTCGTTGCCGATCACAAGCAGGCAGGCAGTGGGGTTTGGCAAAGTGCATTCCTCATGAATGAGCGTCGGCGGTGAGTTCACTTGCAGCTACCAAGCCATGCACCGAACAACGCTGCCAGGGCAACAACTGCCCACCACGTCCAATCTGCCAACGAGGGTAGGCCGCCTTCGAGGATTGCTGTCAACAAACCAAAGCCACCAAGGAACAGGGCACCTTGCACCGAGCCTGGCAGACGGCTCACTCAGAGAACACTACAAGAAGTCCCTGAGTTGCGCGATCAACGGCACATCCGCCGGCGGCATCGGATACTCCTTTAGCCTGTCGGTCCGCACCCACGCCAGCGCCTGCCCCTCCCGCCCCTCCGGCCGTCCCTGCCACCGCCGGCACAAGTACAGCGGCATCAGCAAGTGGAACCGCTCATACGCATGGCTGGCGAATGCAAACGGCGCCAAGCACGACGCCGACACGTTGATCCCCAACTCCTCAGCCAGCTCCCGAATCAGCGCAGCCTCCGGCGTCTCGCCCGGGTTCAGCTTGCCGCCCGGGAACTCCCAAAGCCCGGCCATGCTCTTGCCCGCCGGACGCTGCGCCAGCAGCACGCGCCCGTCCGGATCAATCAGCGCACATGCCGCCACCAGCACCAGCGGCACGCTGCCCGGCCGCGCCGGCTTCTCCCGCGGCGCATCCGGCGCAGCCTGCATCACCGCGGCGGAAACCG
>Ga0123339_10000884_pt1 | contig 21525 bp, 19 predicted proteins | sample lystaG_FD_89956 | JGI IMG/M metagenome (GOLD analysis project Ga0123339, IMG submission 89956) | Glacier valley bacterial and archeal communities from Borup Fiord, Nunavut, Canada, to study Microbial Dark Matter (Phase II) -... | ecosystem: Environmental > Aquatic > Freshwater > Ice > Glacier ...
CGAGGACCAGTATCTGGTCGAGATCGTCGACCCCCTCACGGGCGAGTCATTGCCCTACGGCGAGCTCGGTGAACTTGTGATTACCACACTGAATAAAGAGGCGTTTCCGATTTTCAGATACCGCACCCATGACTTGACCCGATTACACCCCGAAAAATGTGAGTGCGGGCGAACGCATGTCCGTATGGAACAGGTCCGTAAACGCACCGATGACATGCTCATCATCCGCGGTGTAAACGTGTTTCCGAGCCAGATCGAAGATGTCCTTTACACCATCGACGGCGTGCAGCCTCAGTATCAGATCATCGTCGATCGCGTGCACAACTTGGACGATATCTCACTAAAGATTGAAATCGACGCCGCGCTCTTTTCTGACAAAATGGCCGATATGGTCGCGATGGAGAAAAGGATCGTCGAGAGCATGCGGTCCGTGCTCGGCCTTCGCGCAAAAGTCATTCTGGTCGAGCCGGGATCCCTTGAAAGAACGCAAGGTAAATCGAAGCACGTTTTGGATTTGCGCGATAAAGACTGACAGATGATTGGCTGAAGAGTGAAACCACGTAAAGAAGCGATAGACTTTCTCATCCATCGTATAAAGATGTTCGAGAATATCTACGGAGCGATCGCCGAGGGCAGCGATACCGGTGCCCTCGGTCCGCTTTCGATACCTTCAGATACTGCTTACGACATCGAGAATAGATGTAGGGAGATTATCGCCGACGTGGATACGATCGCACTGCAAAGAGTCCTCGTCGAGTGCGCGACTGCCATCGGGGATGCATCCTATCTTCTGATCGAGGCGATCGAGCAAGGCGACAGGCTTTTTCTCGAAGAGGCGAAGCAACCCGATGCGGAGGAACAGCTTCTATCGAAGTTCTACTCACATCAAAAGACGAATTCCAACGAGAACATCCTCGTCGATTATCGCGCTTTCGAAGATGCCGGAGATTATATTAAAAAAGCAATCGAGCTTTTGCGGACTCCGGCATACAAAATCGGTATGGATATCGACTCACTTGAAAACAAAGGTGGCATCTTTCTATGATGGCGCCCTCGCGTCATGAGCCCGTCGTTTGTCAGGGGATAAGCGCTTGAAAACGGATTTGGACTATAAATATATTAAAGTCACATAACATATATTATCATACATTTAATGGTGGACTCTAAGAAGGATGAGCGGGGCCGGTCTAAGACATCCCCTCGGCAAATCGCTTAGATCACTCCGTCGGAGCGTTTCGTCATCCGTTTATATAACAGCGTTTCGATGACGGCGATCATTCCGCCGTGAGAAGTCAGGTTTTCGCCGGCGACCATGATCTCATCGGCGAACACATAGAAATTCAAGTCGCTCATATTCTGAATGATGTTATTGTCGGCACGTGTGATCGAAATCACCGTCGGAGTCGATATGGCGAAAATCTCCTCTATGCGTCTGATGACCTTTTTGTTGTCTCCGCTGTAAGAAAGGACGAATAAGACGTCATTGCGCTTTATGTGGGATAGCGCCGATCTTGTTTCATAATCCTTGCTCAATACTTCGGCGTCATAACCGATTACTTTCAAAAGATGATAGAAATAGAGGGAAATCTCCTCAGATAGTCCTGAACCTAGGATATAGATTTTAGGATAACGGCTCATTATCCGATCGAACTGCTCGATTTTTTCGGGTGTCATGACCTTGACACCCTCGATGATGTTCTTCAAATAGCTGTCGGCATAATCGTCGTTATGGACGACGCTTGGAAGGTCGAGCTTTCTCGAGTCGCTTTCGGTTTGTGAAACGGCGTTTACAAAGTCGGTATACCCGTCGAATCCTATTTTTTTCACAAAACGGAACATGGTTGTCGTCGACACGAAACACTGTGTGGACAGTTCGCGGATACTCATATTCTTAACCACGTGCATGTTCTTCACGACATAGTTGAAAATATTCTTTTCCGAAGTGGAGAGTTTGGAAACGTTATCCGCGACGCGCTGATAAAAGTCCATTACGTTTCCAATCGTCAGTTATGGCTTGTCCTTAGATTGTAACGCACGGTGCCTGCCCATGGCATACGTAATGAGTATTTCTCCGAGAATCAATATGAGGCATATGCCTCCGACAAGGGAAAATATATATAAAAATCGATGGGTTCCTTCCGGAGGCACGAGAAAACCTATGCTTCCTACGAAAAGAAAGACGAATTGGGTGATGGCTGCTGCTATCCCGAATGAATCGGGACCCGGTATCCTGAACGGTCTCGGTGTCAGGGGCTCCTTGAGACGAAGTCTGATAAACGCGAGTGCCATGATTGCATAAGGAATGAAGAATACGATCGAGTTAAAAGCGAGAAGGGTCCAAAAAAGCCCTTCGTTGGTGGTCGCGACAAGACCATAGCCGATAAGCAACACCGTCGACACCAATCCTAATAAAACCGCCGCTCCCACCGGTTGACCGATCCGGTTCTCACGGCCGAAAATCGCCGGAAGTTCTCCGTCTCTCGAGGCTTCGGCCGCAGCTTTGTTTCCCGCTACTGACCAGCTCATGGTCGAGCTCAGGAAAGCCAAGACGGTCGTTATCCCCACAGCGACGACGGGCAGTCCCTTATTGCCGAACAGTGAGAAGAACCCGTCGACAAACCCGGAGGTTTCGCTCACTTTCGCCTGGGGAATCAGTACGAGGAGCGAAAACGCGGCGGCCACGTAAAGGAGCAGGGATAGAGCCCCACTTGCTAAAGCCACTCGAGGAACATCCCTGCCGGGGTCTTGGATTTCATCGCCGGAAGCGGATACGACATCGAAACCGGTGAGTGCATAGACGAACAACGGGAATGCGGCGAGTAATCCAAGGTTGAATTTCGGGATAAAAGCCTGTGGTGTGAAGGTCGTTTGTGATCCTCGCGCGAAAAAAGCCCAAGCTCCCCCACCGATCAAGCAGATGCAGACGACCGCTTTGCTCACAGACCCGATGGTCGTTATCCATTTCGCATCGTCTAAATCGATGGAGTTGAGTAATACGATTATCCAAACACACACAAGACAGATCGAGACCATGGCAAAAACGCTGAGCTGAGGGTACCAGATTTCTTTCAATGTGGACACCATGACGATAAGTGCCGAAGGGATGAAGGCTGCAAGATTGACCCAGTAGCACCACGACGATCGGGCTGCCCATTTTTCTCCGAACGCCTGTTTTATCCACAGATAGATACCACCTTGTCCGGGATAAGCGGTTCCGAGCTCGGCGCACAGCAAAGCATGACAGATGAAGTAGGAGGCGCCGGCGACGATAAAGCATGTCACCAAAGAAGGTCCGACACTGGCAAGAGAAGCGACGACTTCGAGCGAAAATACAGCCGCAAAGGAAAGACCGAGGATGTCGATGAATCCCAAAGAGCGTTTTGTGGTCATTGAACCCTCATTTCGCGATTTTTCCTCGGAAGTCGTGGACGTCTTAAATAACCGGACATCTCATTACAGATCATCTATCGATGATCAGGGTTCCGCTCTCCCCTCGCATTGCCTCAGGAGCCTTTTGGAGCGACCCGATTACCGCCTTCTTCCCGGGACAGCTCTTCGCGAATTCAATGGCCGCCTGGACTTTAGGACCCATGCTTCCGGCAGGGAATTGTCCATCGTCGAGATATCCCTTCGCCTCTTCTACTGACATTTCTTTGAGTTCCCTCTGGTCGGGCTTGCCCCAGTTGATGGACACCCGCTCGACGGCGGTAAGAATAAAAAGGTAATCGGCATCGCACAGTTCCGCCAATTTACCGCTGGCATAGTCTTTATCGATGACCGCCGGAACGCCATGATAATCACCGAATTCGTCCTTGACGACAGGAATGCCTCCTCCACCGCACGCGATGACGATGAATTCATGATCGAGGAGATTGAGTATCGAGTCGCGTTCGACGATGTATTTCGGTTTCGGGGACGGCACCATCCTGCGCCACCCACGTCCCGCATCTTCCGCAAAATGGGATGACGGGTCCGACTTCATGATCGCGCTCGCTTGGCTTTCGGTATAGAAACCACCGATGGGCTTTGAGGGATTCTTGAATGCCGGATCGTTTCCGTCGACCTCTACTTGCGTTATCACGGTGGCGCAGTGCCACGGCATGCCGGCGATACGCAGCTCACGCTGGATCCCTTGTTGCAGATGATACCCGATATAACCTTGACTCATGGCGGCGCATTCAGGCAACGCCATGCGGGATATCTTCTCATTCGAGGCGCTTGCCTCTTCGAATGCCAGATTGATCATTCCGACTTGGGGGCCGTTCCCGTGGGTCACGATGATCTCGTGACCCTGTGCGATAAGGCCGATCAGCGTGGGCGTGGCGGTGTGGATCATCTTGATTTGCTCGCAAGCATCGTTTCCCAATGCATTGCCACCGAGTGCAATCACTATACGCGACATGACAGACCCCTTTCGATGAGCAGCCTATCGAGAGCCGATCGTTTCGAGAAAATCATCGAGATCTTCTTCCGCGGCAGCCTGGCTGAGTTCGGTTCCGCTTTCTTGATAGCGCATGAGGTAGACGAGGAGCCCACGCATCGCCGTGAGACGGTTTTCGGCCTCATCCCAGCAAATCGAAATATCCGAGTCGATCACCTCGTCGGTCACTTCTTCGCCGTTTCCGCGGGTGGCAGGCAGGCAATGCATGAATTTCGCGCCGAGCGCGCATTTACCCATGAGCTCCTTGTTCACTTGATATTTCGGGTAGAAGACATCTTTGCGCTCCTGCTCGGATAGCTCCGCCTCGTAGAGGCCGTACCAGACATCCGTGTACACGAAATCGGCACCCTCCAAGACTTTTTCGTCATCGGTGACCTCCCAGGTTCCACCCGACACGGCGCAGTTGTTTTCGAGAATCCGCTTGCGATCCTCATCCATCTGGAAGCCCTTCGGTCCGAACTGCGCGAAATGCATCCCGAGTTTCGTCGCGATGAAACCGAGCGATACGCAAACCTGGGTCGCGTCCCCGACGAATACGACCTTGCACTCTTCGATCGATTTATTCTGAGGAAGATGCTCGAACATGGTGATCGCATCACCGATCTCTTGCGTCGGATGGTTGTAATCACTCATGGCATTGATGACGGGCACGCTGCACGCGTTTGCGAGATCGACTATGGTCTTATGCCGCTCTACACGCGCCATGATGATATCGACCATACGCGACAGCACGCGACCGGTGTCTTCTATGGTTTCATGTCCTCCCAGTTGGATCATCCCCGGTCCGAGATATTGTGCATGGCCACCGAGCTGCTCCATCGCCGTCTCGAAGGAGACGCGTGTTCGAGTCGAAGACTGCTGGAACACCATCGCAAGCGTTTTTCTGTGCATGAGGTCGGGATAATACCCCGTCTTGATCGCTGCCTTGATCTTGCGAGACAGGCCGATGATGTCGAGTAGTTCCTCTTTGGAAAAATCATTCGTATCGACGAAATTCTTTGCATTCATGATCTAGTATCCTTTCTATCTTCTACTTTCCGCTTTTGAGGGGACTTTTGACAGCGGTCTTGTCCCTACCGCTTCGATAGAGCCAGATACCGGCCGCAGTCGTAAGTAATGTGCCGATGATGAGCGTCCAACGTGCAAGACCGGGCTCGGCTTCCTTGAAGAGGAGGATGATTGCAAATCCTACGACGAGCTCACAAAGGATGGCGCAAAACCATATGCCGAATTTACCTCCGGGAACTGAGTAGAGTCGCGGAGTCTCGGCATCCGAGTAACGAAGTTTTACGGCTGCTAAGAACATCCACATATACGGAAGAAGGAAAATAACGAAGCTGAATGAGAGGATGGTCCAAAATATCGTATTCGCATCTCCCGACATCGCGAAGTTGAGGACGATCAAAAGCGTCGAAATAATGCCCATTATGTAGTAGAGATTATCGGGCGTATCGTGTTTCTTGTTGCGATGAGCCAGTAAAGCGCTCCGCTTATCGAGCTCGGCTGCAGACAATACCTCGTTAGCTCCAAGCGTCCACGCAACCATGTTTGCCACCAAAGTCAGAAGCGCAACCGAGATGACTACATAGAATACCGGGGTAGCGAGAGGACCGCAGACCCTGCAAAGCTCTTGAAGAGCGTAGAAGAAACCATCGACCGTATCGACTTGTCCCGCAGGAATGGCTGCAAGGATTCCGAATGTTCCGAATACGTAAAGGGCCGTGATTATCCCTCCGGAGATTATGGTCATCTTCGGAATGGTCTTACCCGGGTTTTTGATTTTGCTGCCGATGGAGCCTATGAGCTCGAAGCCCATGAAGTTATAGACGATTGCAGCGATATATTGCGTGGTATTACCAAAAGAAGGAACGAACGCTTTGAGATCGAAGTTATTGGCAAGACCGTATTTGAAACCGTAGACCACGCCCATCGTTCCGAAGATGACAAGTACGGCGACTTTTGCGATTGCGGCGATGTTGGACACGGTGACGCTGAGCTCGACGCCACGCACCCCTATCCACACTATCGCCCAACACATCAGCGTAGCAAGACCCGCAAGCATCCAAGGGCTCGCATTCGGAGCGAAAGCATAGGAAAACCAGTAGGCGAAAGCTACGAAAACCGCTGGCATCCAGAATGCCACATTCACCCAATAATACCATCCGACCAACACCGCTTGGGCCTCGCCGAAAGCTTTCTTGACCCAGACGTATATCCCTCCGTCATCGGGATAGGTGCTTCCCAACTCGGCGGAAATCAAACCGTAAGGAATGAAGAATACTATCGCGGTGATAATCCAGATGGTGATCGAGGAAACTCCTATGATCGCCGGTGCGACGAACGTATCGAGGACAAGTATGCTGCAAATGGTGAAGAGAATACTTTTCCATAGATTGACGGTCTTTCCCGATTCCAAATCGGTTGTGCTTTCCGGTTGCATCGTAACCCCCTTGAACAGAGATGATATTTGGCTACCTGACACGTTTAAAACTCGTCCAATTCACTCCTCTTGCATAAAATGCTAACGAGAAGGTTGCTGTTGTGTGATGCAGTGAATGTTTCCTCCGCCGTAGACCACTTCCCGAGTCCTGACTCCGACAGCCTTTCGGTCGGGGAACATAGCCTGGATTTGCTGAAGTGCCAACGTGTCGTTGGCATCATCATATTGAGGGACGATCACCGCATCGTTGACGATGAGGAAGTTCATATAGGACGCGATGCAGATGTCACCGTCCTCTCGAGGAATCGTTCCTTCGATTTCATCGATTGCGAAATCGCCGTTGATTTCGACGTTCTTCTCAGGCATGCAAAGTTTATGTACTTTCAGCTTGCGTCCTTTTGCGTCCGTCGAATCCACCAGCATCCTATAACTCTCTTGGCAAACATCGAAGAACGGGTTATTCAAGTCTTCCGTCCAGATGCAGGCGACTTCTCCCGGAGCGATGAAACAGGCTACGTCGTCGACATGGCCGTTTGTCTCTTCCGGGTCGATGCCGTCTTTCAGCCAGAGCACTTTTTCGATGCCGAGATACTCGGCAAGCATACCCTCGATTCCTGCGCGATCGAGATGGGGGTTGCGTCCCTCGCTGAGGAGACACATCTCCGTGGTGAGCAGCGTGCCCTGTCCATCGACGTGGAACGATCCGCCTTCCAGGACGAAGCCGGGCGTACGATAGGTGTCTATGCGTTCGATTTCACAGATTTTCCGAGGAATCGCATCATCTTTGTCCCAGGGGAAGTAAAGTCCGTCGACCAATCCTCCCCATGCGTTGAAGTCCCAATCGACGGCTCGAACGTTTCCCTTATCGTTCTTGATGAAAGTCGGACCGCAGTCGCGGAGCCAGGCATCGTTGTTAGCTATTTCGACGACGCGGATGTTCTCGGGAAGCGAATGGCGGCAGTTGGCATATTGTTCCGTCGATACGCACATGGTGACAGGTTCGAATTCGCTGATGGCCGTGGCTACATCACGGTATGCCTTCTGTGCAGGTTTGCCGCCGTCACGCCAATTGTCCGGCCTCTCGGGCCACAGCATCCATATTTGATCTTGCGGTTCGAATTCGGCGGGCATACGATAGCCGTCGGCCTTCGGTGTACTTTCGATTCTTTGCGCCATTGCAAGGACCTCCTTTGATATCAGGTATTACCAAGCTAGCGTAAAAGTACCGCTCTCCCGTAAGCTTGTCCACATAATGTGCGAATTTAGGAACATGGAACAAATCAAGAAATATGTTCCATTAATGTAAACAATGTTCCGCCAAACGGTGTTGAGCCCCGCACCGAGAGAACTCATGAAAAATGCGGGACCCTTTTGGGGGACCCCGCATTTCCACTCTGTATGAGAAATCACCTTACCGCATGCTACGCGCGGTGCCTTGACTCTATTTGCTGACGAGCGCGAGAAGCGGCGCTTGCAAAAATACCAACAAGAAGGCAACCGAAGCAACCCACATGAGTGGTTTGATCTCGCTGAATTTGCCACGGCAGAGCTTGATGACGACGAAGCTTATGAATCCGAGTCCGATACCGTTGGTGATGCTATAGGTCAACGGGATGGCGATGATGGTCATAAACGCCGGGAAGCCGATCTCCATGTCGCTCCAGTCGATATCCTTTACCGGGGATATCATCAAAAAGCCTACGGTGATCAATGCACCGGCCGTCGCCGCAGAAGAAACCACGCCGAGCAACGGTGCGAAGAACACAGCCACCAGGAACAAAAGACCTGCGACTATGACGGTGATACCGGTACGTCCGCCTTCACCGACGCCTGAGGCCGACTCGACATATGAGGTGATCGAGCTGGCGCCCATGAATCCACCGACGGCAGCCGCCGCGGAGTCGACGAGGAGAATCGAGCGGACATCCTCGACATTACCCTCTTTGTCGACGAATCCCGCCTCTTCACCGATTCCGACGACGGTTCCCATGGTGTCGAAGAAGTCGGTCATGAGAATCGAGAAAACGAAGAGGAGCAGCGTCGGCGTAAACACTTGGATGAGCGCCATAGAACCGTTCACCTTCTGCAAGGGAGCGGCAAACGTCGAGAAGTCCGGAAGAGCGAAAATCGTCGTCGGGATACTTGAAACACCGAGCAGAATCGAAGCGATCGCTGCCACGATGATACCGATGAGGAAATCACCTTTGATCTTGAATGCCATCATGATGACGGTGACCGCAAGACCGATGAACGCGACCCATACCGTCTTGCTGGTGAAGTCTCCGAGCGCGACCAACGTGGAGTCGTTCGCAACGATGATTCCGCCGCTTTTGAGCCCGATAAACGCGATGAACAGCCCGATGCCGACGGCGATGGCCCGTCTCAGACCGACCGGTATCGCGTTCATGATCGCCTCACGCAAACCGACGAGGACGAGAATGGTGATGACGATACCTTCGACGAAGATCACGCCCATCGCCACTTGCCACGGCACTTTCATCCCGAGGATCAGCGTGTATGCGACGATTGCGTTGATGCCCATTCCAGAGGCCAGCGCAATCGGCCGATTCGCGAAAATCCCCATGGCGATACACATCACCGCTGCACCTATGCATGTCGCAGTCAATGCACCCGCAAAAGGTACCGCCGTACCGAGAGGCAGACCCTTGACGTCACTGAGCGAGAGGATGTTCGGGTTCACGAAGATGATGTACGCCATCGTGAGGAAGGTCGTGATACCGGCAATAATTTCTGTCGATAGCGAACTTCCCCTCTCCGTATACTTGAAAAACTTATCCATTCCTTTTCCCTTCCCTGATAATGTGCTTGAACTGATGTTGCCCTTATATGTACATCGGTCTCTCACCGATAGACATCGAATGGAAGCTAGCGCGTTCCCGTGCTGCCGAATCCGCGGTCGGAACGTTCCGACTCGTCCAGCTCTTCGACTACGATCGGGATTGCCGATGCAAAAGGAAGAATGACCAATTGGGCTATGCGGTCGCCGACATGGATATCGATTTCAGTCGACGGGTCCAAATTGATGGCGGGGATTTTGATCTCGCCGCGATAGGCGCTGTCGATGAGCCCCGGGGTGTTTACCAGAGAGAGCCCGTGCTTTAACGCCATACCGCTGCGCGGTTGCACGAACCCGGCAAAGCCCTGAGGTATAGCCAGGGATATGCCCGTCGAAATCAACTTACGTTCGAACGGTTGCAAAGTTATGTCGACAGCAGAACGCAGGTCCAGACCGGCATCGCCGCTGTGGGCATAGGAAGGGACTCGGATGTTTTCCGCCAGTAGTTTTATGTGGAGTTCGATATCCATTTTCTACCCGATATTCTTAAGTTCACGGGTGAACTCGTTGAGGTCCTGGAAGTCTTTATACACCGAGGCGAACCTGATATAAGCGACTCGGTCGAGCTCCTTGAGCCTGACCAATACCATATCACCGAGTTGCTCGGAGTCGATTTCATATTTGAATGAGTTCTGGAGGGACGTTTCGATATCGGCAATCAATTCGTCGATTTGTGACCCGGCGATCGGACGCTTCGTAGCGGCGACCGTAAGACCGCGCTTGAGTTTCGCATGGTCGAAAGGCTCGGAGGAACCGTCTCTTTTGATGACTAGGAGAAGTTGCTCTTCGCAACGTTCATACGTGGTGAATCGTTCGCCGCATTGCAGGCATTCTCTTCGACGACGAGTCGCATTCTGCGAGTCGGCATTTCTTGAATCTATGACTTTGCTCTCTTGATGTCCACAGACTGGACAGCGCATACAGTGCCCCTAGATTTAGCATAGCGTTCAATTCCCAATACCATATATAGCGTATCACAAGATGATTGAAGTTACGGTAAAAATCAGGGTCGCGAAAAAAATTTAAAGTGAGAATAGCCAAACCGCCGCCAAGGCGATGACCGATATTTCAATGAGACCGATCGGGGGTTGCGCGGTTGCCTCTTTGACTATTGCTTTAACGAAACGGGCCATGTCGATTCCTTCCTCACGTCGTTCTTCCCACTTAATGTAGCAGGTGCATAGGACACAAACACGAACAAGTGTTCGTATAAATGATGTTAAGCGAACAAACGTTCGGTGTCAAGCGATAAGCGAACATTTGTTTGTAAATCTCTTAAGGTGCTGGTAGACTTGACGTTAAGAGAAACCATTATGATGTACGTGCGTTTTCGAGGAGCGAATATGATGCATCGAGAGATTACAGCCAAACAAGAGGCTGTATATGATTACATCAGGAACTACATAGAGCTCAACTCGTTCCCACCTTCGATACGAGACATCGCCGAAGCGCTCGGCGTGTCCTCTCCCGCCACCATCCACGGACACATTTCCACGTTGGTCGAAAAGGGGTATCTATCCCGGAATGCCGGGAAGTCGCGCGCGCTGTCCCTCACAGCGCAGGCTCAGGAGCGAGAGAATCTTTTCAAGGCCGACGAAGGGCCGAACGATCCCGGGCAGAGTTATGGAGAGATAGTCGGTGTACCCGTGATCGGATCCGTAGCGGCCGGCTCCCCCATCCTTGCAGAGGAGAATATCGAGGACACCTATGCGCTGCCTGCTTCTTTGATCCACGGGGAAACATATATGTTGCGCGTTAAAGGCGAATCGATGATCAATATAGGTATCTTCGACGGTGATTTGGTCATTGTGCGAAAGCAGGATACCGCAGAAAACGGAGATGTCGTCGTCGCTCTGCTTGAAGACAGTGCGACGGTGAAAACCTATTATCGCGAGTCGGATCGTATACGGCTCCAACCTGAAAATAATACTATGGAACCGATATATTCGACCGATGTCCGTATCGCGGGAAAAGTGGTCGGACTTTTGAGGATGGGACTGTAAATGAAAACGGCACTGGTGTATTCGACGCACTTCGGCTACACGCGTGAAGCTGCAAGCACACTGAAAGAAGCCTTGAAGGGCCCTGTTGCGGTGATATCGTTCGATAGCTTGAATCCGCCGAAAATCGAAAAGTATGACACGGTGATACTCGGCTCATCGATACGTATGGGTGTAATCGACCCTGATTTCCGCAGCTGGTTGGATAAGCATAGGCTCGAATTGGCTGAGAAACGGATAGCGATATTCCTGGCCTGCGGTTTTCCCGAAGAATTCGATTCCTATATCCAGAATAACTTTCCCGCGGAGATCATCGACTCCGCGATTTCGACGGTTTCGATCGGCGGAAAGCTCGACGGCGAGATGAAATGGTTCGACCGTCAGCTCGTCAAGCTCATGAAGAAGCAGATTGCGAAAACCAACGGAGCCCCGATCGTTCCTATGCTTTCGAATCTTGATGATCTTGTGTGGGCGCTTGAACATACGGAGCAAAAGTCGCCGAGTACTGACGTGGGACCCTCAGAGTAAGCTCGGTACCCGCCTCGCTGTATGATTCGCTTATGAGACTCGTATGCTCGTGGGCGAATTGAACGAGGTCGCCCCTCGTATACGGCAAGAGCACGTGCATGAGCATCGAACTCTCAAAAGCCCGTCTCTCTATCGCATCGGTCAGCGTCGTGAACCCGCTTCCATCAAGTGCCGAGACGGTGACAGAACCGGGATAACGTTCCAACAGCTTGGATAGTTCGTCCTCTTCGAGAGTATCCGATTTGTTCCAAACGATGAGCGTGTCGATTTTCTCGGAGTCGATTTCTTGTAGTACCACCCGTACAGCATCGAGCAGTTCTTCGCGTAATTGCGATCCGGCGTCGACGACGTGTAACAGCAGATCGGCATCCTTGACTTCGGCGAGCGTCGAACGAAATGCTGCTACCAATTGATGCGGCAGCTTATTGATGAATCCGACGGTGTCGGTGAGAGTCGTTTCTCTCCCGCTCGGAAGCACGAATTGTCGTGTCGTCGAATCGAGCGTGGCGAAAAGCTTATCGTACGTCAATACGTCGGAACCGGTCAGAGCATTGAGCAGTGTGGATTTTCCCGCATTCGTGTAGCCGACGAGGGATACGCGGAAAATGCCGCTGTTCAACCGTCGAGTCCGCTGAGTGGTCCTTTGTCGATCGACCACACGCAAGTCCTCTTTAAGCGTCGCTATGCGCTTTCGGGCGAGTCTCCGGTCCGTTTCAAGCTGGGATTCTCCGGTTCCGAATCGAGCACCGACACCACCTCCGAGCTTTTCTTTCACCAAATGCGACCACTTACCGCGAAGACGGGGTAATTCATATTCCAGCGTCGCCAGTTCCACCTGGAGTTTTCCTTCACGTGTCTTTGCGTGGAGTGAGAAAATATCGAGGATGAGGCCGGTTCTGTCCATGACACGCACATCTTCACCGAAGATTTTCTCGAGATTTGCTTGTTGCCGCGGATTGAGCTCGTCGTCGAAGATGACATAATCGGCGTGTTCCGCAACGGCCGTCTGCTTCACTTCTTCAGCTTTTCCGCTTCCGATGAAAGTGGCCGTATGCGGTGAGGCGAGTTTTTGAGACGTCGTCGCCACGACGTCTCCTCCCGCTGTATCGACGAGTCTGGCGAGCTCTGCCAGGGATTCTTCGATGCTCCACGCTGAGCCGGTCGGAGTTTCAACAGCGATGAGTACCGCACGGGGGCGGTACTCATCGGTTGCATCTTTTATGTCGATTATATCTTGAGCCAATGAAAGAATCCCCTTTAACCCAATGCTTTCATGCGGTTGAGGGCTTCGACGAGTCGATCGTCTTCAGTCGCAAGCGAAATGCGGAAATAGCCTTCGCCGAAAGGACCGTAGGCGGTGCCCGCCGCTATGATGACGTGTGCCTCATCGAGTACCCGTGACGCATATTCTTGAGAAGTGTAGCCTTTGGGAACCTGTGCCCAGATGAAAATAGTCCCCTTAGGGTCGTGCGCCTTGAGTCCCATCTCGGTAAGCGTCTCGATAACGAGATCGCGTCGATGTTGATACAAAGAAGCCATGGCCTTCACGTCGCTTTGATCACCGAGAAAAGCCTCGATCGCCGCCTCTTGCACTGCGGTGAATATGCCGGAATCGATGTTGGACTTGACGGTGCCGAGCGTTTTTATAGCATCGGCGTTTCCGACGGCGAACGCACAGCGCCAACCCGTCATGTTATAAGATTTGGAAGTCGAGAAGATTTCGATACAACAATCCATCGCATCCGGGCGGGAAAGAATGCTGGGAGCGACATAGCCGTCGAATGTTATATCGCAGTAGGCATTGTCATGTACGAGAAGCAAATCGTGCTTTTTCGCGAAAGCTATGGCTTTATCGAAATACTCGACGGGGGCCACCGCACTCGTCGGGTTGCACGGATAGCTCAGGATCATCATCTGTGCTTTATCCAGAATATCTTCAGGAGTCGATTCGAAGTCGGCGAGCCAACCGTTCTCCTCGCTCATCGGCATCCAGTGGGATTTAGAGTCGTTGAGCACTGCGCCACCGTCATAGACCGGATAGCCGACTCCGGGAATAAGCGTATAGGCGCCCGCATCGACGAATGCGGGGAAAAGGTGTGCGATTCCCTCTTTGGAACCGATGAGGGCCAGAACATTATCATCCTTATCGACCGTGACACCGAATCTCTTCTTCATGAAGTCGGCGCAGGCTTGTCGATAGGAAGGAGAGCCTGAATAAGAAGGATACTGATGGTTCTTCGGGTCTCTGATGGCTTTGGCCATCGCTTCTACGATGCGGTTCGGAGTCGGTTTATCGGGATCCCCAATACCCAAAGAAATCACATCGTGACCTGCGGCTTTGAGAGCATCGCGTTTACGGTCGATTTCTGCGAACAGATAGGGGGATAGATTGTCGAGACGTTTTGCCGCAAATTTCACAGTGTTTCCCTTCCGATAAAAGCCGACATTCGGTTCATGCTTATGCGTAGCAAATGCTCATTCCATGTTAGCATCAAAAACACCGGTGAACACATTCTCCGCGCTTCCGGTCATAAAAATCGTCGAATCGCCTTTGATCTCGATGAGAAGGTCACCGCCCAAAAGCTTGACGGTGACTACGTCTCCGACGAGGTTCTTGAGGTGTGCCGCATAGGCCGCGGCGCTCGCTCCCGTTCCGCAGGCAAGCGTTTCACCGACGCCTCTCTCCCACACCCTCATACGCAACGTGGACGCATCGATGGCTTCGATGAACTCGACATTGGTTTTCGCCGGAAAGGCGACGGAGCATTCTATTTTCGATCCGAGCGTGGCAACCAGCTCTTCGGTGATAGGTTCGTCGAGGTCGTGGTCGAATATGACGGCATGAGGGTTGCCCATCGATACGGCGGTCAAGAGGACTTCACGTCCGTCGACATTATAGCGTGCGTCGATCACCCGACCGTTCGAGTTCGCAACGAGCGAGGTCGGAACCGATGCCGGTTCCGCTGACGCTTTCCCCATATTCACCGTCGCCGATTCGAAAGTGGTCCCGTCGGAGGCAACGTTTATCTTGATCTCTTTGACTCCCGCCAAAGTCTCGAGTTTCAAACTCTTCCTTACGTGAGGAATAAGACCGTTTTCATAGACGAACCGGGCAAAGCATCTACTTCCGTTTCCGCACATATCGGGAACGGTTCCATCGTTATTGGCAAACCACCATGAAAAATCGTTCTCAGGTGAGACGGCATCTCTTACAAGCATGATCCCGTCGGCACCGATACCGAATTTTCTGTCGCACATGCGTACGACTTGGTCGGGGGTAAGGTTCAGACTCCCCCCTCGATCGTCGATGACGATGAAATCGTTGCCTATTCCCTGCATTTTTGTGAATTCGATGTGGTGCATCGCTATCGACCTTCCTCGAAAGACGAGATTATGTCTTGCGCATTTCCGATGATATCCGTTGTCGATTTATCATCGACATTAATCCACTTTACACGCGGGTCGCTCCTAAACCAAGTGAGCTGACGCTTCGCGTAGCGTCGAGTATCCTGTTTGATCTGCTCGATGGCATCGCTCAGGGGAATCCCCTGCATGACGACACGTGACAATTCCTTATAACCGATCGCCTGGGAGGCCGTTATGGTATCGAGGAGGCCGTTATCGATAAGCTCTTCGACTTCGCCGAGAAGACCCTCGTTTATCATCATATCGACTCTTCGATCGATGCGACGATAGAGCTCCTCACGTTCAAGGTCCAGTCCTATGTAGCATGTCGGATAATACGAGACTCTCGTTTTGAAATTCTTTGCGATGTCAGAATAGCGAGAACCGGTATCTGCCATTTCAAGGGCGCGAATGACCCGTTTGGTATTGTTCGGGTGTATCAAATCGCATGCGGAGGGGTCTTTCTCACGCAATTTCTCGTATAGTGCCTGTGTTCCTTCGTTTTCCAGCAAAGCTTCGTATCCGGCGCGAATGAGATTGTCATCTTGCTCACCCGGAGCAAAATCCATCTCGTCCAAAGCCGCACGTATGTAAAGGCCTGTTCCCCCGCAGACTACCGGAAGGATATCCTTTGCAAAACAATCGTCTATCTTCTCACGGGCATACTTCTGATATTGTGCTGCGGAATACGTGGTGCCGAAATCGACGAGGTCAAGGCCATAGTGGGCGACACGTCGGTTTTCCGGGGAGATTTTCGCGGTGCCTATGTCGAGGTTGCGGTATATCTGCATCGAATCCGCCGAGAGTACCACTCCCCTCCTGATCACGGCGATATCTTGTGCGAGCCGACTTTTACCGACACCGGTCGGTCCGACCACCGCTATGACATAACCGGGTTTTTTCATGAAGTTCGCTCACACTCCTCTCAAAAAATATCGAGTGACTATTCCACTGAATTATCGGAATCGATCAAACTTCCGGTGAGAAACCATGTTTGAGCCGTCTCGATCTCAACGTTGACGGTTTTCCCGATCAGCAAAGTTACGTCCGCCCTTTCAGGCAGAGGGAAATGGACCACCTTCGTTTGGCGGGTACGCCCCGTGAGAACAGCCTTATTGCGTTTCGACAAACCTTCTATAAGGACTTCTTGGACGGTGCCGAGGAGTCTTTGGTTTTTTCTGAAAGCACTTGCTTGGATCTCACATACAAGTCGCTCGAATCTTTGTTGCGCGACTTGAGCGGGCACCTGGTTGCACATCGTCGCTGCAGGGGTTTCATCGCGAGGGCTGTAGATGAACGTGAACGCCTGGTCGAATTCGCACGCGCGCACCAGGGAAAGCGTGTCCTCGAAGTCTTGATCCGTTTCGCCGGGGAATCCGACGATAATGTCGGTTGAAAGCGCTATATCGGGCATGGCGGCATAGACTTTTCCGATCAGTTCCAGATAATCGTCACGCGAGTATATGCGGTTCATGGCCGTCAGTATCGCGTCGGAGCCGCTTTGGAACGGAAGATGCAGATAGTCCAAGCACGCTGGTGTCGAGGCCATGACCTCGATTGTCTCATCCGTCAAATCTTTCGGATGGCTCGTGGCGAAACCGATTCGTTGCATTCCGGTAGCAGCGACCTGCCTGAGCACCTCTGCGAATCGAGGCGCACCGTAGAGATCGCGGCCGTAACTGTTGACGTTCTGTCCGAGCAAGGTGATCTCACAGACGCCGTCTGCGACGAGTCTTTCCGCTTCTGCGACTACATCTTCCATTCGCCGTGAACGTTCTCTTCCGCGAACATATGGAACCACACAATAGGTGCAGAAGTTGTCGCAACCGACGGTGATCGGAAGCCATGCGTGATACGTATGCTCCCGAATCGTGGGAAGGTCGCTAGCGAAGTCGTGCGACTCCTCGAGGAGTTGGACTTGCGGGGATGAAGAATCATGCGCAGCGTCGAGGAGCATGGGTAGACTCGCAATGTTTTGAGTTCCGAACACGACGTCTATGTGTCCCATTTGTTCGATCAATTTGCTGCCGTCACGCTGTCCGATGCAACCTCCGACCGCAATCAACACGTCTTGACCGGCCGTCTTCAACGCCTTTAGCGAAGCGACTTGGCCCCTCAGGCGTTCGTCCGCTTTTTCGCGCACACAGCACGTCATGAACACCACGACGCCTGCTTCTTGCGGAGTGTCGACTCTGGTAAGGCCCATATTCTCGAGAAGACCCGAAACACGTTCAGAGTCATGCTTGTTCATTTGGCAACCGAAAGTTTGGATAAAGTATGTTTTCATGTAAGTTTCTTGTATTCCTCTATGGAGTTCGATGGCGAAACGTATGCCGGCTACTGTTCTTTGCCGTAGTCGAAGGTTACATGTACATGATCCTTGGTGACTTTGACTTTGACTTCATCGTTGAGAGAGAGAAAATATTTTTGCGCTAAGGTGTCGAAGGCTTTTTCCAGATCGATTTGGAAAGAACGCATATCCGAAGAATGGATTTTCAATCCGCGTGGATCTTTGAATATGTCAGTCGGCTTGACGACCGGAAGAAAGCTGTTTGAAATCTTCTCGAATACCGTGGGGAGGACCCCGATTTCGCCGTTGATAATCCGGTAGCAATTGCGCAGCGAGACATCGAAACCAAGTCCCGAGGCGCAAGAGCAGATATCGTTCGGCTCTTGCGAACGTGCGGGACGCGTCCAAAGGGGTATGGTATCGATGTCTCGCGTCTGCGCTATCGCGTCGGCATAGCTTTCATATTGTTTGGAACCAAGAGTGTAAAGGGTCGCCAATATTTCCGATGGGCTCCCGAAGTAAACGTCGATTTTCCTATTCGCCAAAGCAAATTCCACGACATTCCTTATGAGGTTCTTAGGCCCCGATTCGACTTCAAAATCATTTTCCTTGATTCGTCGGACTTTGGGCCACCGCGACTGGTCTGCTCTTTCTTTCAACTTCGCTGTATCGCTTTTTATGGAAAGAGAAGTCCCGCCCTTGTCCATCGAGGCCATAAGTTCACAGGTCTCGACGTTTTGGCTGATGGAGAACAAGGCCATTCCTCGACCGTGTACTCCCCATTCGTCGATCACCATGGTTTCCAATTTGCTTGTCACCCGCGGTTCGAAAATAAGGGACTGCATGTTTTGCGGAACGCCGACACCGTCATCGAGGACGGTAATGCGACGAAAGTCGCCCTCGGTATTCGTAGCTACGAATATCCGAGAGCAACCGGCGTCGCGTGAGTTTCTGAGAAGCTCGACGATGATATCTTCAACTGCGCGGATGTCATGTTTTGCTTGCCTACGCTCGGCCTCCGAAGTCTTGAGGCGAACGAATCCTTGTCCGAGGTTTTCCTCGACTTTCAAAAAAGTATCTCCGGAGACTTGCTCGACGAACGAAAGTAAAGAACTGTCCGATGAATTTTCAGTCATAAGTTACGCCTGTTTCCCGCTTACTTCGCGTAGTCGACGGCACGACTTTCACGAACGACCATGACCTTGATTTGTCCGGGGTACTCGAGCTCTGCTTCGATTTCTGCGGCGATATCGCGGGCTAATACGACGGCATCGGTATCGTTTACCGCATTGGGCTCGACCATGACACGAATCTCACGGCCGGCTTGCATCGCGTAGGTCTTTTCCACACCGGGATGGGAATTAGCCACGGCTTCAAGCTTCTCAAGACGCTTGATGTAGCTTTCCAACGTTTCACGTCTTGCACCCGGTCGCGCGGCAGAGATGGCATCGGCAGCCATGACGAGAACCGCTTCAACGGTGTTCGGCTCGACATCGCCGTGATGCGCCTCTATGGCATGCACTATCGCGGCGGGTTCGCCAAGACGGCGCGCAAGGTCGGCTCCGATGGTCGCATGCGGTCCCTCGACCTCATGGTCGATGGCTTTTCCGAGGTCGTGCAACAACCCGGCACGTTGGGCGAGTGCCACATCGGTACCGAGCTCGGCGGCCATGACTCCTGCGAGCCATGAGACCTCCAGAGAATGTTTCAAGACGTTTTGGCCGTAACTGGTACGATAGCGGAGACGTCCGAGAGTCTTGACTATCTCGGGATGCAAGTTGTGGACTTTTGCATCGAATGTCGCTTGTTCACCGGACTGTTGGATAGTTTCGTTCACCTGACGCTCGGCTTTGTTGAACATCTCTTCGATTCGGGCGGGATGGATTCTTCCATCTGCAATGAGTGTCTCGAGAGTGATTCTTCCGATTTCTCGGCGGACGGGATCGAACGATGACAGAACAACGGCTTCCGGCGTGTCATCGATGATGAGGTTGATGCCCGTCATCTGCTCGAAGGCCCGGATGTTTCTGCCCTCTCGACCGATGAGGCGCCCCTTCATGTCGTCGCTGGGGATATGTACCACTGAAACCGTAGTTTCGGCCGTATGATCGGCTGCAACCCTTTGGATGGCGATGCTGATGATATTACGGGCACGCTTATCCGCTTCTTCCTTCGCCTTTTGCTCCGTATCACGTATGAGTGCGGCGGCATCACGCTTCACTTCGTCTTCGATTCGGTTGAGAAGCTCTGATTTCGCCTCGTCGACCGTCATTCCCGCAAGTCGTTCGATGCGAGTCATCTCTTGTTTGTGCAATTCATCAAGCTCTTGTTCACGTTTCGCAATTTGTCCTTGCGCCGATGAAATCTGATGCTCGCGTTTATCGATTGATTCCGCACGACGGTCGATTCCCTCTTCACGCTGGACCAAGCGATTTTCCAACGAGGAAATTTCCTTTCGACGCAGCTTGGACTCGTTCTCCTCGTTTTGCTTCATCTGGTAGATTTGGTCTTTTGCCTCGAGAAGAGCTTCCTTCTTTAATGTCTCGGCCTGCTTCTCCGCGTTTTTGAGCACGAAATCCGCCTCGTTTGCAGCACGCGAACTCTTCGCGTTCACAACGTAGCGGTTGAGCAGATAGCCGAGGGCGAATCCAACGATGACAGTTACCAGGGCAATCAGTACAGTATCCATGTGTACGCCCTCCTTTCATTTCAATAAAAAGTCGATTAAATACAAAAACAGCTTTCCGTGATTACGGAAAGCCTGCAACGGGTCATTAGTGGAACGAGACTACTGAATATGTAAAATACATCCGACGTATTTAAACTTTCAATAACCTCTATACACTACTAAATATATGCACAGCTTGTGAGGCTGAATCATCCATTACAGGCATCTAAATGATACCCTATTCAGCTGTCGGAATCTATATGAAATTCCTGCTCGCAGCACTCACGCAAAACCTTATTGGTGATGTCGAACGAGTACCCGCGTGTGACGAGACGGCGAAACGCTTTGTCCCGTTGCTTCTTGTCGTTCACATCGAAACGAGAAGCGAGTTTTTTGGCCGTTGCAAACTGAACGGAAAGTGCATCTTCATCGAGCTTTTCTTCTAAAGTCGTCTCGATAAGCTCCTTCGGAAAGCCCTTTTTCGTCAGCTTCTGTCTCAGCTTTCGAGACCCTATTCCCTCCTCGATGCAACGATCGATGATCCTCTCGAGATAGAGGCCATCGTTGCAAAAAGAAACATCGCAAAGATAGGCGGTGACCTTATGGCTGACGGAAGTTGAGAATCCATCGTCTTTGAGTTTCGAAGCGATTTCGAACGTTGTGTAATCGCGCATCGAAAGCAATCTGAACGACCTTTGCTTTGCGCACTCGAAGGCGGCTTCTTCAACCTTGGTTTCGAAATCTTCAAGGGAGGCGAATGTATCGGCGACACCGATCTCAAGCGCCGAGAGAACAAGCGACGAGGTAACGTGAAAGTCAGGTGTTTCGACGAAATAGACACGCCGCGCCCTCTGTCGAGGGTTTGGCGTGTCTATAGAGCTGATAGTAATCATCGA
>Ga0123339_10000885_pt1 | contig 21523 bp, 26 predicted proteins | sample lystaG_FD_89956 | JGI IMG/M metagenome (GOLD analysis project Ga0123339, IMG submission 89956) | Glacier valley bacterial and archeal communities from Borup Fiord, Nunavut, Canada, to study Microbial Dark Matter (Phase II) -... | ecosystem: Environmental > Aquatic > Freshwater > Ice > Glacier ...
AACTTTTTGGGGGTGGCCGTCGCGGCGGATCTCCTCAGCTGAAGCTGGGGGCCGCTCGCAGATCCGGGGGCCATCCGCAGCCGCGCATAGCATCCGCAGCCGCTCCCCCTCGCAGCGTTCCCCCGGCCATCGTCACGCGCTCGCCTTCACCGCCCCCGGTGTGCCCCGCGTGGCTCGCCCCTTCGTGCGGCTGCCCAGCCCCGCCAGCATCCCCCGATCCCCTCCGCTTCGTGGGCAGTAAAAAGGCCACCCATATGAGGGCAGCCCTAGCCGTTTCACCGGACGGCCCACGGTATTGCACTTGGCACCCAAAGGCGAGAGGGCTGCAATTACCCCACCCCATTATATCATCGCGGCCCGCGCCCGTTCCATCTTTGCCGCGATCTCGCTCGTGGCCGCGTTCAGCTTTTCGCGCCATCCCTTATGCAGCCTGTGCGGGCGCTGGCATCGCGTGATGGCTCGCAGGTGCCCTCGTGGCCCTCGCAGTGAGGGGCGGCACTCGTGGCCCATCCTGCGCAGTCGCGGCTGCCGGGGCCGTCTCGCCCATCATCGGCAGCCGCACCCCCTCGCAGCCGTTCCCCCGGCCATCGTCACGCGCTCGCCCGTTCCCTCGTGGCCCCGCTCGCCTTGTGGCGCTGCCCCGGCGCTCGCGATCAGCACCCCCGCACCACCGCTCGCCTATGCTGGCACATAATCCAGTGCCAGCACACACCGGACTATGTGCGCGGGAGTGAGTTTGCTGAACTGCTTCACCGCGTCATTTGTTGAGGTTGCGCGAAGATACCATGTTGACGTTTCGCCGTCAGTATCCTTATAATCAATGCGATACCATCTCATCTGTGAATCCTCCTATCTATATATTCCATTTTTGGGGGTGCTTTTGGACAATGTAACCCATTTTGACATGCGGCTTAATTTTCTGATAGGTCGCTCGTGTCAAATGCGAGCGGGATCAACAATTCCCCGCGCTCGCCTTGTGGCGTGGGTAGTCAGTTACTCATGAGCGCATACCGGATGGGGTGTGAGTTTCATCTACTGAGCATCACCGGATAGGCTAGTTTTCTATCATTGTCAAGATTACTCTTGACAATGATATATTCATATGGTATATTCATAATGTCATTTGGGACTGACGAAGGAGAAACGACGATGAAAACCGGATACGAATTAGTAGCAATAACCGACGAGGTTACTACATGCGGTTTATGCGGGCGTACTGATCTGAAAAAAACATATGTTATCCGCCGAGAAAATGGTGGAGAAGCCAGCTATTACGGTAGCGAGTGCGCCCAACGTGTTTTGTATCTGAATCAAAAAGAGCTAACCCAAAAAGTTAGCAAAATCAAAAAAGCTGATGAGGATGTGAAGCAATCGCTAGAGTGGCACATCTCACAACATCCATTGACGATTCGCGCAAAAGCTGAGACGCAAGCATTCTGGGAGCAGAAGCCGCGCCCGTCATACGCTGAATACACGATGATGCGAGAGCAACGCGGCTGGTTAGAAATGCAACGCCAAGCACGCCAAGAATGGGAGGGCTAAGGGTGGCAGGGAACAGCAATTCCGGCAATCGCACAGGGAAGCGCGGGAAGCCGCTTCCTGTGCGAGTACGCCTGACTGAGAGCAACGCACGGCGCTTGCAAAAAATCCCCACACTGCATGGGGATATTCACCTGACGGTTAACCACATCCTCAAGCTATGGATGGATGATCACTACCCCGAACTACCACAGTCATAGCATGCGATACACGGTAAATCACCACAGCGAAGGGGAACGAAACGATGGAAAACAAACGCATTGACTGGACGCAATACCCCATTGATCAAAAAGTAAGCCAGTCAAAAATACGCACGTGTCCTAAGTGCGGACTGCATGGGTACCTTACTGGCGGCAAGATGATTCATTACGACAATACAAATAACGTTTTGGGGAACAAGCGTTTGTTTTCCGATGGCGACTATTGCGTAATCAAGGCCAGGTAAATCACCACAGCGAAGGGGAACGAAACGGGCTACAATGAATTATTAAGGCTTGGCGGCCATCATGAACGAAAGGAGAAAACACAATGCAGCAGGTCGATCTGCACGATGCCACCCCAGAGGAAAAACACGCGGCCATCCGCGCCGCCCTCGCAGAATATGACGCATTCAATTATCCCGGTGATCGCTATGTGGCCCGCATGTTGGGCGTGTCGAATCATCTGGTAAAGCGGGTGCGAACGGGCTTGCGGCCCGGTGCGAGCGCCGCTGATGATGAAGACGCATGGTATGACGATCATCCACCACCACTCCCAGGCGAACACGCCCCCGCGCCCACGTTCAGCATGCCGGGCTGGGCATGGGCTGCGCTCGCATGTGTGGCGGTGCTCGTGCTCGTGATGGGTGGGATCGCTATCAATCGCCCGCGCCCGGCAGCCCCACCGCCGGACGTTGCCCCCACGTTGTGAGGGCTGATAAATAGCAGCACAAGCGCCGATCCTATCCTGCGCAGGGTGGGATCGGCGCTTGTGATATAGGAAATGGGGTGCGCTTTTTGGGCACCCCTTAGCCCTCGCCCTCATCATCACCTTCCGGCAGCAGCAGCCGGGGCTGCCCTCGCTGCATGGCGACGATCTGCGATTCAAGAAACCATGCAAAGTGGCGCAAGTCCTGTACTTCTTGCTGCACACTGGCGGCGTCTACTTCCCCAAACATGGCCCGCCGCGCGGCCACCATCAGATCCCGCTGTAATTTCAGCAGGTTAGGGCGAGACTCACTGCGCACGCGCCGATCAGAGATGATCAGCATCCACGCCGCGATGGCCTCCAATTTGATGCACCATGCATCGCGGATGCCCTTTGATGTGTTGATCGGGAGTTTCATCACCATATCTTCCAATAGTTCGCGCTCTCGCAGCGCGTCTAGCTGGTTGTCATAGCCCACCCCCAAGAGCGAGCACACCTGTTTGATGATGAAATAGCGGTGCCCGTTGTAAAGCACCACAGTAAGATTGACGCCCCACGAGGCAAGGTATAGCGATTGCTGCACTACGGTGGTACCCCCCATAAAAGCAAAACGCCGATCCTCGTGCGGGGCCACCGCTAGGATCGGCGTGTTTTATATGAAACAACCATGCAGCACTATATGCCGCGTGGCCGGGAAAGGTTCAGCTACCATGCTTGGGCCTCTCAATTTATGGGGGGCCGTTTATGCCAGCCGTTGCTGCCCACCTGTTAGCTTGCCAGCAAGATAAATCATAAGACCGCCGCGCGGAATACGAATACCTGTGCTGCCAAAATTGAGCGAGCCAGGAATAACCCCAGCATCGGCCCAGCGCCGGATCGTCTGAAAACTGATCCCTAGAAACGGCTCTAACTCTTGTGGAGTCCAAAATGAGCGGCCATCATTTAATAGCCAGTCGTACCCAGGTACAGATCGCAAGATCTTTTCTGCCTCGTGCTCATTCATGCGAGCACCCCCTTTCTATCTTAGCGTTCTCTTATGCCGTAGTATACCACCAATTCACAAAAGTATCTATAGTTCTTTAGGATATCCCTTGACACGTAAGTAACGTGTGTGTTATATTAGGACCATGCCACGAGAAATGGCACAAAAAAATGGACCTGCTGCCCACCCTGGAAAAGTTCGCAGCAAGTCCGACCAAACCAACCGCATGCGGGCCGCGTGTCTAGCGCGTCGCGTATGCACCCATCGGAGCGTATGTGCGCTCACGAAAGGCTGTGATATGCAAATTGTAGCACACACGCCCGCCGCACGGCCAGCAAGCCGCCCTATCGTCACGGATCGGGAAGCTGCGCAGACCGCCGCCGGGCAAGTCCGTGTCCTCTTGGGCATGGCCGTTGATCTCGCTGATCTGCGAGCGCAGGTGCGGGAACTGGAAGCAGCGGAACGCGCCCAACAAGAGACGGTCGCCGCCCTCTTGACGCTGATCCCCGGTAGCGATGCCCCCACGAAGATTGCTGCCATCACCCCCCATGCCAAGCTCAATGATAGCGAACGCGCATGCCTGGGCAGCGTACTTGCCCCCATGATCCCCTTCATGGATTTTCTGCGCTTTTTGGAAGCCCACGAGCGCAGCACCAACCCCCGCGATCCTGAAATGCGTAACGGGCTAGGCTGGGTGCATCAATTTCTCATCGAAAAGACGGGCAACCTGTGGGCCATCGGCCCCGCTAGTGTTTACCCGCGTGCCCCTGGTGGCAAGCGGATCGGCGCGGATATCACGCTACCCTCATTCGCGCTCGCCCTCGTGGCCGTTGATGCCATCATCACCGCCGCTAGCGCTCGCGCGTGGCTGCGCTGGTGTGACACCTGCGCAGGATCGGGCGAACTGCCCCAAGGTGGCACCTGCCCCACGTGTGGCGGCGTCGGCCACTTCTAACGAGCTCTCAGTATCGCTAACGAGGGGCCGCGCGGCCCCTTCCTCCCTCTGTGAACCTGAACAATCGAAAAGAGAAACCTATGAATGATCTTGTTATGACCTTTTTGATCGTGGCCGTTGCGCTGGCGGTGATCATCCCCGGCACCCTCATCATGGGCCGCGTGCAGCGCAACCTAGAACGCGCGGCCCTCGCCCGGCAGCAACGCATCGAAGCGCAAGCCCAAGACGCGGTAGACGTGCAGCGCCGTTTCATTCGCAGTGAAGTGGATCACGCTCTGCTCGCTGCCTTTGCCGGACTGAACGAAGATCAAGCCATCGAAGATGCGGCAGCCGATGCCGCCGCCGCCGATGCCGCCCAGCGCCCCTAGTTTTCTTTACTCGCCCACGTGCAGCCGCTGCGCTGCCACCACCTAAACGCCCACCCTCGCCCCCTATGCGGGGCACCACCACCTAAAGGAGCATCCCATCATGGCAACGAACGCCCCCACCGCTACCACGAACCTTTTTGATCAATTCGATGCCGAGGCACACGCGAAAACGCAAGAGTATCGGGATCAGCATCAAGCCCATTGGTTCACCTACACGAGCAAGATCCAAGAGGCGCATAAGCCGCGCCCCGATGCCAAGGCCCCCAAAAACCCCAGCCCCATCGAAGCGGCATACCGCAACGATATGGCAGCCATCGCAGCGAAATACAACCAGGCGCACCCTGACTGCTTTTTCTTCTATACCGCGCTGAAAGTCGAAACGCGGATCAAAGCCACGAGCAAGCAACACAACACACGCCCGCTGCTTTAGCGGATGAAAGGAACGGCCCCCCATGCGTAACCCACAAAATACCCTCACATTCCTGCGCACAATGGCTGCCCACGAGGCAGCAAGGGCACAGACGCCGCTACAGCGCACACTGGCTCGCCAGGAACGTGCCCGGCAGCTATGCGCCACTGTGGCCCCGCTCGCCCTCGTGTTGATGCTCGTCGCGCTCGTGGTGGGGATCGTGTTGCGCGTGGCGGGGGTGCCCTTCATCTCGCAGATCGCCCGGCCCTATGCCATCGCTACCGATGTGATCGGCTGGGCAGCCCTACTCGCCTGGATCGCCTCGCAGGTCTTAGGCTATCTCGCCCGCCGCACCGCGCGGCGCATCTGGGATCGCCTCATTCCCCCCTCGCAGCAATAAGGGTGCAAGCCCCTTGCACGATAGATTCACCCATCACCGGGGCCATCACAGCATAGATGGCCCCGTACAGAAAGAAGAGAAGGCATAAAACATGAGCAACCCATCCTCCCCGGTCATCAGACAGGAAAACACGCAGGAGGTACGAGGCCGCTCTACCTCAGATAATACCACGCGGCAGGGGATGCGGATACGTAACCCGATCATCACCATGCCCCACCGGGCCAATGCGCGGCCACGCAAGCCCGGACCCCCTGAGAATGCGGTCGTAAAAGGGCTTCGCCAGGCTATACCATTGGTAGTCGGCGGCGATTTCCTGATCCTAACGTTGTTGGTTGGTCGCATTGTGATCAGCCTGAATCACCCCGAACTGCTCAAAATGCTGGATGGCCCCTTTAAGTGGTTATTTAATGACATTCCCACCGGGGGCGTCATGTTAACGGGCATGGTGGCCGTTTTTCTTGTGGCGGCGCGGCTGGCATCTATCGAGAGTGACGAGTCAAACACGGTGCTTATCAAGGATAAGCAGGTACAGGCTGACCGCAAGGAATCACTAAAACTCCAGGCGCGGATATGCTGGACGCAGATGATTCTCGCGTTCCTGTTTATCATCGGCTATGTCGGTATTAGCTCAGTACCTGGCTTGCTGCATATCGATCCGACGAAAGATGGGGGGCGGCTGTTTATCCTGATACTCACCATGGCAGAGTTTAGTATACCGCTGCTCAACATGCGGACATTCTCGATTGTGGAGGAGAGCCTCAAACAAATCGACATCATCACCGCTGGCATCTACGAGGCATCAAACGCCGCGATGATGATGTTGCAAGGCATCGGCGACCGTGCCGCGGTGGGGCGGCTCGATAAAGGCGACCGCCGCGCATTGAAGCTGACGGGGGATGGCAAATTGGGTCAGGCGCTAGACTCGCGTGCAGACGTGGACTATGGCATCGACCCAGATGCAAAGTATCTTTCGCTACGCATGTTGGTAACAGGCGTGCGGGATGGGGACCCCTTGGATTTTGCCGAGTGGCAGCGCTGGCACGAATGCGGCGAGATCGGTAAACCTGAGACGCCCCAAGAGACGCGGTATAACCGTGCATTAGCCATCTCGCGCCGCATTCGTGATAGCGCACGATCAGGATATGAGCGAGTGCAAGGCGAGATAAAAACGGCGCTGGCACTGCCTAAACACGAGCAAGAGGAGGACAAGATCGCCAAAATGCGGGAGGAGGAGGAGCGGTATCTTGTCGTGCTGCAGCAGTTCGACAGGGGCGCGCATAATACGCTGCTGGTTTCCGAGGAGATGGGCGGGCGCATCATGGGGAAACTGAGTAGTTTCCGACCTCGGAAAAAAGGTGCGACAAGGGATGTGCAGGGCATCGCCGAGGTTAACGCAGCATTAGCCATAAGTGGCACCCTCGCAGAGTAGGCGCAGTGCCTCTTAAATTAATTTTAGTGATTCCTTAGCAGAACGGCGCATCGTTCTCTCTGGGGAAACGATGCGCCTCTAGGTTCCCCGCTGCAATCTCAGCCGGATCGGCGGTGGTACGCTTTCTATCAGTCACAGCCAGCTAACCTGCTGGCCTTAGTAACCACACCAAAGGAGTGATCCCGCATGTACACCTATCGGCATATTGATAGCCTCTTGTGGGGCGTCTATGGCACCGTAGACAGTGGCCCGGAACCGGGCGAGGAATACCTAGAATGCCTCGTGACCGGAGGCGAGCACAGCGCCCGCTGTGTGGCTGCAAGTCTGAACGCCGCGAACTATGGGGCGCTGATCAATGTGGGCAGCATCGGTATCGGCCAATATGAAGCCCTGATCCCCCTCTTGCAGCATGCCCACGCCCGTACCATCTTGCAGCATTTCAGCCAGCACGCGGGCGTCAATCGTGACGCATTCGCAGCGCAGCTTGCCCAGCTAGATAGCACCCCGGCTCGCCCGGGCGTGCAGCCCTATGGTGGGGGCATCTGCCCCATTCATGACGTGCCCTATATGCCGCTGGGCTTTCCTGACAACGTAGGGCCGCAAGGCGAGCCGATCACCGCGTGGCATTGCCCCCTGTGTCTCGCAGAGGAGCCGATACCGGACACGAGCGAGGGCGAGAGAAATGGATAACGATCAGCCCCGCACCGTTGTGGTGAACCTGCGCAGCGGCCCCTACGATGTCTATATCGGACGGGGCGCGGGCGAGCGCGGGCCATGGGGCAACCCATACCAGATCGGACGCGACGGCGACCGCACACAGGTGATCGCGTTGTATCGCCAGTGGATTATGCAGCAACCGCACCTACTCGCCCTGCTGCCCACCCTGCGAGGGAAGCGCCTGGGGTGTTTTTGTAAGCCCGCCGCGTGTCATGGGGACGTGCTCGCAGCCCTCGCCGATGCCATCCCCACGAGCGGCGCTGTACAGTTAAGCCTGTTTTAACGGGCACGAAAGAGGAGCACAGACCATGAACAAAGTGATGCTGATCGGGCGGCTGGGCCGCGATCCTGAGATGACCTACACGCCGACCGGGGCAGCCGTTACGAAGTTTTCCCTTGCCACCGACCGCAAGTACAAGGATAAGGCCACGGGCGAGGTCAAGAGCGATACCACATGGTTTAATCTCGTGGCATGGGAACGCCTCGCAGAAACGTGCAATCAGTATCTGAAAAAAGGCCATAAGGTTTTTGTGGAGGGCCGTTTCGTCAGCCGCGAGTACACCGATAAAGACGGGGTGAAGCGCACCGCGTTCGATGTGGTGATCACGGAAATGGAGATGCTCGAAGCGAAGCCCAAGGAAGGCAGCACCGCGAGCACGGGCGAGGCATCCGGTGCTGAGGACTTCCCCTTCTAGGCGCTGATCGTTTGGGGGTGGGCTGCGCAGCGTGGCTCGCCCCGTTCGTTAAAGGACAATGGAATGCGTGCAATCACTCCAACGGCCAACCTGCAAACGGTGGCCGCGCGATATCTAGGCCGGGCAAGCTATTTCGTGCTGCACTATCTACGCAGCCTTCCCCCGGATGCTAACGGACGCCGCCGGGCCACTATGGCGCGGATCTGTGAGGATCTGGGCTGCGCTCATACTACGGTGGTGCGATCTATGCGTGAACTGAAAGCGAAGGGCTATCTGCTTATCGCGCATGGCTATGGGCGAGGCAACGCCTATGAATTGCTGCCCCCACGCGCCGGGGATTAAATCAAACGCCCCTCGCTATCCGAAAGTCCCACTTAAGATAGAATATTATTGCAATTCCTGAGAAGCAAGGTATACTTATCTCAGCCTAACGAGGAGTAAAAGCACATGCCAGGATACACTTTTTGGGGTATGACGGCAAAGGAATGGCAGGAGATTTACTTGTCAGGAAACCTTACCCCTAATGCTGGGCCACGAACACATGAGGGCGTTCTACCCTTTACAGAGGGGCCGCGCGGGATCGCTGTAACGCGAGCGATTGCCATGTTTCATTGTGGCTTTGCTGGAAAAGTGTCAACGGCAACGGTCTACAAGTGGCTTGCGCAAGGGCAATTACCTGCTATCGGCTATATTTGTACGAAAAAACGCAGGATTGCGATCTTTTGGTCGCAAGACCTCGCAGCGTTAGTTGCAACTATGACGCCGAATCAGGGCAAGTATCGCCCCGGTGAAAGCGGCCATTATCGGCGCAGTCCACGGACTACCTCACAGGCACGGCAATTCGATTGATCGTCCACGAGGGACGCGGGATACAAAAAAAACCGCGCTCCCTCCCATTTCAGTTAGAGAGGAAACGCGGGCTTCACTTACCTAGTCAGTATAACCGAAATGGTGGAAACTTTACCAGGGCAACCACCAAAAGGGCCATAGCTGACGATCCCGGATCGTTCCCAGAACGACCCCACTTGCCATCATCATAACACCGACCCGACGACCAGCGCAAGTGGGATCGCCCTTTTAGCAATCCGGGATCAATGGATTGATCCCGCTACTGATCCCACCATGACAACCCCCACCATTGCGCCACCGTACCAAGTGGCTCCCCGGCTGCCCTCAGCCGTTGCGGTCCCGTTCCTGATCCCACCCGATCCCACCCCCGTTGCGCCGCTCGTGTTGCGGGACTATCAGGCACAAGCCGTGCAGCACGTGCTGACGGCGATCCACGCGGGCGACCGCGCTTTTTACATCACCCTGCCCACCGGAACCGGGAAAGCCGTGATCCTTGCGCAGATCGCCCAGGCGCTGCGCAGTGATGGCCGCGTGCTCGTGCTGGTGCATACGAAAGAACTGGTGCGGCAGTTGGCCGATCAGTTGCGCCGCGTGTGCGGAGATAACGCGGTGGGGATCGTGATGAACACACACGACGATCCCAGCCGCCGGATCGTAGTCGGGTGCGTCGCCACGCTGCGCACCGCGAGCCGTTTAGTCCGGGTGATCGGCGCGTCCGATCTGCCCTTCACTGCGATCCTCATTGATGAAGCCCACCACGCGACGGCCACGAGCGCCTATGCCACCATCGCGGCCACCGTGCGCAGCCATTCCCCCGGCGCGGCGCTCTTGGGCTGCACAGCCACCCCGTACCGCAACGATAAGCAGCGCATGCAGGATCTCCTGCCCCGGTGTGTGTTCGCGCGGGATGTGAGCGATATGCAATCGGCAGGGTGGCTCGCCCCGTTGCAATGGCAGCGGCTGCCGCTCGATCTCGATCTGTCTACGATCCGCACGAGCCGCGCCGGGGGCGATCTGGACTATGACGCGGGGGTGCTCGCGGTTACACTCAATAGCCCAACGCTCAATGATCATATCGCGCAGCGCAGCGCCCCCCTTTTGACCGGGCGGCGCGTGGTAGTGTTCGCAGCGGACGTGGCCCACGCGCGGGCGCTCGCAGCCGCTTATGAGGCAGCGGGCATCACGAGCGCAACCATTTGGGGCGATATGCCCCCCGCCGACCGGGATCGCACCCTGGCTCGCTGGCGGGCGGGCGAGATCCAAGCCGTCACGAACTGCAACGTTTTAACCGAAGGGTTCGACTATCCGGCCATTGATGCTATCGTCATGGCTCGCCCCACGCAATCCCTCGCCCGCTATATGCAGTGCATCGGGCGCGGCACTCGCCTTGCCCCCGGCAAGCAAGAATGTCTCGTGATCGACTGTGTGGGCAATGAGGACATCACGGACGCCCGGCAGATTGTGCTGCCGGATATCATGCCCCTCACGGCGAGCGATGCAGTAAGCGCGGGCGAGCCACACGCTGCCGGGCTACCTCGCGCGGTGAATGAGCGGTGCGTCTATCTGATCGATCCGCGCCATGATGCCCAGTATCTCTGGCAGCGCCATGAGGGCAGCGGCTGCTATTTCTTGCGCCTCGATGAGCACCGGATCGCTGCCATCACAGGCGACCCCACCGGATCGGGCTTGTATCGCGTGGCCCTGATCGTGCGCAGCGCCGCCACCCCCGGCGCGGTGCCCACCACCCGCGCCATGTGGCTCATTCCTGACAGCGCCCCGCTACACGAGATCCGCGAGCAAGCCGCAACGTGGATCGCCCAACATGCCCGCATCTGGATCAGTCAAAAGGATCGCCACTGGCGGCACAACGCCGCCACCGAGAAGCAACTTGCCACCCTCGCCAACTTTGCCCCCAAGGCCCACGCCCTCGCCGTCGCGGATGGTTGGGATCGGGGGCAAGTGGCGGCAGCCCTCGATCTCGCTGTGTTCGGACGGTACAACGTCCCCGCTATTCATCACCTATGGAAAGAGGCGCACGCATGACCGCTGCACGGAAAGGGGCAGCGGCTGAGCCGCCCCCCGCTGTGGATATCGAAACGGAACGGCAGCACCGCAAGCCGCATACGCGCGTCTACGCGGCCACCGCTGCTTATAGTGACATCCTCGCGCACAACCTGGGGGGCGGCTACTATTCCAATGGCAGCCGGACCTGCTTGTATCGACTGCACGCGCCCAAGAGCGAGGGCACGGCCCCCGATCAGGACGCAGCCCAGGTGGGCGAGGGCGAGGAGGCACGGCACTATTATTTCTACCCTGAGCAGCATCGTGGGGGCATGATCCGCGTGGTGCGGGTCTATGTGGCAGACAAGCCAGGGCAGCCGCTCGACGAAAACACCCATTACGACTTGGAGGCCACCGAACGACTTGATCGCGGCATAGTGAGCGTGACTGAGGAAGAATTGAACTCAGGGAAAGTATGGGCGAAATGGGGCGGCATCCCGATCACGAAACGCCGGGATCGGGATGTGTATGCGGACATGGTGAAGATGCAGATCGGGGTCTACGATCTGCCTGTCTTAGACGGCCATACCACCACGGGCTTTCACCGCGACCGCATGACCGGGGCAAGCTATTATCTTTTGCCTGATGGCCGCACGATCACAGCGCAGGGCGAGGGCGAGGCCCGACCCCTGGTCGATCATGACATGCCCCCCAAATACGCCACATACTTTGCTGAGCAGATGCCCACCCTCGCAGCGGCCCCACCCTGCGCAGCGGACCTTGCCCGACTGCTCGCGTTCTATGGCGAGGCAGCCCCAAACGGGCACCTCCTCATCACGATAGGGGCCACCCTGCGAACCCTGGTGCATACGTTGGTCCCCGCTGCGACCATCGTTATTAGCGAAGGGTTGCCGGAAAGTGGCAAGACATCCTCGCAGATGCACGCGCGGGGCATCATCGGCCCATCCCATTATCGCAGCGAGGCGGATGGCGTATTCACCGGGACCGCCACGAGTTTAGAGCTAGCGGTCGCATCGTTTAGTGATGGCCCGGCGGTGGTAGACAATTTTCGGGTGAAGCCCACCGATACGGCCCATGAGATCAAGGTGCTCGTGGATGCCCTCGACCGTTTGACGGTGAGTGCGGAGAATGGCGGCGAAATGCGGGCGCGGGCCACACAGCGAGCACGCAAGCAGCAAGGCAACACGATCAAGACGCTGCCGTTGCTGAATGGCGAGAAACTGCCGGACACGATGGTATCAAGTTTTCGCCGCATGGTCCTTATCCCGTTTGTAAAGGATCAAGATATCCTCTTGCCCCTGATGGAAGCCCACGAAAAAACGATGCAACCGATCCTCACACAGATCGGGCATGCCGTCATTCGTGCGCGGCTCAGCGCCCGCGAGGCCAGCGAAGAAGCAGATATGCGGGATCGCATTGCTCGCCAGGAAGATCAATTCGTGGCCTTGCTCATGCCCGCCACCTGCCAACGCAAGGGCGCGGATCTCACCTTGTATCGCAGCGTCCCGGCAAACTGGGCACGAGTGCTCACAGGGCTATGGCTCGCAGAACAATTCGCCGGGGCGAGCGGGTATGTAGATGCCGCGATCCCGCACGTTATTCGCCTCATGAATGCTCAGCTTGATCGGATGACCGGGGCGACGGTAGACGAGGACGGCATGGGGCGATTCGAGCGGGTAGTGCGCCGCTTCATTGAAAAGATCCGCGATCATGAACTGATCGGCGGGCAGACGTGGCAGATTGACGATGTGAAAGACGGGGCGAGCTACGGGAATGCCCCCAATATTACAGGCACATTACCTGCCGAATGGGGCCATTATGGCGACGATGAAGATCGCACCCCCGTTCGCGCCGGACGTGCAAGCGCAGATCACCGCGAAATATACCTCTACCCCAAGGCGATTGATCAGCTATGCCGCATGGCAGAGCGGATCGAAGGATCAGAAACACTCGTGCGGCAAAATGAACTCTGGCAAGCAGCCCAGGCTGAGGGCTGGATCAGCCGCCGGGGCGAGGGCTGCCACCGTGGGATCAAGATCGGTGCTGAGGGCAAGCTAGGGCGCGGCTGGGCTATGCGCCTTGATAAGTGGCTTGATCTCGATGATCAGCCGGAAATGCCGCCGGATATAGACGCGAGCAGCACGCCCACTGCGAGCAGCACCGCGACCGTCACCCCAGCCCCCAGCGTCACCCCGGCCCCTGTGGTGCTGGATGGCGAGGCCCGCACCTATATCGAAATGATGGGCGAGACGTGGGGCAATGTGCCCTATGTGCGCCGGGCGCTGATTCATTACGCCGATTGTGACTCGCCCCCGTTCCCGATGCCTAGCCAAAAGAAGAATGGCCCGCCGGATCTGTTGCAGGGCCGCGCGCTCGTGGAACGGCTCGCCCTCTATATGCGCTCACAAAATGATCGGGTGCTCGCTAAAGGCGAGGAATTAACCCGGCAGGTGGGGCAGATCGCCCCGATGAAAGCAGGTGCTCCGAATGTTGCATGATGCCGTACTGACCGGGGATCAGCTGATCCGCTGCGATCTGCCTGATCGACCGATGGCCGCTCGCCCGGCGGGCGATGGCTCGCCCCTGATGGCTCTTGAAGAATTGGCGGGCGTTCACTCGCTTTATAATATCTGGTTGCACCCCACGAGCGCCTATGCCCAGCCCGCGCTGCGCATGGCATTGATCGCTGAGGCAGAAACGATCCGCGCGGCGCAGGGGCCGGAAAGTGTGTTCATTGACCGCGACGCGAGCGGCGACGAACTGCGCAGCATTCGCACCCGTTTTCGTGGCGATGGCCGCCGCTACGTGATCAATTTCCCCTCATCATTGTGGGACTTCTTTACTTTAGATGGCCCCGCGATGGCTCACCTGATCAGCACCGTTGCCCGCGAGATCGGCGTGCAGATGCTGCGACCGTCCCCCGGCGCTACCGGACTTTTTATCATGCGGCAAAGTTTCAAGGGCCATGCCTGGGCGGATGCCTTGGGCTATCGCCACACCCTTGACGATGGGATCGGGATCTATAGCTCGCAGGATCTGCGCTGGCGTCGCCCGATCACCGAGGAGGCCACGCATGCCTATGGCTACGATGTGAATAGCGCCTATCTGGCCTGTGCTGCATCGGGAGACTTTGGCCTTGCGGCCCCCGAAACCACGAGCACCTTTCAGCCCAAACTGCCGGGCTTTTATGCAGTCGATGCCACCCCCGGCGGGCGTTTCGATGGTCGCGATCTGCCCTCGCCTTTTACCAACACCTATAGCGAGCACGTCACCGGATGGTACGCAGAACCGCTCGTGCGTTTCGCGCTTGAGCAAGGATGGGCCGTCACGATCCGCGATGGCCGCTACTGGCCCAAGGGCAGCAAACACCGCATGATGGCCGAATGGGCCGCGCAACTCTGGCAGGCACGGATGCACACCGAAGGGGCCACCCGTGCCACCGTGAAAAGCATCATCACTGCCGGGATCGGACGGCTGGGCTTTACCCGCTTGGGCGAGATCACCGAAGTGTACCGTCCCGACTGGCAAGCCCTCATCATTGCAGAGCAACGCGCCCGGCGGCTGCGCAACGTGGCGAAGTATACGGAGATGGGCTTTACTCCCTTTGCCATCGACAGCGACGCGCTCTATTTTGCCAGCGACACCCCGATCCCGATCCCCATCGCGGACACCTTGGGCGCATATAAAGACGTGGGCTGCTTTGCCGTGATCCCTGAACTGCGCACGGGAAACGATAATATTAACCGCTTGCTACAATCCATGAAAACGGGGGCCGCGTAACGATGCAAAAGATCACCTATCGCACCAAAGATTTTGATGCCAATGGAGCAGATGACTTAGGCCAGCCAGGGCACAAGTACGCCCCGGAACCCACCACCCACATTGTGAGCGACTTGGGGTATCACGTTGGTCCGGTGAGCACGATGGATATTGCCATGATCATCGCGGAACGGGGCGGCACTGGGCCGATCTTGCGCGATATGGGCTACCAGCCAGGGACCAAGGAATATAAAACAGCGCAGCGGGCCATCGAGCGCCACGCACGCGGCACAAAGGCCGGGGCAGCCTACCAGGAACGCTATCAAAAATTAGTGGGACCACCTGCCGGAACGGTAGCGATCAACGTGGCAGGGGAGATCAAGAAGTCCGATGATGTGCGAGCGCGAGATGCAACAGTTGTGATCCGGGGGAATAGTCAAGAAATCCTCGCGGCCCTCCTTGATCCCGTTGGTGCATGGCACACCCAAGGATTTGAGGCCGAGATCAATCACCTTACCTCAGTAACGATCAACTATCAGCCGATGTAAACGCGGCCCTCATAAGAGAAAGGTATGCCCATGTTATCCACCGTCACACCAGCGCAGCCCTTTATCAAATGGGCCGGGGGGAAACGCGCGATCCTTGCGCAGATCCTACCCCACCTGGGCAGCCGCGCGGGCGTCTATCACGAGCCGTTCCTAGGGGGTGGGGCATTATTTTATGCCCTCGCCCCGGCGCGGGCGATCCTCTCAGACATCAATGCCGATTTGATCACCACGTATACCGCGATCCGCGATGATGTGGAGCAGGTGATCCCCTTGCTGCACGCACATAAAGCCCAGCACGAAGCCCAGCACGAAGATCAGTATTACAAGCAGGTGCGGGCGCAACGGCCCACGAGCGCGGCTGCCATCGCGGCGCGATTTATCTATCTCAATCGGACGTGCTTTAATGGCCTCTATCGCGTCAACAAAGGAGGCGGCTTTAATGTGCCAATGGGCCGCTATGCCCACCCGACGATCTGCGATGCCCCCACATTGCTGCGAGCGAGCGCGGCGCTACAGGGACATGAGATCCGCTGCGCACCGTTCGCAGATGTAGCGGGGCGAGCACGCGCGGGCGACCTGGTCTACTGCGATCCGCCCTATGTGCCAGCATCCCCCACCAGTGACTTTACCAGCTATAGCGCAGCGGGTTTCACGCTCGCGGATCAGGTGGCGCTGCGAGACATGGCCGATCACCTGCGAGCGCGTGGGGTGCAAGTGGTGCTCAGCAATTCAGACACGCCGATCACTCATGACCTGTACCGAACGTACCGGATCGTGACTATCGCAGCCCCGCGAGCCATCAATAGCAAAGTGAGCGGGCGCGGCATGGTGCAAGAAATCCTCGCCATAGGTTGAAAGGAACACACGAAATGCACGAGGACATGATGGGCGCGGAAAGCATCACGATCAACCATGATCGGGTGCTTTCCCATGCCGAAAAGCATGCACTATGGGCACGGGCGAGCGCCGGGGATCGCGCTGCGCGGGATATGTTGATCCGTGCCCATGATCGCTTGATCCTCTTGACCGCGCGCAAGTATCACGATCACTGTCAGCACCTGATGCTCGCGGACCTTTACCAAGAGGCGATCATCGGGGTTATGCGAGCCATCGAAAAATACGAGCCGGGGCATGGGACCAACTTTACCACCTATGCAATAATCTGGATTCATCAAACGATCCGGCGAGCCATCGCAGATCAAGAGAACATGATCCGTATTCCCGCCAATAGTAAGCAGCGGCCGCTGCACTGCCTGACGTTGGATATGGAGCCGGACGAAGACGGGATCAGGCTCGCAGATTGTCTCGCAGCGCCGGAAAGTGAACCGCGCGGATCGGGGATCGATTGGCCGGGCATGTTTGCACGGGCGAAACTGTTAGACCGCGAGATCGCCGTGATGACCGCGCGGCATGGGGGCGAGGGGGCCACGCTCGAAAAGGTGGGCAAGCAATTACAGATCAGCCGCGAGCGGGTCCGGCAGATCGAAGCGGATGCGCTGCGCAAGATCCGCGCGGTGGTGGGCACCCGCGCCCAAGAGCTTGCACGGGGCCGGGGTGACGCGGTAATGCTGGGGATCATGCGAGGGCCGGGAGCCACGAGGAAGGCGCAACAAAGCGCATAGCACAAAAGGAGCACATATCATGGCGAAACGTTGCACGGGGGATCGGTGCCATTACGGGTACGGACACAGGGCAGAGCACGAGGACGCAGCCCGCAAGGGATGGCGCACGCGCCGCTATGGCGAGGCAAAGTACCTCGCAAAAGCGTTTCATGGCTATGAAGTCCACACCCACCAACGCGGAAAAGTGATCCTCCGTGATCAAGAGGATGATTCGACTTTTGAGCTTAGCGCACGTGAAGCGGATGAAGTTATCCGGCAGGTTAAGGCCGATGAACGCTCACAATACACTCAGGCGCGATTGACCGATAAAGCCACCCGCGAACGGGTCAAGGCAGATCGGCTAGCGGCGCAACATCGAGATCGAGAGGCCGACCGCGCCCGGCGTGAAGCAGCGCGGGCAGATCGTGACCTAGAACGGGAACGCCAAGCACAAGCGAAGCTAGCGGCGCACGTGGAAAATGAGCTATTTCGCAACGCGATCAGCGAAGTAGTAGGCTATGGCGGCATTCGCAACTATCGACGCGATGCCAACGGGCAGCGCATTTTGCAAGAGGACGTATGGTCACAGATTCCCAAGTATTACCGCGCCCGCGCGGATGATCGCAACGCCAAAACGGCGGACGAAGTAGCCGCCGAGCTTGCCGAGTCATTCCCTTATCTGGGCATCAATTCTGATAGTGATCTTGCCCAAGCATTCGCTACACGGCGCTTTAAACAACGCGAGCGAAAAAGCGCAAGCAAAATAGCAGCATAAAATATGGCAGTTTTTAGCGGTGGAATGAATGGAGCGCAACCGATGCACCCAGAATTGATCATCACAGGCGAGGGGATCACACTCAGCACAGCCGCGATCCTCTCGCACCAAGAAAAGCACGCGCTATGGGAACGCGCGGTGCAAGGGGATCAGAGGGCACGCGATGCCCTGATCCTCGCCCATGCAAAACTCGTGCTACAGACCGCGCGAAACTATGCGAAACGTTGCCAGCACCTGACATCCGCCGATCTCTATCAAGAGGGCATCATGGGCTTGATGAAAGCGATCAGCCGCTATAAACTAGGGCAGGGGGCAAACTTCACCACCTACGCGATGATCTGGATTCAACAAGCCATCGGGCGAGCCATCGCGGATCAAGAGGATACGATCCGGGTGCCTGTTTACATCCGGGGAAAAGCCCGCACCCCCGATTGTGTCTCGTTAGAAACGCCGCTAGATGATGATGGGCAGACATGGCGCGATATCTTGCCCGCACCGGAGGAAGAAAGCCACGGATCGGGGGTGAATTGGCCGGGCATCTTTGCGCGTGCCAATTTGACGGATCGGGAAATCGCAGTGATGATGGGCCGTTATGGTAGCAACGGTGCCACCTTGGAAGAAGTGGGCAAGCGCCTAGGAATCAGCCGGGAACGTGTGCGGCAAAACGAAGGGGAGGCGATGGGCAAGATCCGGGCGGTGGTGGGCAGCCGCGCAGATGAGGCGAGCGGGGGCGCGGGCGTGCTGATAGCCGGGATGGGCAGCCATCGGGTAGGGGCCACGAGGCGAGGGCAGGGGGAATGCCCCACGAGGGAACGGGCGAGCGCGTGACGATGGCCGGGGGAACGGCTGCGAGGGGGAGCGGCTGCGGATGCTATGCGCGGCTGCGGATGGCCCCCGGATCTGCGAGCGGCCCCCAGCTTCAGCTGAGGAGATCCGCCGCGACGGCCACCCCCAAAAAGTTGCACGCCGCGCAGATGTCCCCGGCCCGGGCCGGGGACATCTGCAGCCGCTGCCCTCCGCAGCCGCTGCCCTCAGCTGAGGATGCCCAGCGCCAGGGGAGATCCTCCGCAGCCGCTGCCCTCAGCTGAGGATGCCCAGCGCCAGGGGAGATCCTCCGCAGCCGCTGCCCCCCACGCGATGGCCACCCCCGCGCCACGAGCGAGCACCGCTGCGAGCCATGCCCCGGCAGATCGAGCGCCGGGCATCCACGCCGGGCCACGCCCTGATCAGCCATCCACACGCCCCCGGACGATCACCCCGGCAGCCGCTGCGAGCACCTGTGCTGCCCAGCATCCGCTGCGAGGGCCACGAGGGCACCTGCGCAACGTTGCCCGATGCCAGCGCCGCCACGCAACGCCAGGGACAGCCCTGCGAGCATGAGCGCCACGAGCGCGAGGCCGTCACCTTCAGCACCATGATCCGCCGGGGGCATCTGCGCAGCGCCGCCGGGCGAGGGCGTCACCTTCAGCAAAAAAAACGCGCGGCCAACGTCCGGCTGGGCGTTTCATCCGCCATTTTGGGGGCGCGATGATCCGGGGGTGGGAACTGCGCAGCATCACCCGAGCACGATCCGTGCGGACCACGAGAGCGGCCCGCCAACGTTGATCCTCGCCTGTGTTGCCAGCACAAGCACAGCGCAGCCCATCCGTCACGCTGCCGGGCCATCTTGCGCAGCGCGGCGGCCCCACAGGCAGCCTCGCGCCCATCTGGCGAGCATCCCGGCAGCACATCACCTGATCCGCCTGGTCACACGATGGCCGCGCGATCCCCTCGTGCAGCCCCACCTGCGCTGCGAGCGGCCCGGCAGCCCGCACAACCACCACGAGGGCACCTGCGCAACGTTGCCCGATGCCAGCGCCCGATCTGTTAGCTGCGCACGCCGATTCATCCGACGGCACGAGCTGAGGGAAACGCCGATCACCCGTGCATCTATGCCGGATCGCCGTGTTAGCTGAAAACGCACGCGATCTCGAGGTCCCCCGGCCATCGCAGCGGCTGCGCAGGACATCCGCCAGGCGAGCACGTCCCCCTCGTGCCTCTCGCAGCGCGTTCCCACTTCCCTAAAAATGTGGGAACGCGCAAATGTGGGAACGCAATGTGGGAACGCCCGGCGCACCTGCATAGGCCACGGTTCGCAGCCGCTGCCCATAAAAACCGTTCCCACATTGAAAAAAAAGTGGGAACGCCACGAGCATAGGCCAGCACAAGGCGCAAAGGCATCCGTTCCCACAGTTCCCACAGTTCCCATATGAAAACGTGCGCTATATAGCATGCCCCGCTGATCTGCGAGCCGTCAGATCGGGGGTGCTGCGCAGCGGGATCGACCCCGCGTGGGGTGGGATCAATCGCCTGAAATCTTGTTATCCAAGAAAGATTAATTACATGAGCCACACGAGCGATCCCCTCGTGCAGCAACGGCTGCGCAGTGCGGGGGATCACCTGCCCAGCGCCGGGCATGCGCGGCCCATTGTGCCCTATGTGCCACCCGGCGGGCGAGACGGTGCGCAGCGGCCCTCGTGCTGCACATGGCCCCGGTGGGATCGCCGCCCGCGCTGCCGATTGATCCCACTCGCAGGATTGCATGCGGTGCGCAGCCCGGCCACAAGCGGCCCCGGCGCGGTGCATCTGCGCAGCACGCCCCCACGAGGCCAGCGGGATCAATGTTGGCAGGGGTGGGATCAATCCCATGTGCCACCCGGCACAACACGATCCCACCGGGGGAACGGCTGCCCCTCGCCCTCGTGGGGGCACGCTGCCCACGAGGGAACGGATCAACGGCTGCGCAAGGTGGCCGCGTGGCCGTGCGCAGCGCCGCCAGCACCACGAGCGCGGCTGCGAGGCCAACACGGCGAATAATCCAGCGCCGCCAGCACGCCCCGCACAATCCAGCTAACAAGGGCGATCCGCATCAATGCACGCACGAACGCCCCCGCCCTCAGCTCGTGCCCGGTGGCCTGGTGCCCGTGCCAGCTAACAGATCCGCCCCTGTGAGCACCCGCACCGCCGGATGATGCCACGAGACGCGCTGCGCAGCCCCTGGCGAGCGGGGGCCTTCGAGCGCACGGCTTCGAGCGCACCCGCACGGCTCACAATGGCCCCCACTCGTGCCCAGCGAGGCCAGGGCCGGGGGATGGCCGCGCGGCCACCACGAGCACACCCCCTGCGCAGAATGCCCCCACAGGGCCACGAGCACCGGGCGAGGCCAGATCCGCCCTTCGTGCCCCGGTGGCTGCCATCCCTCGCCAGATGCCCACCACGAGCACCCCCACGAGGGGCAACGCGCCACAATGGCCCACAGGGGCTGCGAGCGGGGGTGCTCTGATAGAGGGCACGTGCCCCGGTGCCCTACGCAGGGTGCCCAAGTGGGGCAATTCCCCCTCATTCTCCCGGATGATCCGGCCCGCCATGATCCGGTAAATCCCCGGATTGTTGCCCAGGCATGCGGCCATGCGCGGATGATGCCACCGCCACGAGCGATCCCAAAATGTTCTAACTTCTGGTGTAACGTTCCCGGCAGCCAGAGTGGCGCGCGTAGCGCAGAGCGAGCATGCAAGGCATGCGGACCCCGC
>Ga0123339_10000890_pt1 | contig 21459 bp, 22 predicted proteins | sample lystaG_FD_89956 | JGI IMG/M metagenome (GOLD analysis project Ga0123339, IMG submission 89956) | Glacier valley bacterial and archeal communities from Borup Fiord, Nunavut, Canada, to study Microbial Dark Matter (Phase II) -... | ecosystem: Environmental > Aquatic > Freshwater > Ice > Glacier ...
TGAACGGCATGTCGGCCACCACGAGCGCGTGAGAGGTGCCGCGCACGACCGCCGCGGTGTGGCGCAGCATGTCATCCATGGTGACCGGCAGCGTGCTCGAATATCCCAACACGACCATGCCGAGCGAATCACCCACCAGGATGACGTCCACGCCTGCGGCATCCACCAGACGAGCCCCCGGGGTGTCGTACGCGGTGATCATCACGATTGGTTCGCCGGCGGCTTTCATATCGCGCAGCGTGGTGATAGTGACAGGCTTTTTTTCCTGCTCAGATGCGGTATTACTCATCATGCACTTCCTTCCAACCGTCCCGGCCCTGCTCGGGTCCAGGCGATCTCCCGAAGATGGAAATCGAGTATAGCACCGAGATTATGCGGCCAACGCTCACGTGCGCCGCGTCGCGCACCGGCGTACCATCCGGCAACCGGACGTCTGGAGCGATATCCAGCAGCGGACGGACCGCGAACTCACGCTCGAGCATACGCGGATGCGGCACGGTGAGCTCAGGCAGCGCCCACGCTTCATCGCCAAACAACAGGATGTCCAGATCGATGGTACGCGAGCCGTAGCGGGTCTCGCGCGTGCGACCCAACTCGTTCTCGATATCCTGAAGCGCGCCGAGAAGCTCCAGGGCTCCCAGGCTCGTGCGCACGCACGCGACGGCGTTGGCGTAGGACGGTTGGGAAAGATCGGGCCAGGGCTCGGTCTCGTAGACCGGGGAGACGGAGATCACCGCGGTACCGGGCAGGGCATCGATGCCCCGCAGCGCCGCGATCAGCGTCTGACGGCGGTCACCCAGATTGGCGCCGAGAGCGATATACGCGTCGACGCTCATGCGCCCGCGCCCTGCTCGATAGCCGCGAGCATCCTCGTCACCTTCTCTGTGGCTGCTACGTCGTGCACGCGCACCACATGCGCGCCATTGAGCACCGACCAGGCAGCGATGGCGAGACTTCCTTCAAGCCGCTTGCGTGGGTCAGCCCCGCCGAGCACGGCACCGATCACGCTCTTGCGCGACGCGCCCACGAGCACCGGATAGCCCAGCGACGCGAGTTCAGGCAATCCGCGCAACAGGGCGAGGTTGTGCTCCGTCGTCTTGCCAAAGCCGATTCCCGGATCGAGAGCGATACGCTCGCGCGCCACACCGGCGCTCACGAGCATGGCAGCCTGCCCGGCAAGATACGCGGTGACCTCGGCCACCACATCGTCATAGCGCGGTTCAGCCTGCATGGCCCTGGGCTCGCCGAGCATGTGCATCACCACCAGGCCCACGTCCGACATGGCGGCAAGTTCCACCATCGCGGGGTCGCGAAAGCCCGAGACGTCGTTGATGATGCTGGCGCCCGCCGCAAGGGCGCTACGAGCCACCTCGGCGTGACGGGTGTCCACCGAGATAGGGACGTCCACCTCACCGGCAAGCCGCTCGATGACCGGGCACACACGCTCGGCTTCCTCGGCAGAAGACACTTCGCTAGAACCGGGACGCGTGGACTCGCCACCGACATCGATGATACCGGCGCCCTCGGCCACCAGGGCGCGGCCGCGCGCCACGGCCGCTGGCGTCCCAGCAAAGCTGCCACCGTCGGAAAACGAATCAGGTGTGACGTTGAGGATGCCCATGACGACGGGAGGCTGAAGCGCGACTCTGAAGCGGCCGCAGCGCCAGGTGCGTGCGACGACCACGCTAGACTCCCTTGATCAGCGACAGAGCCTCGGCGCGCGTGGCGGGGTTGCGCGCGAAAATGCCGCGAACAGCCGATGTGGTGGTGGTAGCCCCGGCCTTGCGCACACCGCGCATGGACATGCACAGGTGCTCGGCCTCCATGATCACCAGCACACCCTGCGGCGCGAGATACTTGACGATGGTGTCGGCCACCTGTGAGGTGAGACGCTCCTGCACTTGAGGACGCCGGGCGAACACGTCCACCACGCGCGCCAGCTTGGACAGACCACAGATGCGACCATCGGCGCCAGGGATGTAGGCGACGTGCGCCTTGCCCAAGAACGGCAGCAGGTGATGTTCGCACATCGAGTACAGCGGGATATCCCGTACAAGCACCATTTCCTGGTGTCCTTCGTTGAAGGTGACCTGGAAGTGCTCGGCGGGGTCTTGCAAGAGCCCCGCGAATATCTCCTCGTACATATCTGCCACACGCCGGGGTGTTTCCAGCAGACCTTCGCGCGTGGGCTGTTCACCGACGCCTTCCAGTATCAAACGAACGCCGCGCTCGATCTTCTCCCGGTCCATTCCTGCTCCACACCTCGACGACGGATAGGGAGATTCTACTCCAGCACGACGGCTCAGTCCGCAGAACCGCTCTGCGCCGCTGCGGCAACCGCGTCTCCGAGGACCTGCAACATGGCCTCGCGCTCGCGCAGCTCGCCAACCCAACCGGCGAGCTGGACCCTGCCGTCCGGGGTAAGCCGGTACTCCCGCTTCTGCGGTCCGACATCACCTTCGACCCACACAGAAGCGATAAGCCCCTCGTCCTCCATGCGCCGCAGGCAACGGTAGACGCCGCCCGGATCCACAGGCACATGTCCGCCCGTTAGCTCCTCGATGGTCTTACGAACGTCATAGCCATGCGCCCGCTCCTGCGCAAGCGCGGCGAGAACCGCGGGTTCAAGCAGCGAGCCACGACCCCTGCGGGGTTGGCCATCTTTAGCGCAGCAACGGCGCGGGCAGTCTTTATCGGGCATTCGATCACTCCTCGGGTCAGCATCTCTATGCTGCTACATCTGGATGCCGTCCACAAGGCACGATGACCGGTAACCAATCGCGCGGGCCGCCTAGTCCACATGCACCGCGAGACGCTCGAGGACGGTACGCGCAGCCGCGAGCCCGGGTGCGGTAGCTACAAGTGCCTCGACTGCATCGCCACGCGCCAGGAACTCGAGAAGCGACGCGATCGTAGGGTCGAACGGTATCTCGCCCACAAGCTCGATATCCTCGGCCAGAAGCAGGCTCCTGATACGAGCGGCGCCCGATTCGGACAGGTCGGCTTTGTTGAGCACGACCGCGATATCGACATCGAGTCTACGGGCAAGCGTGACGAGCCGCATGAGATCGGACTCGCCTGAAAGAGTCGGCTCGGTGACGGCCACCAGAAGATCAGCGTTGGTGATCGAGGCGATGACAGGGCAACCGATGCCGGGAGGACCGTCCACCAGCAGCAGATCCGCCCCAGTCTTCTCGGCCATGGCGGCCGCACGACTGCGGACTTCCGTGACGAGCCTGCCCGACAGGTCCTCTCCCGGTCCGAGTTGACCAAACGAGATGGGCCCGACAACGGACGTGCCCGAGAACACCTCTCCAGCCGTGCGAGACTGCATCGAGATGGCATCGGCACCGCACCTGTCCACGCATGCTCCGCAGCCCTCACACAGCCACGGATCGACGCGCAGCGCTCGGGACTCCTCGTCCCACTTTGACCTGACGAGAGCCTCGAATCGGCAGGCCCGCATGCATACCGCGCAACCGAGACACGCGTCAGGGTCGATCAGGGCTACGGCGCCACCGGTGAACTGCTCGGTGGTGACGGTCGTCGCACACAGCGCGATAGGCAGATTGGACGCTTCGACGTCGCAGTCGGCGACCACTAGACCGCCGTCGTGGGGCATGAGATATGCGGCCAGAGCCGTCAGGGTGGTCTTGCCCGTTCCCCCTTTGCCCGAGGCGAACACTATGGTCTTCATCGCTGCTCCTGCAAAAGTCCGGAGATACCGTCTTCAAGCGACCTGAACCATCCGGGCGCATCGGGGTGAGAATCGAGCACAAGCTGGCCGTCCGCATAGACCTCGGCGATCGAGCGCGCGAACGGAATGCGAGCAAGAACCGGGACGCTGACACCTGCGAGATAACCGTCGATGTCCGCTCCGCCACTGCCGTCGCGATTGATGACAACCCCCATCGGAATACCGAGTTCCCGGCCGAGCCGCACCGCCAGATCGAGATCGTGCATACCAAAGGGCGTGGGCTCAGTGACCAGCACGAGCACCGACGCGCCATGGATAGCGGCCACCGCCGAGCAAGCCACACCCGGCGGTGCATCGAGAATGGTGACGTCGCGCGACAGCGCCGCTCCCGCGGCACGGGCAGCCCGGATCACGTGCGGCGCTTTCACATCGCCCACGTCCAGACGCCCGGTAACCACCGTCAATGCACCCGGGTCGGTAAGGTCGCACGCGACCGCGCCACTCTCGACCTCGCCCACCCGACGGTCTATCTCAGTGATCGCACCGGTGGAACACACCGTCCTGCACCGGCCGCAGCCGTGACACAGCTCAGCAAAGACGATGACCGAGGAACCCAGCACCCGGATCGCTCCGTAGACGCACGCATCACGACAGGCGCCGCACGTGTTGCACGCATCGGGATCGATCGTGGCGAGCGGCACGCGCACGTCCTGCTGCTCCAGCGATACGGGCTGCAAGAACAGTGCGTCGTTTGGAGCCTCAACGTCACAGTCGACCAGGGTCACTGAGTTCCCGGAACGCGCAAGTTCCACCGCAAGATTGGTGGCGACGAGTGTTTTCCCCGTGCCGCCCTTGCCTGACGCAATAGCGATCGTCAGCGAACCGGTGGCCTGCGCGCTCCCAAAGCTCATCCTTTAGTGGCCGCCGCAGACAGCGCTGGGATCGATGATCTCAACCTCGCCGGCGATAAGAGCGTTCACGGCGTCGCGCACCATCGGGCGTGCGCTATCGAAGTAGACATCGATGCCGGCGTCGTTGAATCCGGCCAGCGGGCGACCGCCGATACCGGCAACGACAAGCGCATTAACGCCGTTGGAAGCCAGAAGCCCAACCGGACGCAGGCATCCGCCCTCGACATGCGGAGGGTTATCGACGACGCGCACGGCCGTGACCGCACCGTCCTCGATCTCTACAACGGTGAAGCAATCGCAAGTCCCGAAGTGGCCTGAACGAGCCGCATCGATCCCGCCATCACCAACGGACGGCACTGCAAGTACGATAGTCTCAGCCATTACGTCAACCTCTCTCTAACCAATCAAGCCTGATGGGCCTCTCCCGGTTCGGTCAGCTGCTCGAGAGCGTCTGACTCAAATGCCTCAAGAGCATCATGCACGGTCATACCGACCCCTGAATAGCCTTTGATGCCGGCGATATTCAGCGCAGCGAACGCCTTTGGGCCGAGATGGCCGGTGATGACCGCAGTAGCACCGGCACCGGCGATAAGCTCCGCCGAAGCGATACCTGAACCTTGGAGCGCGTTGCGATTCTTAGTATTGTCGATCACTTCGGTCGCGCGAGTCTGCGTGTCATGCACGATGAAATGCACCGCACGACCAAAACGCTCATCGACCTTGCTGTGAATGTCTCCATCAAGAGCTGAGACCGCCACTCTCATAGCGACCTCCCTTCTTACGTTGCCGGTGTGAAGCACTGACTATATGTCTATTACATCTATGTGACTATTGCAACTCCCGGACGCACAAAGGGCGCCGCTTGCGCGACGCCCTTTCGTAAATCCAAACTCATCATGCCTTATGAATGCGAGACTCCGTCATCGGTTGAAACTGCTGGCACGTCCAGGATAGGCCTCGTGTCCTCAGGCTCAGTCGCTTCAACGGGCTCCTCGGCTACGGGAACGCTTGGCGTCTCGGCAGCCAACGCCTGCTCCGCTTTTTCGCGCTCCAGATACTCTGCCCAGTGGTTCTCAAGCAAAGCTTCAAGTTCCTCTTTGTCCACGGTCTCCCGCTCGATGAGCACCTCAGCCATCACGTCCAGCTGCGGGCGCCGCTCGGACAGAATGCCGTGCGCCTTTGCGAATGCGTCATCGATCATTCGACGGACTTCCTTGTCGATCTCAAACGCGATCTCCTGGCTGTAGTTAGGCGTGTTGGAGAAGTCCCTGCCGAGGAACACCTCATGCTGGTCCTCGCCGAGCATCATGGGACCGAGCTTCTCGGACATGCCATAACGGGTCACCATCTGACGCGCAAGCTTGGTCGCGCGCTCGATATCGTTGCTTGCACCCGTTGTGATGTCGCCGATGGCGAGCTCCTCGGCCGCACGTCCGCCGAGCATCATGGCGAGCTGATCACGCATCTCGCCACGGGTGTTCAAGAACTTGTCCTCGGTGGGCAACGCCAGCGTGTAGCCCAGCGCCTGTCCGCGGGAGATGATGCTGATCTTGTGGATGGGATCGGTATTGGGCAGCACGTGCCCGACGAGCGCATGTCCAGCCTCGTGATACGCGATGACGCGCTTCTCTTTTTCCGAAATGAGACGGCCCTTGCGCTCAGGACCAGCGATGACACGCTCGATCGCTTCCTCGAGCTCGGTCATCTCCACTTCCTTCTTGCCATGACGGGCGGCGAGAAGCGCAGCCTCGTTGACGAAGTTGGCCAGGTCCGCACCCGTGAAGCCGGGGGTACGACGCCCCAGCACCTCGAGGTCCACGTCCTTGGAGACCGGCTTGCCACGCGTGTGGATACGCAGGATCTCAGCGCGACCCTTGAGGTCGGGACGATCCACGACGATCTGACGATCGAATCGCCCGGGCCTGAGGAGCGCTGCGTCAAGCACGTCGGGGCGGTTCGTGGCCGCCATGACGATGACGTTGTCCTTGATGTCGAAGCCATCCATCTCAACCAGCAGCTGGTTGAGCGTCTGCTCACGTTCATCATTGCCGCCGCCCACACCGGCGCCACGCATGCGGCCTACGGCGTCGAGCTCATCGACGAAGATGATGCACGGCGAAGCGGCTTTGGCCTGCTCGAAGAGATCGCGTACGCGGCTTGCGCCCACGCCCACAAACATCTCAACGAAGTCTGAACCGGAGATGCTGAAGAACGGCACGCCCGCTTCACCGGCGACCGCACGCGCAAGCAGCGTCTTGCCTGTGCCCGGAGGGCCCACCAACAAGACACCCTTGGGAATCTTTGCGCCCAGCGCCTGGAACTTGCCGGGATTGGCGAGGAACTCTTTGATCTCCTGCAGTTCCTCGACCGCTTCGTCGACGCCCGCGACGTCTTTGAACGTGATGCGCGGCTGGTCTCGCGTCATGCGTTTGGCTTTTGACTTGCCAAACGACATCACCTTGGAGTTGGAGCCCTGCATCTGGTTCAGGATGAAGAACATAAAGCCCACGATCAGGGCCACCGGGATCAGCTGCACCAGCAGCGACACGAACCAGTTTTGATCCTGGGTGTTGACCGTGTAGCCCTTGAGAGGCGGGTTCTCATCGATGACCTGGGCAAACCAGTCCTGCCCGATGTAGGTCGTCGTGTAGTCGGTGGTCTTGCTCTTGTCCTTGGCCGCATCGGTCTTGTAGTAGGTGCCGCGGATTTCTTGATTGCGTAGATAGACCGTGGCTGTTGCGACACGGTCGTTCTTAAGCGCCGAGACGAAACCGGAGCTCGTCAGCTCCACCGTGGTGCTCGACGAATTGAAGTTGTTGGCGATAAACACCAGCAACGCCACGATGACCACCAGGTAGAGCAGCGCGGTCCTTAGATTCTTGTTCAAACTCAACACCCCTCAGGGACGGCTACGCCTCGTAGACCGCCGGTCTCAATACACCAACGTACGGGAGGTTCCTGTAACGCTCGGCAAAGTCCAATCCGTAACCGACGACGAACTCATCGGCGATCTCGAATCCGACGTACTTGCACTGAATGGGCACCTGCTGTTTGCCGGTCTTGGACAGCAGCGTGCACACCTCAAGGCTGCGCGGCTTTCGTGACGCCAGGTTGCGCAGCAGATACTTCAACGTAAGGCCTGTATCAAGAATATCTTCCACCACGAGCACATCGCGTCCCGCGATGGTCTCATCGAGATCTTTGAGAATACGAACCACTCCGGAAGACTTGGTGGAACTTCCGTAACTGGAGACGGCCATGAAGTCCAACTCCACCGGTCCCTCGACGGCACGCGCCAGGTCTGCGACAAAAAGCGTGGCGCCACGCAGCACGGCCACCAGAAGGACTGGACGTCCATCGTAGTCTGCCGCAATCTGTGCGCCAAGTTCAGCCACACGCTTGTCGATGACGTCCTTGCTCAGGATGATGCGCTCCACATCAGGATGCATCCGGTCCTACCGCCTTCCTGTTCATCGCGACCCGTCAGGTCGCTAGGCCTTATTCACAACGCCAGCACAGTTCCACCACACGTCCAGTGGAGGCAGTGACCTTGAAGTCCTCGCTCATCCGTACACCGGCGAGCCAGACGACCTGATCACGGTAACGAACCACCGGCCGTAAACCACGCACACGCTTTGGAACCTTGTCGTCACACAGCAGATCGGACAGCTTCTTGGTGCCCGACATGCCGAGCGGCCTCATATGATCGCCCTCGCGGACACTGTCCACCGTAAACGGACCCGGTGCCGCGGCTGCATCAAGATATGCGCAGTTCGGGTCATCGGTAACCGCGTCATGATCCACGATACGGACCGTGACGCTACCCCCGCCGTCCAAGTCGCAGGTACCCTGCACTTCGAGCAAGCGCGGTGCCAGTGTTGCGGACAGTTCTCCCTTGCGGGAAACAATCAGTTTACCGTACTCCGTTTCCGCATGCAGCCCAAAGGGCAGGTCGCGGGCAAAAGACTCCGCGCTCATTCCCTGCGCAACAGCCTCAACGTGCTCGAACTCGAGCCTGCTGGCCTCGGGAAACGCACCAAATAACGCCGAGCGAACGGCGCGACGCGCCATAGGCGCGGTGAGCGTGGACATGAGGGCCTGCTCAAAGACGAGGCGACCTTCGTCACGCTCGCTGAAGTCATGCGCAAACGCATCGGCCATCTCGGCAAGAAGCGTGTCCTCTTCGGAAACGACCTGCAGTGTGCGTTCAAGTGCGGCGTCAAAGCGCGGATTGACCTGCTCGATGAGCGGCTTGAGCTCGTGGCGGACCCAGGAACGCAGGTGCGTCGTGTCAGCATTGGTGGCATCTTCACGCCACTGCTGTCCGAGCTCGTGCAGGTACTCGACGATCCCGGCACGACGGACGCCGATGAGGGGCCGCACGATGCGATCGCGCACCGGCGACATGGCGCGCAGACCGGAGGGTCCCGACCCGGTCACCAGACGCATGAGGAAGGTCTCCATCTGGTCATCGAGCGTGTGCGCTACGGCGATGCGACCGCGCAACGGCGAGACGCCACAGCGCCGGCAACGAGCTGCGATCTCATCATCCGCAAAACGATAGCGGACACGCCGACCGGCATCCTCGAGGTTCAGTCCCTCGGCAAGAGCATAGGCGGCGACATCGAACGACACGACGGTGCACGGCACGCCGAGCTCTGCGGACAGCGACTCGACGAATGCGGCGTCCTCATCGGCGGCCTGGCCGCGTAGCTGGTGGTTCACGTGCAGGACGCTAAGCTTGATGTCGTCACCGAGCACGCCGCTTGCCAGAAGGCGCAGCAGCGCGGTGCTGTCAGCGCCTCCGGAGACGAGCGCGACGACGATGCTGCCCTCGGGCAACATGTCGTATCGGTCAATGGTCTGAGACGCGATATCAAGCAGTGTGGTCATACCTACAGGGTACGGTCTTGAGGCCAGGTACGCCAGGGCTCACTCATCACCCACGGACAGGGACGCCTCGAGCTGTGCGAGCGCGGTATCAGCCAGAATCGCCAGAAGCGCGGCCGGAAGGGCCCCTTCGATGACATATGCCATGTTCTGAACGGCAAGTCCGCCGATGATCGGGACGCCGAGGCCGCCGGTTCCGATGGCCGCGCCCACTGTCGCCGTGCCGATGTTGATAGAGACCGACGTGCGGATCCCGGAGACCATCACACGGGCGGCAAGCGGCAACTCCACTCTCCATAGCACCTGAACGGGCCCCATACCCATGCCGCGCGCTGACTCAAGCACCGCGGGTGGTACGGCATCCAGACCGGCGATAGTGGAGCTCACCACGGGAAACAGGCCGTAGATCAGCAGCGCGACGATCGTGGGCCAGAACCCGAAGCCGAGGACCGGCATGGCCAGCGCCAGCACCGCCACCGGCGGGAACGTCTGCCCGAGATCGGTCGAGGCCACCAGCAGGCCACGCAGCGGCCGGCCGCTCGGACGCGTCACCCAGATGCCCAGCGGAACGCCCACCGCGATGGTCAGGCCACTGGACAGCCCCACCAGCGCCAGATGCTGAAGCACGAGCGCCGAGAGGGTCTGCCTGGAGACGAGCACGTTGTCATACGCGGGAAACATCGCATGCAAAGCGCTGGACCACAGACCCTGCGCGCTCACCAGCCACGCAAAGCCGAGCGCCGCTGCAGCGAGAAGGACCCACCTGTATGAACGGCGCGCGTTCACTTCTCGCCGACCTTGGGGGCGACGTGCTCGTCGCTGCCAGCCATGGCCTGCTCGATGCCGCGAAGCGTGACCTCTCCTACCAGCCGACAGTCGTCATCGGTGACGGCGATGCTCCTGAAGCCCAGGCCCAGCATCCGCGACAGCGCATCACGCAAGCTCGTCTCGGCATTGACCGAGATCTCCGCCGGGTCGGCTCGGGTGATGGCGTCGGCCGCAAAGACGCCGTCTTTGAGATCGTCGGTGTCCAGCCAGCCTTCAAGACGGCCATCCGACGAGGTCACATAGGTGAAACGACGAGAACCGGCGGCCATGCGAGCGGCGTCGGCTCCGGCGCCGATGACCACGCGCGCCGCATCCGTCATCATGCTATCCACCCGAACGCGGACGAGCCGCTTGAGCGCGCGATCCGCACCGATGAAGTCATGCACGAACTTGTTGGCGGGATGATCGAGAAGCTGCTCAGGCGTATCGAACTGCTGCAATCGTCCGTCGCGCATGATCGCGATGCGATCGGCGAGCCGTACGGCCTCGTCGATATCGTGCGTCACGAAGATGACTGTCTTGTGCAGCTCGCGCTGCAGCCGGACGAACTCGTCTTGCAGGCGTACCCGATTGAGAGGATCGACCGCGCCGAACGGCTCGTCCATGAGCAGGACCGGCGGATCAGCGGCAAGCGCCCGCGCCACGCCAACGCGCTGCGCCTCGCCGCCTGACAGCTGCCGCGGATACTTCCCGCTGTAGGCCGCAGGGTCGAGCCCTACGAGGGTCAACATGCTCACCGCGCGCTCGGCGATACGCTCCTTGTCCCAGCCCAGCAAGCGCGGCACCACGCCGATGTTGTCGGCTACCGTCAGATGCGGGAACAAACCCACGCTCTGGATGGCGTAGCCAAAGCCGCGACGGAGCTGCTCGGTAGGTACCGACATGATGTCGCGCCCGTCGATGGTGATCGTGCCCGTCGATGGCTCGACGAGACGGTTGATCATGCGCAGCGTGGTCGTCTTGCCGCAGCCCGACGGCCCGATCAGCACACAGACCTCACCGTCGGGGATCTCAAAGGTCAGATCGTCGATGGCCAGCGTGTCGCCGTAGCGTTTGCTTACGTGCTCAAGCCTGATCACTCGCGCACTCCTTTCGGGGTGAGGGCACGACCAAGCGCCGATAGCGTCACGTCGGCAAGCATGGCCAGGACGATCGTGGGTAGTGCGCCGAGCAGGATGAGGTCGGGCGCGAACTGGCCCAGGCCTTCAAAGATCAGCACGCCGAGGTTGCGGGCGCCGGCAAAGACCGTGAGCGTCGTGATCCCCACCAGCAACACCGCCGCTGTACGCACGCCGTCGATCACGAGTGGTGCGGCCAGCGGCAGCTGAACCCTCGTCAGACGCTGCCAGCGGTTCATCCCCATGCCCAGCGCGGCGTCGAGCGCCGCCGGATCCACGCCGCTCACGCCGACGTAGGTGTTTCGCACCACCGGCAAAAGCGCGTACAGAGTGAGCGCCACGACCGCCGGCGCCGTACCGATACCGCGGATACCGAGTTGTCGCAAGAATGGCACGGCCGTCGACAACGCCGAGAGCGGCACGACAAGCAAGCCGAGCAGCGCAAGGCTCGGCACCGTTTGGATCACGCCAGTCACGCCCAGGACGACACCCCGCACCCGACGGTTACGCGTCGCCCACAGACCGAGCGGAACACCGAGCACGATGCCAAACGTCAGAGCCATCATCGTGAGCACGATGTGATCGCCCACGAGCGGCCAGAAATCAGCGGAGCGCACTACGTACTCACGCGCCAGCGAGATGTCTGCAAGCCCGCCCCACTTCAGTGCGGCAACGAGCACCGCGCCGAGCAGTGCTGCGAACGCTGCGACGCGAAACGGAGAACGGCGCGCTCCGCTCTTGCCGGCAAAGCCGAGCACGGCAGCGCCAGCCAGCATCATCCACGCTCCCGCACCTACCGAGACCCGCGCTATCGGCGTCTGGCCTTCAAGCAGCTGCCGGGACGCGGCACCGAGCCCCCAGCACACGGCGCTGAACACGCCCACTGCACCGAGAGCCACAAGCACTACGTGGGTTCTGCCACCGGGCCGCACAGCGGCGACCAGCCCCGCCAGAAGCGAAACGACGAGCACCACCACCCAGGGGCCCGCCGTGAGCACGGAATGGGTCACGCCGGGGACAAGCCTGTTGGGGCGCAGCTCCACGAACGGCATGACAGCCGCACCCGCCAGCGCCACGCACACGCCGACGAGCGCGACCACATCCACCGTGGCTCGGGCCGTTGAATATCGCGATGTCATCTTTACTTGATGAAACCGTTGGTAGTCAGATACTCCTTGGCTACAGCCGCGGGGTCCTTGCCCTCCACGGCAACCTCGCCGTTGAGGCCCTGGAGACGCTCGAGCGTCAGGCTCTTGAACACCGGATCGAGGATGGTCGCGATCTCCGGGTACTTCTTGAGCACCTCGGCGCGAATCGTGGGTGCAGGCTCGTATACGGGCCAGATACTCTTAGAGTCCTCCAGCACGACAAGATCGAGCGCAGCGAGGTTACCATCGGTGCCGTATGCCATCGCGGCGTTGGCTCCGCTCGTTCCTTGTGCGGCCGCTGCCTCAGTCTGTGCCGTATCGCCGCCTGAAAGCACGATCAGCTGGCTGGACTTAAGCTTAAAGCCGTACGCTTTTTCCACAGCAGGCAGCCCATCTTTCGCGCGGTCAACGAACTCCTGAGACGCTACCAGCTTCACCTCGCCGCCTTTGTTGATGTAGCTCGCCCAGTCGCTCAGCGTCTTGATACCAGCTGTCTGCGCGAACGACTTGGGGACAGCGATCGCCCACGTGTTGTTGGCAGGTGCGGCCTGCAACCAGTCGATCCCGTTGGCAGCGTCGAGCTTCTTGACGGCATCGAACGATCTCTGCGCGCTAGTGCTCGTCCCGCTCGCGACCTGTTCGCCGGGGAAGAACTGCGTGAGCGCAGTACCTGTGTACTCGGCATAGATGTCGATCTCACCCGATGTCAGCGCTTTACGTACGACATCGGTGGTGCCGGTCTTGGTGCGATCCACCGTGGTGAACCCATTGTCTTTGAGCATAGCCAGTATCATCTGGCCTAAAACGCCGCCCTCGGTATCGATCTTGGAACCGACCGTGATCGGGCCCTTAGTCGAAGTGCTCTTCGTGGTGTCAGTGCCGTTGGTAGTGCCGCATCCTGAAACTCCCAGAAGGAGCGCGACCGTCACAACCATTGCAGCAGTTGTTCTCAAACGCATGAGTGTGCCTCCTTCATCCAGCCGAGCAACTCGTCGGCGTTATCAGCTTCATACCCTTTCAGACTCGTTCGACGAACGGGATTTCGGCATGCCGCGTGCTACAATCTCCAGTTGTCCACAACGCGAACACCACCTCGGAGGCTATCCATGGCCCACTTCTTCCTCATAGACACCACTCTTGAACCAGTCGCACAAAAAGTCCTCGCGGGCCAGCGCCTTTCACGCGAGGACGGAATCACGCTCTACAACAGCAACGACCTGCTCGGCATAGGACAGATGGCCGATCACATCCGCCGCGAGAAGAACGGCGACCGCGTGTTCTTCATGGTAAATCGACATATTAATCCTACCAACATCTGCAGGAACAGGTGCAAGTTCTGCGCTTTCGCCCGAAGCAAGGGCGAAGAGGGCGCATACGAGATGACCCTGGCCGAGATGGTTGCCAACGCCCGTGAGGGCGCAGCCAACGGTGCGCATGAGATCCACATCGTCAGCGGTCTGCACCCTGACTGGACATACGAGTTCTACATCGACATCGTGCGTGAGATACGTGACGCAGTACCGGCCGATGTCATCGTTCAGGCTTATACCGCCGTGGAAATCGAGCACATCGCGCGGATCGCCGACAAATCCACGCTCGAGGTGCTAAGCGACCTCAAAGACGCGGGACTAGCGGCGCTTCCGGGCGGCGGTGCGGAGATCTTCTCGGACAGGCTACGCGCCGCGGCATGGGAGAAGAAGACCACCAGCGACGTCTGGCTGCGCATTCACGCCGAGGCGCATTCGCTCGGCATCAAGACCAACTGCACGATGCTTTACGGCCATATCGAGACTCTCGAAGAGCGCGTCGACCACCTGATCCGCCTGCGAGAGCAACAGGACGCCAGCGGCGGGTTCCTTGCATTCATCCCGCTCGCGTTCCATCCCGCCAACACCGAGCTGTCAAACCTACCCGGGACGACCGGCTTCGATGACATCAAGACTGCGGCGATCGCCCGTCTTATGCTCGACAACATTCCGCACATCAAGGCGTTCTGGATCATGCTCGGCGTGAAGGCTGCTCAGCTTTCCACAGCCTTTGGCGTGGACGACCTTGACGGCACCGTCGTCGAGGAGCGCATCACGCACATGGCCGGAGCCACCACACCCGAGGCACTGAGCCGAGACGACCTCGTACGGATGATCGAGGAGACCGGACATACTGCGGTGGAGCGCGACACCCTCTACAATGTCATCAAAACGCACAGCGAGGACCGTACGCGATGATGCGTCCACGCCTCGGCCACATCCAGTTCCTCAACTGCCTGCCGCTCTACTATGGGTTGGTGAAAAGCGGCGACGCGCTGCTGGATGTGGAGTTTGTGAAGGCGGCGCCCAAGCGGCTTGCCGGACAGATTCTCAACGACGAGCTCGACGTGGCCCCCATCCCCGCCATCGAGTACGCGCGACACGCTGATGACCTCGTGCTGCTGCCCGACATCGCTATCTCGTCGGATGTTGAAGTGCAATCGATCCTGCTGGTGTCCAAGGTGCCCGCCGAGCAGCTTTCGGGCTGCACGGTCGCGCTCACCGACACTTCCCGCACCTCCCAGGTGCTGACGCGCATCCTCATCGCTAAACGGTGGGGCGCCTCGGCCACCTATGTGGAGATGCCGCCGGACCTGCCCGCGATGCTCCGCGACGCCGATGCGGCGCTTCTGATCGGCGATGAAGCGCTGCGCGCGTACTGGGACCGCCCGGAGGGGTTGTTCAGCTATGACCTCGGACGTGTCTGGAGCGAATGGACCGGCCTGCCCATGGTCTACGCAGTGTGGGCGGTGCGGCGCAACTATGCGGCCGAGCAGCCCGCCGCCGTTCAGGCCGTGGCCGATGCGCTCAACGGCTCGCTTGCCTATTGCCGCACGCATCTCGATGAGATCAGCGCCCACGCAGCACGCTGGGAGCAGTTCCCCGCCGAGCAGTTCCGTAGCTACTTCGATGCACTCCAGTTCCGCTTTGAGCCGCGTTTTCGCGAAGGACTCGCCCGCTATCTGGCCGAGGCCGTCTCCATCGGGCAGCTGGAACGCGTACCGCAGATCGCGGTGTTCGGCGAATGAGCGAGCTCGAGAACGAACTCGCGTTCGCGGCGGCGAGGGGTGAGCATCGGCTCACCGTCGACGAGGCGCTCGCACTGTTGGAGGGCGCGGACATGCTTGTGCTCGGCGCTGCCGCGACCCAGATGCGCGACAGGCTGCACCCGACAGGCGATGTCACGTTCATCGTCGACCGCAACGTCAACTACACCAACGTCTGCGTGAGCGGCTGCCGCTTCTGCGCCTTCTACCGCGACGCGAACGCATCCGATGCCTACGTGTTGCCACCTGATGAGCTCTACGCCAAGGTCGAGGAAACGCTCGCGCTCGAGGGTACAGCGATCCTGCTGCAGGGCGGCTTGCATCCCGATCTCGGTATTGAATGGTACGAGGGCATGCTGCGCGAACTCAAGGCACGCTACCCCATCCATGTGCACGGATTCGGCCCGCCCGAGGTCGTGCACATCGCGAAGGTCTCGCACTTATCCACCCACGAGGTGCTCACGCGCCTACGTGACGCCGGCCTCGACTCATTGCCAGGCGGCGGCGCCGAGATACTCGTCGATCGCGTACGCAGCCACGTCTCGCCCAAGAAGGCCACGAGTGACCAGTGGCTCGACGTGATGCGCGAGGCGCACCTCCTCGGCATGTCCACCACCGCCACGATGATGTTCGGCGGGGTGGAGAGCCCAGCCGAGCGCATCGAGCACATGGCCCGCATACGCGCCGTGCAAGACGAAGCCATGGCGGCCGCCAGCGTCGGATTCCGAGCGTTTATCCCGTGGAGTTTCCAACCCGGCAACACCGATCTTGCCCGCGACGAATACACCAGGGCGGCGTCCAGCGGGTGGGATTACCTTCGCACGCTCGCCGTCTCGCGACTGTTCTTGGACGATGTGGACAACATCCAGGCGTCCTGGGTCACGCAGGGTCCCAAGATCGGCCAGATCGCGCTATGCTTCGGCGCCAACGACATGGGCTCCACGATGATCGAAGAAAACGTCGTCGCCTCGGCGGGAACGCATTTCATGCTCGCGCGTGAAGAACTCGTCCGGCTCATCGCAGATGCCGGTCACACTCCCGTGCAGCGTGATACGCTTTACAGGGAGATTCGTCGGTTCGGGTAAACACGCCCATAGGTCGCCGAGGAAGAGGAGCGCCACTTGCAAGAAGCAGATGGTAAGACCTGTGGGAGTCCTGACGCCAAGCGTCGGATCATCGTCGCTGGCGGAGGCTATGCCGGCACGACCGTCGCGGTCAAGCTCGGCAGAGCGTTGCGCGCAGACCCGGACGTGGAGATCATGCTCGTCGAGCCCAATCCCTGCCAGCAGTCGCTCTCGGAACTCGACCTGGTGGCTGTAGGCCCGCCTCGCCCTGAATTCTGCGAACTGTGGCACGCGACCGTCTTCAAAGACCTGCCGGTGACGGTATGCTACAACCGCGTCGACAGCGTCAACGCCGACCGGCACACCATCAGCGTGGGCCCGCGCGGCGGCAAGATCCGTGAAGTCCCCTACTGGCGTCTGGTCATCGCCACCGGCGCGGTCGCGTTCGTCCCGCCGGTTCCCGGTCTGGCCGAGAACTCCACCACGATGTGGTCGGTTGATGACGCCAAGCGGCTTCAGCGCCGTGGCGACGCGCAACTCCGTCTGGCAGCAACGCTCACCGATCATGCCGAGCGTGCTCGTGCGCTCTCGTTCACCGTCATCGGCGGCGGAGCCACCGGCGTAGAGATCGTCGGTACGCTCGGCCAGCGCCTTCCAAGACGCATGAGCACCTTCGGTCTGGAGCCGGCCGACCTTCGTGTTCGGCTCGTTGAAGGCCGCTCTGACATCCTCTACGATCTCCCTGAACCGCTGCGCGAGCGCGCCAAGAAGCGCCTTGGATCGCTCGGCGTCGAGGTCATCTGCGGCTCGATGGTCAAAAGCGTCGACCCCGGCGTCGTGCATCTGGCCAACGGCTCGGACATCGACGCCGCGGTGCTCGTCTTCTGCGGCGGGGCCAAGGCCGATCCGGACGCCATCGGTTGGGGTCTGGAGTCCGACCCGTCAGGACGCCTGGTGACCAACGAGTATTGCAAGGCTCCGGCACATGACGATGTCTACGTGGTAGGCGACGTTGCCGCGTTCCGCGACCCCAAGACCAAGCGGACGCTGCCCATGCTCGCGCAGTTCGCTATCCGTGAGGCCGAGAACACAGCACAAAACATACTGCTTGAGATGCGCGGAGAAGCGCCGCAGGCCTTCGTTCCCAACATGCACGGAGAGTTCGTCAGCGTGGGCCCCGGCTGGGGCGTGGGATGGATGTTTGGCATGCACGTGCACGGCCTGTTCGCCATCTTCATGAAGCGCCTGACCTACGCGGTCTACTGGCATATCGCCGGCGGATTCAAGCTCGCCATCAAACGCACCATCGAGATGTTACGGATGCAACGCTGACAAGGGGAGCACGATGACTCAAATGCCCGTTCCGGCCGCCGAGTTCGGCATCATCGGCGGCAGCGGTTCTCTCAGCTTTGACTTCCCTGCCGCTTTGGGTGACGATCGGATCACCGTGCTGGCGGAGGACCTCGTGTTCGAGACGCCGTTCGGCCGCTCTCCAGAGTTCACACATTTCTCGGTGGACGGTCCGCTGGGCAAACGGCATGCGCTCAGCGTCAAGATGCACGGCTGGCGACGCGGCCTGAAACGTGCGGACGCAAGTCTGCAGGTGTTCTGGGTCTTCCACGAGGCCGGCGTACGCAAGGTGCTTGCCGATGGCGGCGTGGGTTCCCTCAACCGACTGCTCGATCCCCGTGATATCGTGGTTCCCAATGACTTCGTGGACCTCACCATGAAGCAGGACATCTACATCCGCGGCGATCACCTGCTCATCATGCGACAGCCCATCTGTCCCGATTTGGCGGGTCGCCTTGCCGATGCCGCCGATGAGCGTTTCGAGCGCGTCTACCGCCGAGGCACCTACCTCGTCACCGACGGACCGCGCTTCGAGTCTGTGGCTGAGATCGACTACATGAAGCGCCTCGGCGCCGATGTCGTCGGTCAGTCGCTGTGTCCCGAGGTGTTCCTGGCCCGTGACATCGGCGCATGCTACGCCGGCCTCTACATCGTCGTGAACTACGGCGAGGGCATCGTGAAAGACTGGGAGCATACCGAACTCAAGTCCATCTTCTTCGATGAATCCCAGACAATCGCTCACTGTGTGATCGACGCCATGGCGCTGACCGATCTACATGCCGAGTGTGGCTGCATGCAGATGCGCAAACCCACCTTGCTGGGGCTACCGGAGGTCTGAGTTGCTGATCGCCGGAGACTGGTTGCTCACTCCCGATGCGCCCCCTATGCGTCATGGGGCGCTATTGGTCGACAACGGCCGCATCGCCGATGTCGGTCCTCTGCCCGCTCTAAGATCGCGCCATCCGCTGGCGCAGACGTGCATTCTCAACGGCTGCGTGCTCGCTCCGGGGCTCATCAACGCACATACCCACCTATGCCTGACCGCGCTGCGGCACATCACACCCGATGGCGACTTTCCGCGGTGGATCGCACGCATCACTGCCGCCATACAAGCACTCGATGCGGAAGATTTCGCGTCATCGGCTGCCCTGGGAGCTGCGGAGTCCCTGCTGTCGGGCGTTACCTCGGTCGGTGATATCGCATACGGCGCCGAGTCAGGCCGAGCCGCGGGTGCGCTGGGCCTCGGCGGCGTGTTCTTCCAGGAGGTTCTCGGCATCACCGCGATCGAACTTCCTGCCCTGCTACGTCGGCATGAGTTTCCGCTTGAGCCTCCATGTGCAGACAACCACCCCGTGGCGCCCCAGGACGCCACATACGGGCTGTCACCGCACGCGCCGTACTCCTGCGGGCCCGGCCTGCTCCGCGCCGCGCGCGCGCTTACACGCACCCTGCGGATACCGTGCGCCATCCACGTTGCCGAATCGCTTGCGGAACGTCAGCTACTGCGCACTGGAGACGGCCCGCTGGCCGCCAATGCGGTGCGTCTCGCGCCCGACTTCATCCCGCCGCGCACAGGGTCGGTCGCCTATCTGGACTCGCTTGGCGTCCTGGACGGAACCATCGCCATCCACTGCGTCAACCTCGATCCTGGCGAGCCTGAACTGTTAGCGACGCGTGCCGCGGGCGCGGTTCTGTGCCCACGCTCCAATGCGTTTCTGGGTAACGGGGCTCCACCGGTGGCACAGCTGAGGCGAGCTGGTGTACGGCTCGCGATCGGCACCGACTCAGCGGCCTCCAACGCCGACCTCGACCTACTGGCCGAGGCCAGTGCGCTGCGCCTTCTGGACCCACAACTGACCCCTGCCAAGGTCTTTCGCATGCTCACCCTCGACGGCGCAGCCGTCCTCGGCCAAACGCACGCGGGCTCGCTCGTCCCGGGTGCGCGCGCAGACATCGTCGCACTCCAGGTAGACTCTGCCCATGACCCGCTAGAAGCGATCGTCTCCTCTCGTTCACCACGAGTGCGCGCGACGATGACCGCAGGCAAGTGGCGAGTGTTTGACGGCGAGCCGGTGTTCGATCTGAAAGCGATGCAACAAAAAGCCGCCCGCGTAGCCGAGAAGGCCATGCGGGCGGCTTCAAAACAACGTCGATGAGCGACGTCTATGATTCACCGAGATAGGTCTTACGGACTTGCTCGTTGACGAGCAGCTCGCTACCGGGGCCCTCGAGAACGATGTTGCCGGTCTCCATGACATAACCACGAGCTGCGATCTGCAGAGCCATAGCCGCGTTCTGCTCCACGAGCAGGATCGTCATGCCCTCGCTGTTGACCTTCTTGATGGTCTCAAAGATGACATCGACGATAACCGGAGCCAGGCCCATGGACGGTTCATCGAGCATCAGCAGCTTCGGCTTGGCCATAAGCGCACGGCCCATCGCAAGCATCTGCTGCTCTCCACCTGAAAGCGTGCCGCCCTTCTGGTTGCGACGCTCCTTCAAACGAGGGAACAGATCATAGACACGTACAATGTCGTCTTTGATCTCATTGTCGTTGCGCAGAAACGCGCCCATCTCAAGGTTTTCTTCCACCGACATGCGCGGGAAGATATGGCGCCCTTCAGGAACCTGGATGATGCCCTTTGCAGTCACCTGGTGGGCTTCAAGCCCCCGGATCTCCTCATTCAGAAAGCTGATCGATCCGTGCTTGGGGTTCAGCTGCCCGGAGATGGTCTTGAGGGTCGTGGACTTGCCGGCACCGTTCGCACCGATAAGCGTGACGATCTCGCCCTCCTGAACATTGAGGCTGATGCCCTTGAGCGCCTCGATCTGACCGTAGAACGTATGGAGGTCCTTGACGGTAAGCACTGGTGTCCTCCCTTCTTATTTCTTGGCCAGCATGGCCGAGGCACCGGAGCCGAGATAGGCTTCGATGACCCGGGGATCGCGCTGGATCTCGGCGGGGTTTCCTTCAGCGATCTTCTCACCAAAGTCGAGCACCACGATGCGGTCGGCGACATCCATGACCACTTTCATGTCGTGCTCGATGAGCAGTACGGTCACGCCGCTCTTGCGAACCCGAGCGACCAGTTTGGTCAGGGCTGCTGACTCCTGGGGGTTCATGCCTGCCGCCGGTTCATCGAGCAGCAGCAGCTTGGGCTCGCTCGCAAGCGCGCGTGCGATCTCAAGCCTGCGCTGATCGCCATACGGAAGGTTGCTGGCCAGCTCGTTCTCCATACCCTCAAGACCTGCGAACTTGAGCCACTTGCGCGACTCGTCAAACGTGCGCTTCTCCTCGGCCTTGAACAGCGGCGTACGGAACACAGCCCTGAAAGGACCGGCCTTGGTACGCGTGTGCCTTCCTACCATGACGTTCTCAA
>Ga0123339_10000891_pt1 | contig 21456 bp, 18 predicted proteins | sample lystaG_FD_89956 | JGI IMG/M metagenome (GOLD analysis project Ga0123339, IMG submission 89956) | Glacier valley bacterial and archeal communities from Borup Fiord, Nunavut, Canada, to study Microbial Dark Matter (Phase II) -... | ecosystem: Environmental > Aquatic > Freshwater > Ice > Glacier ...
CAGCAGGATCAGTAGCAGAAGCAAAGGAATACGGCGCATCGTTCCTCCTAAAGGTCGCTGGCACTGACCCGCCCACCCTCAGTGCCGTTGTTGTCATCCACGTTCTTGTCGTGGCCGAACGAGCCAGAGAGGCGAATGGGTGGGTCGTTGGCTTCGGGTTGGTTGTTGGTAAAGGAGCCACTGACCCGCTGCGGTAGCTGCACCTGGTTCTGTGTTTGGCCCTGTGGCTGGCTCTGCCCTTGCTGCATGGCACTGCTGCCGCCCTGCCACTGCCATGGCTGCTTACCGCCGCTGATCGTCTCAATATCATTAAGGATGTCGTCCAGTTCTTCGGCCCGCCGCAGGGTAATCGTGATATTGGTCTTGCGCTGTTCGCTACGGGTGACGGTGTAGTTGCGCCCACCGTAGCTAGGGTGGTCGGCCTGCTCGTCGCCTGCCTCGGTGATCTCCAAGCGCAGGCTGCCGCCGTCATCAAGGGAGATTTCGCTATGCAGGCCAGCCTCGTCCTTGCTGCCCTGGATTAGATTGTGCTGCTCACCGAGCAGGTCATAGCCAGCGTTCTGCAAATCGCGCTCAATCTGGCTGCGGTCGCTGTACATACTGAAGCTCATCTTGCTTGCTCCTAACTTGAGTCGCTGGGTGTCACTGACAAACCAGCGGTTATCTACCTGCCCTGCGACGATCAGCAGGGTGGGGCCGGTGGTGACGCTCATCGTCAATATTGCGCTGGGCCGTAGCGGGAGGGTGTTGAGGCTAAGCGGTGCGCCCTGGTCGTCGCTGATCGCGATACCATCATAGGTGGGGTTGGGCAGGCTGTCCATGCCCAGTCGCGTACGTTCGTCGGTGAAGTAGGCAGTATTAAAGGCGACGATGCGGAACTGGGCAGGTAGGCGCAACGCCCTCGCCCGCTCAAAGTCACGGTCGCCCAGGGCCGCCACGTAATTCTGGGCGGCCAACAGTGGACTGGGCGCACCAGTGATCGCCACGCTACCACAGCCACTCAAAGTGCAGAACAGAAGGAGCAGCACGAAGGTGGAGGCGAGGCACCGCCTGGTTAGCCGACCCAGCCTCACACCGTTTGCTCCGTACGCACCACACGGATGTCTGGGGCGTGTATCTGGTCGTGCAAGCCGACCACGCGCAGGAGATTGCCCACACTGATGTCCAGGTAGAGAGGGTGGCTGGTGTGAAGCTCCAGTTGCTCGTCGCTGAACTGGTCAACCAACGCAGCGGCGCGCTCATGCGCCTGCTCAAACTGGGCTAGCAAGTCGGGAACGCTGCGCCCACGCTGCTTGCGAATCTGGCTGGCGTTCCAGCGGTCGAGATCGAGCGTGGGGTCGAAGGGAGCTTCGCCACGCACGGATCGCTCAACCATATTGCACAGTTCGTTGTTGTTGACCGCCAGGTGTGCCAGGTTGTCGATCACCAACCAGTCGGGGTTGCCGCTCTGCTGCTCCCACTCGTCATCCTGGATCGCAGAGAACGCAGCCAGTGCGGTTTCGCGGCCTGCGCTCAGAGTGCGCTTGATCTTCTCGCGATTAACAGCCATCTTTAGCCCTCCTCAGCGGGTAGTTACCCTTGCCCAGTCATCGGCCTGTAGCCCCTGGGCAGTATAAGTCAGCCCCTTGACGCGGGGGTTGATCAGCGCATTGGCCTTGCCGTAGTAGAGTGGTAGCCAGCCCACCTGGTTGACCGCGATCTGCTCAGCCAGGCTGTAGAGGCGCAGCCGCTCAGCAGCGTTCGTCTCTACATCGGCCCTATCCACCAGACCGTCAAACTGCGGGTTGCTAAAATGCCCATTATTGTTGCCTACGCCACTGCGTAGCTGCTGCGAGAGGAAGTTTTGCGGGTCGGGATAGTCGGCAGACCAGACGCTGAGATAGATTTGCAGGGGGCTGCTCTGGGGGTCACTGGTCAGGGCGTTGAGATTGTTGTTGAAGCTGGTCAGCCCCGTACTGTCCACCTGCACCTTCAGGCCCAGATTGCTCTCCCAGGTCTGTTGCAGGTAGTTAGCTACCTTCAGGTAGCTGGCATCCTGGTCGTTGATCGTCAGGCGAATAGTATCGCCCGCCTTCACCCCTGCTGCCGTCAGCAGGCTACGGGCGGTAACGAGATCGAAGGGCAGCTTCTGGATTGCGGAGTTGTAGCCGGGCATCCCTGGGGGGATGATCGTGTCGGCAGCGATCACCAGCCCGCTGAGGATGTTGCCAGCTAGCGTTTGCTTACCCACTGCCTGGGCGAGAGCCTGCCGCACCCCTGCATTGTCGAAGGGGGCGCGGCTGTTGTTGAAGCCCAGGTAGGTGACGTTGAACTGGCTGGCCTGGAGGTAGCCATCGAGCTTGCTGGCCGCGTCCACGTCGTTAGGGTCGAAGGCTATCGTCCCCATCACGTCCAATCGGTCGGCCTGGTAATCGGCGAAAGCAGTGTGGGCGGCAGGGTAGAAGATGAGATCGATCTCGTCTAGGCCCGGCTTGCCAAAGCTGTAGTAAGGGTTAGGCTTCAGCACCAGACGGTTGCTGTCGGTAGTCACCGCCCGCACGAAAGGGCCAATCCCGAAGGCCCGCGCTTGCCAGTTGCCGCCCTGCTCTACCAGCTTGCGGGGGACGACCGAGGAGGTAGCATAACTTAGCTGATAGAGGAAGTAGCTAGCCGGATGGTCGAGGCTGATTTGCAAAGTGCCGTCGTCAACCACCTTAATCCCGCTCACCGTCGTGCTACTACCCGTGCTAACTGCCTTGCTACCAGTGATATTGCCCAGGTAATAACCAGCATTGCCCCCACTCTTGTCCAGGATGAAGGCGCGGTTGAGGCTATAGGCAAAGTCGCCAGCGACTACTGGCGAACCATCGGCGAACTTCAGGCCGGGGCGCAGGTAGAAGGTGTAGACCATACCATTGCTGCTCAGCTCCCAGCGTTCAGCCCCGAAGGGCCGCACGTTCAAGCGGCTGTCGAGTCGTACCAGCCCGCCGAAGATCAGGCTGTTGATCATAGTTTGCTGGCTGTTACCCGCCAGTGGTGGATCAACATCGGGGGGGGCTAGCATACCCTCAATTGACCAGCGCAGCACTTGTGGCCCCGCTGCTGGGTTGTCGGGGGCGGCACCGCAGGCTGTCAGCAAGGGGCAGAGCAAGGCTAGAGCTAGCAGCAGAGTTGGCAAACGGCGGGACATAAGTTCTCCTCCAGTAGCAAAACAGTTTTCGCAGCTCATTATAGCACATCCAGGGGCTAAGTCTAACGGCTTTCTAGCACGCCGTTAACGCGAAGCTATTGCTGATGGCGTAAAGTAGCAGCATGAAGTACTACCAGACACAGCCGAAAGGGAACAGAGCATGACAATCTACCAGCCAGACTTCAGCATCCAGCGCAATACTACGCCAGTCAGCAAGCAGGCGGACACTGTGACCGCTGCCCAGGAGCTTGGCCCCGCCGTCGTCACTGTGGTGACCACACGAGAGGGCGAAGTACGCAACTGGCGGGGCGGCCCGCGCCAGGGGGTGGGCAGCGGGGTGATCTTCGACCAGGCAGGCTACATCTTGACCAACGCCCACGTCGCGGGCGACAGCAGCAAAATAGAGGTGATCTTTGCAAAGGGCAGCCGCAAGGTGCCAGCCGAACTGATCGGCCTCGACCACGAGAGCGACGTAGCGGTGCTGAAGGTGGGCGGCTCCCTACCCGCAGTGGCGGCCCTGGGCGACAGCAACAAGCTGCTACCCGGCCAGCCGGTAATCGCCATCGGCTCCGCCCTCGGCAGCTACCGTAATAGCGTCACTGCTGGCGTAGTCAGCGCACTCAGTCGCCGCTTGGGCGGCATCAGTGCGCCGCTAATCCAGACCGACGCAGCGATCAACCAGGGCAACAGTGGGGGGCCGCTAGCTGACCTTTACGGCCAGGTAATCGGCATCAACACGGCAGTAGTACGTGGCTCAGGCTACGGGCTGGCAGAGGGGCTGGGCTTCGCCATCCCGATCAACACCGCCATTGCCATCGCCACCCAACTGATCCGCGAGGGCCGCGTTTCTTATCCCTACCTCGGCATCCAATACCAGGAGCTAACCCCCGACCTTGCCGCCTACTACAGCCTGCAAGTGCAGAATGGTGCCTTCATCCAGGAGGTGACGGCGGATGGCCCAGCAGGGCTGGCAGGTCTACAAAAGGGGGATGTGGTAGTTAGCCTGGGCAGCCAGGAGGTCGAGGAAGACAACCCACTGATCAACCTGCTGACCAACTACCGGGTGGGCGACGAAATTGCACTGACAGTAGTGCGTGGCGAGCAGCGGCTAACCCTCAGCCTCAAGCTCGGTCAGCGGCCCCCACAGCCGCAGCCGCCACAGCGGTAGAGTGGAGAGAAAGAGGAGGCGGGGCCGCAAGGTGCTGCTTCCTCCTACTTTGTCGCTCGCTTAACCCTTGCCGAAGTTCTTGCTCACAAAGTCGGCTCCTGATCCATTGTCGGTCAGGTCGTCAAGGTTGACAACGCGGCTGCGGGCGAAGGATTGTTGCAGCAGGCGGTTGTAGCCACTGCTGTCACCCGCCTGCAAGGCCGCCACCATGCGCTCAAAGTCAGTGGCGGCTAGCGGCCAGGTGACAGCGAAGTGGCCGCCTGCCACCCGCAGCGTGGTGCTAACTCGCAGAATATCAGTGGTAGGATAGTAGGCACGTAGGGCAGCCCAGCCGTCGAGCAGTTGTTGCAGTTGCGCCCGGTCGAGGTTGAGCGAGGCGCGGGGCATCACCACCTCGGCAGCACCATCCGCCGCCACTACGCCGCTGACCAGGTAGCCGCGCTCGGCCAATCGGTTGCGGATCGCGGCCACGTTGGGCTGGAAGAAGGCGTTAACTTCGCTCACTGCCAGCACCTCCGCGCCAAGCATCATCTTCAGCTTGCCGTCGAAAACTTGCATTTGGGTAGCAACCACCAGCGCGTTCCAGGCTGCGCCCCGGTTGGGGTTCGCCAGCATTGCTGTCCAGGCAGCAGTCGGCAACAGGCAGATCACCGTGTAGCGGCTATCATAGACCAGTTGCACGTTCAGGCGGGCGGGGGCATAGACCAACGCAAGGGTGGCAAAGGCACGGTAGAGTTGGGTGGAGACTGCCACTGAGGTGAAGCTGCGGTCGGCGATCTTCAACTGCACCACCCCAGTCAAGCTGCCATCTGGCTCGACCAGTAGGCTACTATCATTGACGCTGTAGCCAGAGGCTGCCAGTTGGCTCCGCACCTGCTCACTGGCAGCCTGCGTGGTCTGCGCTGCGGCGGGCGCAGGGAGCAACAGTAGGACTAGCACCAGGCTAAGGTGGAAGCGGCTCATCTTCAGTTTGGGCTGGCACATAGCAGACCTCGTGGGCGAATCGGCCCGCCCTGATTATATCACGTCGGCTAGATCAACCGCTCGGCCACCTGCAAGACGATCCCCTGCTCCGCAGCCATCTCCAACAGCCCTGCGTGCAACGTGCCTGCCAAACTCTCTAGCTGGGCTATGTCGGTCAGGTCGCCGCTCTCGAATATGCTGACGAACGCAGCATAGCCTTCGGGTTGCAGCGGCAGGGTTAGCGACAGAGGCACCGCTCTGGCCCGGCTGGGGTAGTAAACCCTATTTGCCAGGCCAACAATCCGCACGGCATCCCAGACTAGCGTCCAGGCTGCCCAGCGGCTGAAGTTGTCATCGCCACGCAACCTCGCGTTGCGAAACTTGGCCCAGTGTTCAAGGTACTCATCGACGATAGCCTCGCGCAGAGCTTCAGTCAACACCTCCACTGGGATGTTGGCCGCGATCTCCTCAAGGTACGACCAGTAGCCGGTCGGGTCGTAGAGCGGCAGTACGCCGATGAACTGCCCACCCCGGAGCGGCCAATCAATATCCACCTCATAGACCTCTGCCAACAGGTCGTCGGGGGTGACGAAGTTGACTTCGTTCTTCCAGCCCTCGAAGTAGTATTCCAGGTTGCGCGGCTCGACCGCCTCGTGCAGAACGACGACGATCTCCAGGTCAGAGTACGGCTCGTCGGTCTCGCGGGCGGTAGAACCATAGACCCCGACGGCGATCACGTTCGCCCCGTATCGCTCCACCACGTTCTGCGTAATGGCGTGGGCGCGGGCAATACGTTGCTCGTGGCTTGCAGTAGCTGGGAAGTCAGGAGGGAGAGTGTTCATCATGCTCCTTCGCCAGCCAGTGCTGGATCGCCGCCACAAACTCAGCCTCATGCTCGAACGAGTTGGCAGCCACCAGCGGCCAGAGTGGGCGGCCCCCTGCCCAGGCGAAGTAGGCCGGGTCGGTAAGGGCGGCAGCGGGCAGGGCGCGCACTGCCGCCAGGGCTGCCAGGTAAGCAGCCCTGTAATCGGCCAGCACTTCAGGCAGCGGGCGGCTCTGGTGCAGGGCATACCACTCGGCGTTCATCGCATCCATCTCAGCCCAAGTTCTACCGGGAGCGGGTAGCTCTGGCTGCTCCCCATTCAGTGCGCTGGTCAACCAGTAGACTTGCAAGCGGTGCCATTCGGCCAGGTGCGCCAGGCAGTCCTTGACCGACCAGCCAGAGTACACGCCCGACGCGCTCAGCTGCTCCTCGTCCAACCCACTGATCAGCAGCTCCAACGCCGCGTGTTCGAGGCTGATTTTCTCCAACATGGTCGCCCGCTCAAGTGGCGGCTCGTTGCTCATCGTCGACCCTCCTGCTTTGTTCTCCCCTATAATACCACGAAGCGGGCAGGCGAGTTCAAGCCCTTGACAGCAAGGTGCAGGTGGGGTATAAAGTAGGTTATGGACAACCCCTCGGAAGCAAAGATACCGATCTACGTCGTTGCGGGCTTCCTCGGCAGCGGCAAGACGACGTTGATGGAGCGGCTGCTGGCTTACGCAGTGGCTCACGACCTCAACCCCGGCGTGTTGGTCAACGACTTTGGCACGATCAACATTGATGCGGCTCAGTTGCGGGCGCGGGGGCTGGCTATCGCCGAACTGAGCGGCGGCTGCATCTGCTGCACCAATGCCAGCCAGTTGCCGCCCGCCGTCAAACGGCTAATCCGCAACGGCTCACGGGCGATCCTGGTGGAGACCAGTGGGCTGGCGAACCCACTCGATCTGCTCGACCAGCTAACCATGCCCTGGTTGCTGCCCCAGGTGCAGATTCGTGGTGTGGTCAACCTGGTGGATGCCGCGCATTGGTTCGGCCTGCCCGCCGACGCAGAAGCTCTCGCCCGCCAGCAGGTGCAGATCGCCGACCTGCTGATCGTCAACAAGCAAGACCTGACCAGCCCTGCCACCCTCGATCTCCTCTGTGCCGACCTTCGCACGCTCAACCCCACTGCCCTACAAGTCGTTACCAGCCAGGCTGCGCTCGACCCTGCCCGCGTCTACCGCCTCGAACACAGCGCGCAAGCAGGCGAGCAGACAGAGCGCATCCACCACAACGCTCGCATCGCCAGTTGCAATGTGCGACTGCCTGCTGCCCTCGACCGCGACTGCTTCGCCGCCTTCGCTGCTGGGCTGGGGCGCAACGTGTTGCGGGCGAAGGGGCTGGTGCAGATCGCGGGGATGCCAATGACTGCGATCTGGCAGTATCTACCCGGCCAGCACGAGATCATCCCCTTTGACATAGCGGAGAGCGGGCTACTGGGCAATGTTGCCGTCTTCATCGGTGAGGGGCTGGACGCGACGGAGTTGGAGCGGCAGGTAGCAGTATGCGCGGCCCAGGATTTATGCCGCCCGCTTGTTCACCTTGCCAATTGCTGCCTGATCCAGCGGCTTGACGATCATTTCGTCTATGTTGACGTGTGGTGGGCGGCTGGCGGCCCAAACGATGCACTCGGCCACGTCAGTGGGCGAGAGTGGGGTCAGGCCAGCATAGACGTTCTTCGCTCGTTCCTCGTCGCCGCGATAGCGCACCACGCTGAACTCTGTCTCCACCAGCCCTGGGTCAATCGAAGTGACGCGCACGCCCTTGCCCAGCATCTCCAGCCGCAAGGTCTGGCTGATAGCTAGCTCAGCGTGCTTGCTGGCGGCATAAACGCTGCCGCCCTCGTACACCCCATGCCCAGCGACGCTGCCGAGGCTGATCACGTGGCCGCTACCCTGGGCCACCAGCAGCGGCAACACCTCCGCTGTAACGTTGAGCAGGCCCAACACATTGGTCTCCAGCATCTCCCGCCAGGCGGCTAGCTTGTCAGCTGCGGCCTCGGCGATCTGGTGGGTGCCACGGGCCAACCCTGCGTTGTTGACCAGGATATCCAGACGGCCAAGCTGCTGCACCGCCGCCTGGACGAACTCGCTCACCGAAGCGTGGTCGGTCACGTCTAGCGGGGCGGCGTAGACCAGCCCGCCCGCAGCCTGCAATTCTGCCGCCAGTTGGTCGAGCCGCTCAGCCCGCCGCGCCCCAATAGCCAAAGCACAACCCTCAGCAGCGAAGGCCCGCGCCGTTGCCTCGCCAATACCGCTGCTCGCCCCCGTTACCATTACTACCTTGCCTTGCAAGCTACTCATCTACAATCCTCCTTTTGGCGTATGCTTTGTAGCTATCATAACCGGGGCAGTCTGCAACTGTCAAGGCACAGCTCTTGCCTTGACAATCCGCAAGATCAGAGTTATTATAGAGTAGACAAATAGATTGGTGGTAGATTTTGGCGGCAAATGCAGGTAAGCAGACACAGTTGCTGGCGAAGGCGCGGGTGGCTATGCCGCTGCACGAGTTCTGGCTAGCCCTCAGCAACACTGGGCGGCTCAACCCCTACGTGGGTATCCCAGCGATCAAGTTCACCCCTGTGCCTGGGCCGGGCGGTACTACCGCTTATCTCAATGCCCGCGCCCGCTACTTGGGCGTGCCAGTGGTCTGGCGCGAGATGCCGTTCGAGTGGCAGGAAGACGACTTCTTCCTGGTCGAGCGGCAGATGACTGGGTTGGCAGGGATGTTCTTCGGCAACCTGGTTAGCGGGGCGCGAATGCGAACGGTAGGCGAGAACGAAACCCAGGTGGAGATGTTTGGCACCTCGGACACGCGCAACCCACTTGGTCGCCTGCTCTACAAACTGATCGTCGGCAAGCAGTTTCTTGGCGCAATTAGCAAAGCGTGTCGCACTATCGAGAAGAACTACCACCAGCTAGCGGAGATGGCTTATACCCTCCCTCCACCAGAGAAGCCTCAGGTCAACCGCCGTCAGCTATTTGCCCTCTGTGCCAGCCTGCGCGAGAGCAACACCACAGAGGAGATAGTTACCCTCCTGCGCCGCCACCTCGCTAGCGCACCCGACGACGAAGTAGTGTTGATGCGCGCTTTCGTGCTAGCCGACAAGTGGCAGCAGCCGCGAAAGGCTGTCCTGCGTGCCTGCCTCAAGGCTAGCCGCCTGGGGTTGCTGGACGCAACCTGGGAGGTGATGTGTCCAAATTGCCGGGTCAGCAAAGGCAGCTTTGCCAGTCTGCGTGACCTTAAGCCGACGGCGCACTGCGACACCTGCAACATCCGCTACGACGTGAACTTCGACCAGTACGTGGAGTTGCGCTTTACGGTCAGCGAAGCGGTTCGCAAGACTACAGACAACACCTACTGCATCGGCGGCCCCTACGTCACCCCGCACATCGTCGCGCAGAGCCGCATCACGGCGAGAGCGCAAGCGGCGGTGGCTATCAACCTGCCCGCCGGTCGCTACCGCTTGCGCCTGCGTCAGGCCAGTGGCTGGCTGACCCTCATCCTCGCACCCGACGGCCAGCCTACCGCCGACCTCGTGCTTGAGGGTCAACCCCTGGGCGGCGAACTGAGGCTGCAACCGCAGAGCAGCCTGAGCCTGCACAACCAGGGCAGCGAAGATGTGCTGCTGATCATCGAACAGGAGGCTTGGGAGAACCAGGCAACCAGCGCAGCCCTGGTTACTGCTTTGCAGGAGTTCCGTAACCTGTTCTCCTCCGAAGTCCTTTCGCCCGGCACCAACATTGCAGTACGCAATCTAACTTTCCTGTTCACCGACCTGAAGAACTCCACCGCCCTCTACGAGCGGGTAGGGGATTCGCCTGCCTATGCCCGCGTCCGTGACCACTTCACCTTGCTGACCGATGCGGTGGCCCAACACAGCGGCGCACTGGTTAAGACGATGGGCGATGCAGTGATGGCCGTCTTTAGCGAGGCGCAGGGCGCAGTAGCCGCTGGGCTAGAAATTCAGGCGGCGATCAACGACTTCAACACGCAGCATCCACAGGGCGAGCCACTCTGCGTCAAGGTTTCGTTGCACAGCGGTCCCTGTCTGGCGGTCAACGCCAACGAAACGCTTGACTACTTCGGCACCACGGTGAACACCGCCGCCCGCCTACAAGCTCTCAGCCAGGGTGGGGATATGATAGTCAGTGGTAGTGTCTACGCCGATGAGCAGGCCTACGACCTGCTAACCCCCTACCCAACCGAGCAGGAGACCACCAGCCTAAAGGGTATCGCGCTGCCGATCCAGTTCTACCGCCTCGACCTCAGCAAGATTCGTAAGCCGAGCAGCGAACTGCTAGTCGCTGGTGGCTAGAGTAAGCGGCCCACTACCCGACCCAAGTAGCCAGCCGCAGCCTAGACCAGTAGCAACTAGCCTGGCTCGCTATCAGGCAGGTGCAGCCGCTAGCAGCTATCAGGCAGTGCGGTCGTGGTAGCTGTGGTCGTCCAGAAACGACGTAATGCAGGCAGTCAGCCCCTCACGAACAGCCCGAAAGGCGGGTAGCTTTGTATCATCGCCACCCACAACACTGGCCGGATCAGCAAAGCTCCAATGTAGCCGCTCAGTTGGCCCAGGGAAGTAGGGACAGTTGTCACGGGCGTTGTCACAGACAGTGATCACATAGTCGAACGCCTGGCCCAACAAGCTGTCTACCTGCTTTGGCTGCTGCTGGCTAATATCGATGCCAACCTCAGCCATAACCTGGACGGCGTAAGGGTTGATGTGGTTGGCTGGCGCACTGCCTGCACTCTGCACCACCACGCTAGTTCTACCTATAGTGCGAAACAAGCCCTCAGCCATCTGGCTACGAGCCGAGTTGCCAGTACATAGTACCAGCACGTGGATCACCTTGTCTGCTTGCACACCATGCCTCCTTTGGGTAGGCAGGGCCGCCCGTCGGCAGCCCCACCCCTGGTTGGTCAACTAGCAGCAGGTCTTGCTACCACCACAGCAACTCTCGTCGTCGCAGCACTTGTCGTCCTTGTCACAGCAGATTGCGTTGATCATTGTCATTCACCTCCTTTCGGCTTAAGATCGGTCGCTAATTTGTCCCTGCTCCGGAAGCATTGACAAACTTCGATGTGTATGGCTTAAAAGATTGCCCTCTGGGGGCGCGGAGCGAAATTAGGTGCGTTCGGCCAGTGCCAGCGGTATGAAGCTGGCGGTCTGCTGCTCTGCTGGGCTGAAGATCGTCGCCAGCATTGTCTGTAGCTCGGCCAGCCGCTCCCGATTGAGGCTATAATAAGACCAGATGCCTTCGCGGTTACCAAAGACCAGACCAGCCTCGCGCAGAATAGCCAGGTGGTGGGAGATGGTTGGCTGCCCCTTGTCGAACTGAGCAGTCACGTCACAGACGCAAACTGGCTCCTGGTTGTTCGCCAGCATATTGAGGATGCCCAGGCGGGTCGGGTCAGCCAGCGCATTCAGGATGGCAGCATATTGCTGACTAGTGGAGGCGTTGATCACTGGTGGATTGGCTACAGTGCAGCAGGCAGTGGGGCGATTGCGCGGGTTGTTCTTACGTTCACTCATGTCCCTATCATAACACACTCATCGAAGTTTGTCAATAGGTTAGCCGCAAAAAAGCCTCTCTGCGCTTGAGAGAGGCCCATTGCCAGCGATTAAAAGCGCGAGAGGACGAGCAGAGCGACGCTAAAACCAACCGCTACACCACAGATCACCTGGGCTGGAGTGTGCGCCCGCATAGCTATGCGCGCCCAGCCAACCAGCGGGATCAGCAGGAGGACAGGCACGGCGTAAGGGCCGAGCAGCCAGAGGGTAGTAATCACGGCACTGGTTGTGGCAGCGGCATGGAAGCTAATCTTCCAAAAGATCGTCACCCCAGCCAGCAGCACTGTGGTCAGCAGGGTACCGTAGACGAGCTTGAGCATGGTCGTTTCTGTGCCGCTAAAACTGAGCAGTAGGAGGGTAACGATAGCACTGAGCAGCGAGACGAATAGGGGCTTGGCTCGCTGATTACGTTGCGAGATGTGCAGGTCGCTGATCGTCCCGCGCTGTACCTGTGCAACAATATAGGTGGCTGGCACCACCACCAGCCCCACCAGGGCAAGTAGCAGGTGGAAGAAGCCGAGGCTGAGTGACTGTTCACGCAGGGCTGCCACAAAAAGTAGCGGGACGGCAACTACCAGGGGGTTGATTAGGTTCGAGACGTGGCGGGCCAAAAGCGGCGGGGCGGCTGGTCTGGTCACTACTAGAGCTGCTACCCTTACCTTCGCCCTGGTGTCCTTGCTTATCTGGTCCAAAATGCGCTCCTCTCCAATTTGCCAACTACCAATATAGTACAATATGTCCTTCAGCTCAGCCACAAAAAATCAGCCTGCGAACAGGCTGACAGCGATCACGATGCCGAGGCAAGAGCCAACGGAGCGGAGTAGGGCTAGAGAGATCAGCAACAAGGCTACAGCGGTGGTTAATGGTCTGCATTGCTACTTCCTCCAAGACTGGGTTGGGCGGAGAGGATGTAGCGCACAAGGAAGCTAGGCCACTTCTTCCTCGTCCAACTCATCATCTTCTTCCTCGTCGAGGTCTTCGTCATCATCCTCATCATCGAGGTCGTCTTCGTCATCATCAAGGTCTTCGTCATCATCCTCATCATCGAGGTCGTCTTCGTCATCATCATCTTCGTCGTCTTCGAGGTCGTCGTCTTCGTCGAGGTCTTCGAGGTCTTCGTCAGCCAACTCCTCATCGGCGAAGCTAACAGGTTGCAGAATCTCCTCGGTCTCCAGTACGGTAGCAGTGGTCATTACAACCTCCTTGAGTTTTGGGTGGCTTATTGCCGTTCTGGGGCCATCGCGTTCCGACGCGCCCAAAAGCATTATAGCACGCTCACCCAGTGCTGTAAACAAGCAGTTTGCCACTTGCCAACCGCCGGAGCGGGGGGCAGCGTGCGTGGAGGACACGCCCGCTACCCAAATTGCAGAGGATGTTTGTGGGGAGGTAGAGGGGTTGGTCGGAGATGTGGCTGTTGCCAGCGTTAGTCAATTGTAAAGGTCAGCCAATGCTTCTTGCGGAAGCACCAACTGACCTTATTCTAACCGTCCTATATTAAGTGGCGGTTAATTGTGGGTTAAGATAGGTTTAACGTCTGTTTAACGTTCGTCAGTAGCAGTAGGGCGGGGGCGGCCCTGCTCTGCTGGCGTATCGGTCGGCGGGGCTGGTGTGTCGGTTGGCAGTGGGGTGCTGGTCAATGTCGCGGGCGGGGCTGTATTGGTTGGTAGGGCTGTGTTGGTTGGTTGGGGCGTGCTGGTTGCTACGTTCGTGTTCGTTGCTGCGGGCGCGCTGGTTGGCAGGGGCGTGTTTGCGGCGGGGGGCGTACTGGTTGCAGACAGGGAGGCGGGTGTGTTGGTTGCAGGCAGCGGAGTGTTAGTTGCAGTGGGCTGTACTGTAAGCGTCGGGCTGGCGGTGGCTGTCAATGTGCCAGCTGCAGTAAGGGTGCCAGCGGCTGTGAGCGTGCGCGTGCCTGTGATAGTGCCACTGAAGGCCGCAGTAAGGGTGATCGTGATTGTGCCGCTGATCGTGGGTGGCAACGAAGGGGTGATCGTCGGCTGAAAGCCCGCACCATAGATCGCGCCGCCATTGACGTTGAGTTGTTGCAGCAAACTATTCGCCCGACTGAGGATGAAGGCTGGCAGCGGCACGTATTGCTGGTTAAGGTTCACTGCCTGCCCAGGGCCGAGCATCCAGCGCACTGCATTGACCAGGGCTATCGCCTTGTCCGCCTGCGGCTGGTCGCGGTAGAGCAGTACCCAGCTTAGACCGACGATGGGGTAGGCATTGTCGCCCGCCATGTTGCTGAGGTCAACCTCCAGGTTGTTTGGCACGCTTTGCAGGGCAGCGAGGGCGGCCTGTACATTCTCCAGGCTGGGAGTAGTGAACAGGCCCGCCTTGTTCTCCACGTCACCGTAGGGAATGTTGGCCTGGGTTGCGTCAGCCAGCGAGAGGTAGCCCACGCTGTACTGCACATCACGCAAGCTGCTGATCATTGCGTCGCCATCGCGCACCGCCAACCCGCCACTGAAGTTGGGCTGCGGGCTGGCTCCGTAGCGGTTGGCCCAGGTGCGGTTGGTGCCGCTCAGGTAACTGCTGAGGATGAAGCTGGCTCCGCTGTAACCCTTCTCATGCAGCATCTTGATTGGCTTGTTGGGCAGTTCGACCCCAGGGTTGTCGCCACTGATCGCCAGGTCGTTCCAGCGCACTATGCTGCCACTGAAGATGCCCGCTAGCGTGCTAGCCGAGAAGCGCAGCCTGCTGGTGAGGGTGGGAAGGTTGTAGCCAATCACCAGAGGCACTGCCGCCACTGGCACCTGCTGGATTACGCCACCGGTGCCGGTCAATGGCGGGCGTGTGGTGGCGGTCAGCGGCACTGCGGTGCTGCTCAAGACGAGGCTGCTGGCTGCCAGTAGGGTCTGTCCAGGCAGGGGGGCTTCGCTAACCGCGAAATCTGCTGCCCCTGTCTGCAACTGCCTGATCCCTTCGCCCACGTCGCTGGCATAGTAAGTGAGTTCGAGCTTGTAGTCAGTGCGGAGGCGGTTAGCGTAGGCGGTGTAGAGGGGGGCAGGCAAGCGGCTGCCCACCCCGTTCAGCTTGCTTGCCCCCCCGCTGATCAGCACGAACGGCTTGCTAGGGGTGACGGTCTGCTGGCTGGCTGGCGGTGTGCGCGGCACCAAAGTAGACTGGTTGTTGGGGACGTAGGTTGCCTTTGGTGGCGGGGGCAGCAGGTCGCAGGCGGCCAGGCTGGTCAGCAGCAGGACGAGCGACAGCATGGTGAGCAGGTTGACTGGTCTACGCAAAGTGGCTCTCCAATCAAGTGTACATCTGTTCAAGCTGGTAGTCGGTGATCCCTTCGCGGGCAAGAGGCATGGTAAAGCGGAAGGTCGCACCAGCATCATCTTCGCTCTCGGCCCAGATGCGACCGCCCTGCCCCTCAACGATGTGGCGGGCGATTGCCAGCCCCAGGCCGGTGCCGCTCGCCACCTTCGTCTGGTCGAGCAAGGCACTACGGGCGCGGTCAACCTTGTAGAAGCGTTCGAAGACACGCTCCAAATCTTCCTGCGGGATACCAATGCCTGTGTCGGTCACGCTCACTTCCGCGAACTGGTCGTCGGCCACCCGCGCCTGGATCGTAATCTGACCACCAGGCGCAGTGAACTTGATCGCGTTCTGCACCAGGTTGCCCATCACCTGACTGAGGCGCGGCTCGTCAGCCAGCACGGTTAGCCTTGCGGGTATCGGCTCCAATACCAGGCGCAGGTCGAGTCGGGCGGCCTGTTCGTTGAAACGGCCCACTGCGGTGGCTAGCGTCTGGGCAAGGGGCAGTGGCTTTGGCTCAATCGGGGTCTGGCCCGCTTCAATACGCGCCAAGTCGAGCAGTTCGCTGACCAGGTGGGTCAGTGCGTCCAACTCCTGGTTCGCCTTGTCGAGGAAGTGGCGGGCAGAGACAATGTCATCCTCCATCTCGCCGTCTGCCGTCTCCACCAGCAGCTTGGCGGTCGCCAGCGGGGTGCGAAACTCGTGGCTGACATTGGCAACGAAATCGCGGCGCACTCGCTCTACCCGCCGCATCTCCGTGACATCTTCCAGCACAATCAGGCCGCCAAGCGGCTGGCCCGGCTCAACCTCCAGGGCGCAGGCACTGACCTTCAAGTAGCGGTGGTTGTATGGTATGTCCAGCGCATAAAGTACCATACCCGCCGAGCCGAGCAGGGCAGTACGCAGGGCCGCATCCAGTTCGTAGTCGCGGGCAACCTCGATCAGGGAGCGACCGAGCAGGCGGCGAGGGTTGCGGTCAAGGTTGAGCATCGTTGCCGCTGCCTGATTGTAGCGGCGTACCGCAGTGCGGCTGTCGGTGACGATCACCCCGACTGGCAGGCTGTTGGCGATGTTGCGTAGTTCGTCGCGCTCCCGCTGGCAATCATCATCCAGCGGGGTGGTGACTGATGTAGTCACCACCACTGGGGCAAGCGGTCTGCGCCAGCCGACGTAGGCCGCGACGAGGGCGGCAAGCAGGGAGAGGAGCAGGAGCCAATCCAACAGCGACATGGTTGAGCCTTCTGTGCTATAATCAAACATGATCAGACGGCAAATTGTAGCACAAGGGCGCGTTCGATAGCAAGCAATTGGCGATAAAGCAACATGGCGGGTGGACAGCAACGGGCTGGCTGGCGACGCAAGGAGGCAACACCGATGGCGACGGATACGGGCAAGCGGAGCATGGTGCAACAGGTTATCACCCAGGAGCGAGCGGCCCTACCCTTGCGCTTTGACTTCTCGCATTGGGGTTGGAAGTGGCTCTACCTGGCCGCCTTTCTGCTCGACCTCGGCCTGCTAGTCGTCCTGATGTTGGCGGGCAGCCAGCCGTTGGTTGAGGCCCTCGGCAAGGTACCCTGGGTGCTGTGGTGGTTCTCGATGATCGGGGCGATGATCGTGCTGACGGGTGTCCTGATTTGGGAGGATGGCTACCTGCACCGCCAGCCACGCCCGCTCTTTCTCGGCGTGTTCTACGTGCTAGGGTCAGTCTGGTTGTTTGTCTACTACTTGCTCTGCGCCAAGCCAGCCGACCACCGCCCGGTGCAAGAGTTCACCGCTGCCCGCAATATCGCTGCTGGCACCGCCGCCGTGATGCTCGTCCTCACCATCTACACCGCCTTCAGCAGCCCCTTCAGCGCGATGTTCGCCAACTTTGATCGCTACCCCGGCAACATCTACTATGTATTGGACACCTTCTTCCTCATCTTTTTCAGCACCCCTCTACTTTGGGCTGATGCACGGCGGCGTGGTATCGCCGCGCCCTGGCTCTACACTCTGCTACTCTGGCTGTTGGGGCCGTTTGGCTGGTGGTACTGGTTCTGGCAGCGACCAGCACTGCTGCTAGTCGGGGTGGCTGGGTAGTACCAATTAGCTACTCTCGCGGGCTTGCCTCCTGGCAGACAAGTGGCTAAAATGTGTGTACTGGATCAAGGTTGATCGATAGCGCAGCTTACTGGAGGTATCATGCCAAGCCGCAATACTCGTCTTCTTCCTCTGTTTACCCTGCTCACCCTACTTGCCCTGGGCCTACCACAGGTGCAGGCCCAGGCCAGCCCCAACCCCGCCGCCGTCAGTAGCAGGCGCGTCCTTGCCTTCTACTATCTTTGGTACGAGACGAGTGACTGGGCGAAGCCGCTGAGCGCGAACCCTGTTGCCAGCTACTCCTCTGGCGACCGCGCCACTATCGAGCGGCAGGTGGATGAGGCGAAGGCAGCAGGCATAGATACCCTGGTCGCCAACTGGTGGGGGCAGGATGGCAGGGTAGAACCGCGCTTCGGCACGCTGCTGGAAGTGGCGGCGGCGAAGGGGGTTACAGTCGCCTGCCTCTACGAGGTGGGCATGGGTGGGCCGGGCAATGCAGCCAGTAATCTCGCCTACCTGCGCGACACCTATCAGTCCTCGGCGGCTTACCTGAAGGAGGGTGGCAAGGCGGTCGTCTTCTTCTACGGGCAGGCAGCAGCAGGTGAAGCGGGGACATGGGGAGCGATCCGCCAGCAGGTTGACCCACAGGGCAGCCAACTTTGGATCGCTGAGGGCGACAAGGGACAGACCACCCGCTGGCTGGGCGTGTTCAACGGCCTCTACCCCTTCAGTGCCAACTACTGGGCTGGGCCAACCCGTGACGGCTTTGCCCGCGAGGATGGCCGAATGCGCGACGCGGTCAAACGAGAGGGGGAGGACAGGCTGTTCGTTGCCGCCGTGCAGCCGGGCTACGACGACACGCGCATGACAGACCGCAGCCGCCACTACCGCAACGAGCGTAACGGTGGCGAATACTTCAGGGCCAGCTTCGGCGGGGCGATTGACGCAAACCCCGACTGGATCGTGGTCGCCACCTACAATGAGTGGTTCGAGGGAACCCAGATCGAGCCAGACAGCAGAGAGGGTCGCCTCTACCTGGAGATCAGCGGACAGTACGCCGCCCAGTACAAGGGGGTTGCCCCACCGCCAGTGCCACCAGCCCCACCTACCAACCCACCAGCGATCCCCCCACTCAACGGCTGTAGTGGCAGGCTGTTCAGCGAGACCAACCATTGCCTGACTGGCTACTTCAAGAGCTATTGGGAGAAGAACGGCGGCCTGGCCCAGTTTGGCTTCCCGATCACCGATGCAACCAACGAGGTGAATCGCACTGACGGTCACACCTACCGCACCCAGTGGTTTGAGCGCGCCCGCTTCGAGGAACACCCAGAGTACGGTGATGGCACTGTACTGCTCGGCTTCCTGGGTCGGGACGCAGCAGAGCGTAGCGGGGTTGCCCGCACGGCCCCCTTCCAACCAACCAGCGGCAAGGGCGGGGCTGACTTCTATCCCCAAAGCGGCCACAACCTTGGCAGTGGCTTCCGCGAATACTGGCGCGCAAATGGCAGCCTCAATATGTACGGCTACCCGATCAGCGAGGAGTTTGTAGAGACCCTGGGCGGCAAACCTTTCATCGTGCAATACTTTGAGCGCGCTCGCTTCGAGTTGCACATGGAGAACGCTGGCACCCCTTACGTGATCCTGCTCGGCGCACTTGGCAATCTACTACACACCACACCTTAACGGTAAGGGGGTTGCAACGATATGTGGAGGAGAATGGCCGTTGGCTTGCTGGCTGCTGCCCTGCTGATCGGCTACGGGCTGGTAGCGCAGAGGCAGGCAAGTGGCAACACCCTGGCTGCGCCCACCGCGATCACTGCCAATCTCGTGGTTAGCACCAGCACCTATCTGGCGGGAGCGGGGGTAGATGCGGGTGCGGCGGTGGAAGTCGCCCCCGACCGCACCCTGGTTTACGCGGGCAAGCTGACGGCGGGGGTCAATTTCGGCCTCACCCCGATCAGCCTGCTGAATGGTGGCAGCGGCGCACTGCTTCGCCTCAACGCGGCTGGCACGGCAGTGCTGGCGGTGACGCGCATTGGCGGCAGCGTAGACGACATGGATCTCGACCATGCTGGTGGGGCGATTGCTGTCGTCGGTGACTTTGGTCTCGCCTACCTCAACCCCGCCGCCAGCGAACTGCTCTGGACCAGGCCGCTCGGCTCTGGCACAAAGCGGGTAGCGGTGGCTAACGGCGGCAAGGTAGTAGCCCTGGCGGGCAAGACCCTCTCCATCTACGATCCCGGCGGCAACCTGCTCGGCCAGTGGACGCTGCCCAACAGCCGCGTGAACGACGTGGCGATTGACGCGGCCAGCGCATCGGTCTATGTCGCGGGCGACGACAACAAGACGCTGCCCAGCAACCTGCCAGTGCGCGTCGTCTACCTCTACAGCTACAGCTTCGCTGGCACCCGCAAGTGGGCGAACTACGACTGGCCGGGGTCGCAACTGGCGGGCAACGCGGCGGACACCAAGTACCCCTACCTCAACATCGGGCGCGACGGCTACCTCTACCTGGCGGCTTCGGCTGATGGCGGCAACAATATGCTCCGTAGCGACCCGCATAGCCTCAGCCAACCGGCCCCAGTGGTCGGCTTCGACAACTACAACCAGACTTCTAACATCAGTGGGGCGATCAACCTCGGCTTCTACGCCCGCTACGATGCGGCAGACGGCACGATCCGCAAGGCGCAGTTTGTGCTTACCCGCAAGGACGATGGGCGCGGCAACTCCTTCAACCCGCTCGCCATTGCCGCCGACGAACTGGGCAATGTATATGTCGGCGGGCAGGCGGCCTACAAGCTGGCAGCACGGGATGGGCAGCAAATCGACGGCCAGACCCTTGCAGTCTACAGCGGCTATGAAGCCAGCGTGCTGATTGTGCGCCCCGACTTTACCGCCCCACGCCTGCTTTGGACAAGCTGGACGGGGCCAGGAGCCAACCACAACTCGCTGGTCAACGGGGTGGCAGCGGGGCGGGGCATCGCAGCGATGGCGGCCAACAGCAGCGGCGGCACCCTACTTACCGCCAACGCTCTGCAAGCGGCAGGCAGCAATCCCAGCAGCACCAACCCCGACGGCTTTCTCGCCGTCTGGCAGGCGCAGGCACCAGCCCTCGGCCCCGCCGACTTCTACGACGTGCCAACCGACTCGCTTTGGTACAGCTACGTCCACTATCTGGCTCAGAACGGCATCGTCAACGGCACCAGCCCCGGCTACTTCTCGCCCAACGCCAACACCACGCGTGGTCAGTTCGCCAAGATGGTCAGCCTCGGCTTTGCCCTGCCTGCCTACACGCCGACTGCGCCCAGCTTCCACGACGTAGCGGCAAGCAGCATCTTCTACCCCTACATCGAGGCGGCAGTCCAGGCTGGGATAGTCGGCGGCTACAGCCAGGACGCGCAGTGCGGCGGCCCTGGTACTGCCCCCTGCTATCTGCCCAACACCAGCATCAGCCGGGTGCAGGTGGTGATCATCACCGTCAGGGCGAAGGGCTGGCCGCTGATCACCCCCGGCGCAGCCAGCTTCCGCGATCTTCCTCCCAGCTACCAGTTCTATCGTGAAGTGGAGACCGCAGTGCAGCGTGGGGTGATCAACGGCTACACCCAGGAGGCACCATGCGGTGGGGCTGGCACTGCTCCCTGCTTCCTGCCCAACAACCCCGCCACGCGCGGTCAACTGAGCAAGGTACTCTATCTGGCGATCACCGCCCCGACTGCTGCCGCTGCTGAAGCAAAACCCAGTCCGCAGTCTACTATGGAGGTAAATTACTAACAGAGGAGGCTCTCCTTGCGCCAGACCACCCGCCTGCTGATCGCCCTCGTCCTGCTACTGACCACCTTCGCCAGCGTACAGGCACAGGATGCCAGCCAAACCTTCCCCCAGACCGGCAAGACAGTGCGCGGTCGCTTCCTAAGCTACTGGCAGCAGCACGGCGGCCTGGCCCAGCAGGGCTTCCCCATCTCCAACGAGTTTAGCGAGCGCAGCGACCTGGACGGCAAAAGCTACCTGGTACAATACTTCGAGCGGGCCGTCTTCGAGTACCACCCGGAGAACGCTGGCACCGCCTACGAGATATTGCTCTCGCAACTCGGCACCTTCCAGTACGGCAAGAAGTACGCGGGCGGCGCACCCAGCCAGCAGGTCAGTGCGACCAACCCTACCGTCGTTAGAGAGACGGGCAAGACCCTGGGCGGCAAGTTCCGCACCTACTGGGAGACGCATGGTGGCCTGGCCCAGCAAGGCTTCCCCATCTCCAACGAGTTTAGCGAGCGCAGCGACCTGGACGGCAAAAGCTACCTGGTACAATACTTTGAGCGGGCCGTCTTCGAGTACCACCCGGAGAATGCTGGCACGGAGTACGAGGTGCTGCTCTCGCAACTTGG
>Ga0123339_10000892_pt1 | contig 21384 bp, 18 predicted proteins | sample lystaG_FD_89956 | JGI IMG/M metagenome (GOLD analysis project Ga0123339, IMG submission 89956) | Glacier valley bacterial and archeal communities from Borup Fiord, Nunavut, Canada, to study Microbial Dark Matter (Phase II) -... | ecosystem: Environmental > Aquatic > Freshwater > Ice > Glacier ...
CTACAACTCTTGCTGGAAAAGGCTGGATTTTCGATTGAGGATTTCTATGGCTCTTACGAATTTGACGAGTATGGCCCCGGTAGCGATAAGCTGATTTACGTTTGCCGTCGGGGATAGGTGGTTATCGGTTGTCGGTCGGCAGTTGTCGGTAGAAATACAAGACCTAAAATCGGTGGTATCTTCGTAGGAGGCTGCTCCGTCAGCCGATAATCTTCGCAGGACAGAGCCTGCTCTTACATATTCTTACTCATGTATTTTCCCGATCCCTAATCCCCAACCCCTGATTTCTTTCATCTACGGCGTGGGTCGGTAGTGGCGTTGATGGTGGGGTAGTCGTGGACAAGCACGGTCATACCAATCGCTGAGAAATCGTAGACCGCCTTCCAATCCTCCACTCGTACACAGCCATGCGAAACCGGGCCTAGTTGGTTATTAAGCAGATTGCCACTTATGTCATAGAGGAAAGAGTGAAAGCCGTTGGCGCGTTCCGGATCGAAACCCACAAAACTATAAATCCAGGTCTGGGAATACGTAGCGTCAAACCAGCGATAATCGTAGCGGGTGTAGACTGAATAAGTGCCGGGAACAGTGGCGTAAAAATCGGTAGCAGTGCCGGGGATACCGTTACCCCAGGCACTTGGCAAAGCCTTAACCAGAATTCGCCCTTCCATCAGGCGGGTGGTGTTGTCACTCAGGTTAACATCAATCCAACGGGCGGGGGTCGGCGGCGCACTAACCAACCCTAACGCTACCACATCATCTCCTGGTTGGGGCATGGGCAAAGGGGTTGGCTCAAGGGTGGGTTCTGGAGTAGCCTCCGGCGTTGGCTCTGGGGTGGGGCTAGGCTCGGCAGTTGACATAGGGGTTGGGGTAACGGTTGGCTCTGGCTGAGGAGTTGCAGTTGGCTCTGGGGTAGGAGTAACGGTTGGCGCAAGAGTGGGGGCGACAGTAGCAGTCGGTAAGTTTGCCACCACTTTAGTAGGTGTATCCGAACCGAAAACCAGCAATGTGACTATCCCACCCGTCAGTAACAATAAAAGCAGTATTCCAATCAGGATTTTAGGGGCTAATTTTCTAGCGTTGTTAGAACTGGACATGAATCTTTTTGTCTTGACGTGAAACCATTTCAAATAAGTGTTACAACGATGAATAGAATACCATAAAACTAACCAATTTGAAAATTATTTACTCGCCAGCATCAGAAAGGACTCTCTTGTATAAATCAGGAGCAATGTGAAAACTAAAACTCATTAATGCATCTAACGTTGGACGAACTTCACTGATAAAACCCTTACGCTTACCAGCAAGGAGAATACCCAATGTACCAATCACTGTTATGCCTAATCCTTGTGCCAGTCGGCGGGCAGCACGGTCATCTAAAATTATCTGACAGTTACCTAGTTCCAAAGCCAAACTTATCGCTTCGCTTTCCCCAGGGCCAAGCGAGGTTTCTAATATTCGAGCTGCTATAGACTGATTTAAAGGTTGAATTGTTATCCAGTTCGGTAAAGTTACAGTAGGTGCAACTTCCTTAGCTACTGCTTCAGGAACAATGACATTACCGAAAAGTTTAAGTAACAACTCAAGTTGTTTAATCTGCTCTAAACCTATTAATGGGCTCGAATTAGAAACTGTGAGTAACTTGCTCATAACTTCTGGCTTTGGGCAACTTCCTCTGTCCATTCCTCCTGACTGAGAGAGAAATGCGAAAGACCCAAACGGGCGGAGAATTGAATAAACTCAACTCTAGACATTCCCAGCAATTGGGCAGCTTTACCATCGGAAATAGCCCCACGCCGATATAATTCCAGCACAATTAGCTCCAGGGCACTACGCTGAATAGGTTGGTTCAACTGGCGCAACAGGGCTACGACATCATTATCTAGTTGCAAAGATATTTCGACCATTTCCCGTTAGCTCCTTTATCTTTGGTAAAATAAAATCACCCCTCTATTGTAAATCCAGGGTCAAATGTTCAGGCTTTGTAAGGTTCTTCGTCTTCGTCCTCAAACATCTCCTCATCAAGTTGCTTGGATGAAATAAAAACTCCCCACAAGAAGCCAAGAGCGCAACAAATTGGCGGCAGAATTATCGCCAGCAATATTTGTACACCGGGGGTACTGGAGTCTATATCGGAGTCGGAAAGAGTTTCGCCCAGGACAAGGCTGGGTAAAATTATGAGAAAGCGCGGCAGCAAAAGGAACATCAACACCGAAATCCCGAAACCGACGAGCCAACCGCGCAAGCAGCGCGTCAGGCGGAAATGGCGGGCGGTTCCATATTCTTCGTTGTAGGTTTGCCAGGCCATATAAGCGGCAGGGCCACCTACAATCAGGATTAGCCATAAAATAACCAGAATTATCGGCCAAAGTTCGTCCATAAAGTTACTCCTGAAAACTCGAAACTAGCTTAAAGTTGCTTTGCCAATTCCTCTGGGCTATTAACCGGGAGTTGGCAAGCATAATTTTCGCAAACATAGGCAGTGGCTTTCCCATTCAAACTGCTACGCCCCTGTAAAAGAGGCCACTGTGCTTCTACCTCTGCTGGCAGATTAGGCGGATAAAGCATCACCACTTTGTTGGGCAGGTAGCGGCTGTAAACAGTTTGGAGCAAAGCCAGCGTGTCCGGAGCTTCAGCCTCGCCCACAATCACAATTTCTTTGGGCGTAGCCAGATAAAAGTCCAACGCGCTTAACAAACGACCAAAAGCGGTAGGATGTTGGCTGGCAGTCGCCGCCAGATTACGCAAGGCCGCCCCCGCTACCGGGCGATACCGGGCATCGGGGTCGCCAGTGTAAAGGGCCAGTCGTAACAAAACATCCACCGCTACCGAACTTCCACTTGGGATAGCGTTATCCATAAAGTTGCGGGGACGAGCCACCAGTTGCTCATGGTCGGCGGAAGTATCATAAAAGCCCTGAATTTGGGGCTCCCAGAACTGGTCAATAATGCGGTCAGCCAATTTTACTGCCTCGTCCAACCAGCGCAGGTCAAAAGTAACCTCATACAGAGCCAACAAACCATCGGCAAAAAAGGCGTAATCTTCCAGGTAGCCGTTAAGTTTGGCTTGTTTACCCTTATTGTCGTCCTTGAAAGTACGTAACAGTCGCCCGTCTTTGTTCAGATATTTCAGCACAAACTCAGCGTTATTGACCGCACTTTGGGTATAGCTGGCATTATGTAACACCCGCCCCGCCACCGCAAAGGATTTCAACATCAGGCCATTCCAGGAAGTCAGGATTTTCTCATCCCGCCCTGGATGTATCCGCTTTTCCCGCACCTCAAACAGCTTCTGCCGACTACGGGCCAAACTCTCCGTCAAATCTTCTTCGGCTAAATGCAAACTCTCCGCTACGGTTGCCAGCGACTCCTTTACGTTCAGAATATTATGGCCCTCAAAATTGCCAAGCTCGCTCACGCCATAGTAACGTATAAAAGCCGGGGCAGCTGAGCCTAGAATATCTTCTATCTCTTTTTTGCTCCAGATGAAAAATTTACCTTCCTCACCCTCGCTATCGGCATCCTGGGTGCTGTAAAAACCGCCTTCAGGGTGGGTCATTTCGCGCTGGACATAGCTCAAAGTGTTTTCGGCGACCTGACGATAGAAATCCTCGCCTGTCGCCTGAAACGCTTCCAGGTAAAGCAGACTAAGTTGGGAATTATCGTAAAGCATCTTCTCAAAGTGGGGAACGAGCCAGTGAGCGTCGGTGGAATAACGGGCAAAACCGTCGCCCAAATGGTCGTAAATGCCGCCATTCGCCATCTTATCCAGCGTCAGCCGTAAATTAGCCAGCAGCTTTTTGTCGCCACTCCGTATCGCGCTCCGCAGGGCAAAATCCAAAGCCATAACTTGGGGAAATTTTGGCGCACCACCTAAACCTCCTTGCCGGGTATCAAACTGCGAGTTCAGGCGGGTCGCGGCAGCCTCTAACATATCAGGCTCAAGAGTATCGCCCTTTTGAACTGGCACTTTTACCCCGCTATAAAGCTGGCTCTTGATTACTTCCACATTATTGGCAATATCGTCAGGATTGTTGCGATAGGCATCTGAAAGAGCTTCCAGAAGTTGGGGGAAGCTGGGCATGCCGTTGTAGCGATTATCGGGCGGGAAATAAGTGCCGCCATAAAAAGGCAAACCTTCAGGTGTCAGGAAAACGGTCATAGGCCAACCGCCCCGCCCGGTCAAAGCCTGTACGGCATCCATATAAATCGCGTCTATGTCGGGGCGTTCTTCCCGGTCTACCTTGATATTAACAAAGTTGCGGTTCATCAATTCCGCCGTTGCCGGGTTCTCGAACGACTCATGCTCCATCACATGACACCAGTGGCAAGCCGAATAACCAACTGATAACAAAATCGGCTTATTTTCGGCCTTAGCCTGTTGCAAAGCCTCGTCCCCCCAGGCGTACCAATCCACCGGGTTATGGGCGTGCTGAAGCAGGTAGGGGCTGGTCTCATGTATCAACCGATTGGTATAGGTGTGTTCGCTCACGAGAATTCCTCCTCCTGAAATTTGGTTGTAGGAGCAGGCTCTTTCCTGCGAAATTCGGCTGACGGAGCAGCCTCCTACGGTTCTGCGATTCTATTAAAGAATATTCACATTATAGCCCACTAACTATAGGTTAGTAAAATCATCGGGCAAGTTATTGACTAATCGTTCCAGAATTGTTATAATGCCGCCAGGGTAAACAAATGGCACGACCAAAAGAGTTTGACTACAACCGAGTGCTAGATAAAGCGATTGAAGTCTTTTGGTGTCGAGGCTACGAAGCCACTTCCATGCAAGATTTAGTAAATCACATGGCAATTAATCGGCAGAGTATTTACGACACCTTTGGCGACAAACACGCGCTCTTTGAGTCTGCCCTGTATCGCTACATTGAGGTAAACACCACCAGTATGATAGAGCTATTGGGAAAATCTGACTCAGTTAAGGTTGCTATTCGTCAAATCTTCGAGAGTATTCTGGAGGAGTCGGCGGAAATTCAACAGCGCGGTTGTCTGGTGACAAATACGGCGGTGGAGTTGGCCCAACTGGACAAAGGGGTTACCGAGAAGGTAGAAGCCAATTTAGCGGATTTTGAAGCAGCTCTCGAAACAGCCCTTAAACGGGCCCAGGCTAGGGGCGAAATCCGCCCCGAACTTGACCCTAAAGCGTTAGCCCGTTTCTTTGTTAATAGCCGCCAGGGTTTGCGGGTTACTAGCAAAGTAAATAAGGAACAGGCCGTTTTGCGCGATATTATAAATGTTACCCTTTCGGTCTTGGATTAAATTTTTTACCTATGTTTTGGAATGATTATTCCAGAATTAACCAATATTAATAAAGCCACCCCGCCGCAAGCGACGGGGTATTTAGCCAATTTTTGACCAAACGATACTTTCTCCAATAAGGTTGCGCCGCAAGCGGCGGGGAATGTATCCCTTAGAGATTCAAACGGAGGTTTTACAATGGGCGAATTTTCAGGTAAAGTAGCCTTAGTAACTGGTGGCGGCAGTGGCATTGGGCGGGCAGCCGCCCTGGCTTTTGCGCGTGAGGGGGCTAAGGTGGTGGTAGCTGGTCGGCGGGTCGAAGAAGGTCAGGAGACTGTTCGGCTTATAACCGAAACAGGGGGCGAGGCTACTTTCGTCCAAACCGATGTAACTAAAGCGACTGAGGTTGAGCACTTAGTTAAGACTACTGTTGCTAAATTTGGCAGTCTTGATTATGCTTTTAATAATGCCGGAAACGAAGGGCAACCCAGTCCATTGGTTGAGCAAACCGAAGAAACCTGGAATTACACGATTGATGGCAACCTCAAAAGTGTCTGGCTATCGCTTAAATACGAAATAGCTCAGATGCTAAAACAGGGCGGCGGTTCGATTGTGAATGTCTCCTCTACTTTAGGACACGTTGGTATGCCAAACATGTCGTTGTATATAGCCGCAAAACATGGGGTTATGGGTCTTACCAAAGCGGCGGCTCTGGAACAAGCTAAAAGTGGCATTCGGGTTAATGCCGTTAGCCCCGGCGCAATCACCACCCCTATGCCCGCCCGCGCTTTTGGTAGCCTGGAAGCTTTCGACCAGTTTATGACTCCGCTCCATCCGATAGGGCGGGTGGGGTTGCCCGAAGAAGTAGCCGAAGCGGTAATCTGGCTGGTTTCAGAGCGGGCTTCTTTTGTGACAGGTCAGAGTATTACTATAGATGGGGGTTACACCGCCCAATAACTGTTATTGATAGGGGTTACTAAATCCAGGTTTAGAGCTTTAGGAAAGACTGCTTGGCTTAGCATCCTTAAACCCTATTGCAGTTTCAACAAACCTTTTGTGCATCGGACAAACCCTCACCCTGCCCTCTCCCTTTCAAAGGGAGAGGGTCTATAACTCGCCCTTTGCACAATACCTTCTCTTATTTCGCACTAGCAAGGAGGGAGAAAAGGATTCTTCACTCGTTGCTAGTTACTTATTACTCGTTACTTTCCCCTACTTTTGACTTTTGACTTTCGACTTTCGACCTTTGACTCCATTGAGGATTAAATATGAGTACAGACGTTACGGTTAGAAATGCCACCGCCGCCGACGGCCCAACCATTATCAAACTGATTGAGGCTCTGGCTGATTATGAAAAGTTGCCGCCGCCCGATGCCGAAGCCCAGCAACGCCTCCTGAATGATGCTTTTGGCGAACGCCCGCGCTTTGAGATTTTCCTAGCGGATGTTGAAGGTGTGGTCGCGGGGTACGCCTTTATCTTCGAGACCTATTCCACTTTTCTGGCCCGACCTACTTTTTACCTTGAGGATTTATTTGTGTTATCGGAATATCGTAGCCGCAAGGTAGGTTATGCTCTCTTTTTGAAGTGTGTGGAAGAATCGGAAAAACGAGGTTGTGGGCGGATGGAATGGACGGTGCTGGATTGGAACGTCACTGCTCAGAATTTCTATCGCCGGATGGGGGCCAAACACATGGAGGAATGGTTTCACTACCGCCTCACCCGTGACCAATTCCCGGAGATATTGGGGCAATAATAAAAAATATGGAATGCTGTGGCGGTGATGCTACCACAACATTCCATAAAGTCATGTGCTAAATTTACTGAACGTTATCAAAACGATCAGCGTTCATAACCTTAGTCCAGGCAGAAACAAAATCATTAACAAACTTTTCTTTGTTATCATCCTGGGCATAGGCTTCAACATAAGCGCGAAGAATCGAGTTGGAACCGAATACAAGATCCACCCGTGTTGCTGTCCACTTGATAGCCCCAGTCTTGCGATCACGGATTTCATAAAGATTATTGCCCGCAGGTATCCAGTTGAACCTCATGTCCGTCAGGTTCACAAAGAAATCATTGGTCAAAGCACCTTCATGATCAGTGAATACCCCATGCTTTGCTCCGCCGTAGTTGGTTCCCAGAACACGCATACCACCAATCAGTACCGTCATCTCGGCGGCAGTCAGGCCCATGAGCTGGGTACGGTCAAGCAGTAGTTCTTCCGGGCTGACAATGTACTCTTTCTTGACCCAGTTGCGATAACCGTCATGGATAGGCTCAAGCGGCGCGAAAGACTCGGCATCTGTCTGCTCTACCGTTGCATCACCGCGACCTGGGGTAAAGGGAACCGTGACATCAAAGCCAGCCGCCTTAGCCGCTTGCTCAACCCCCACATTTCCGGCAAGAACTATCACATCGGCAACGCTTGCGCCAGTATTAGCCGCAATGCCTTCAAACACCCCCAACACCTTTGCAAGACGCTGCGGCTCATTGCCTTCCCAATCTTTCTGAGGCGCAAGACGGATGCGGGCACCATTAGCACCACCACGCATATCCGAACCACGGAAAGTTCGGGCGCTGTCCCAGGCGGTAGTAACCAGGTCGCTTACACTCAGGCCGCTATTCGCAATGCGCGCCTTAACGGCGGCTACATCATAACCGGTAGAACCCGCAGCAATGGGGTCCTGCCAGATCAAATCTTCCGCCGGGACATCTGGGCCGATATAGCGCGCCTTCGGGCCCATATCACGGTGCGTCAGCTTGAACCAGGCCCGAGCAAACGTATCAGAGAGATAAGCTGGGTCTTTGTAGAACCGTTCAGCAATTGCCCTGAAACCGGGGTCTTTAACCATCGCCATATCAGCATCGGTCATCATCACCCGACCCTTGAGTGAAGGATCTTCCACATCAGCCGGTTTGTCTTCTTCCTTGATGTTGACAGGTTCCCACTGCCAGGCCCCAGCAGGGCTTTTCTTCAATTCCCACTCATGGTTGAGAAGCATTTCGAGATAACCGTTGTCCCACTTGGTAGGCTGACTTGTCCAGGCCCCTTCGAGACCGCTGGTTACAGTATCACGGCCAACCCCTCGGGTGACCTTGTTGAGCCAGCCTAGTCCCTGTTCTTCAACATTCTCGCCCTCTGGCTCCGGCCTCAACTGGCTGGCATCGCCATGCCCGTGAGTCTTGCCAACAGTATGCCCACCGATGGTTAGAGCGGCGGTTTCCTCATCGTTCATCGCCATGCGACCAAAGGTCACTCGCAAGTCGTGGGCTGTCCGAAGTGGGTCGGGCTGACCGTTCACACCTTGCGGGTTGACGTAGATCAGACCCATCACCACTGCGGCCAGCGGGTTTTCCAGGGTCTCGCGGTTCTCACCATCACCTTCATAACGGGTTGAAGTTAGCCATTCCTTCTCGGCACCCCAGTAAATATCTTTTTCAGGATGCCAGATGTCTTCTCGACCAAAGCTAAACCCAAAGGTTTTCAGCCCCATGGACTCATAGGCCATATTACCCGCGAGGACGATAAGATCGGCCCAACTGAGCTTGTTGCCGTACTTTTTCTTGATAGGCCAAAGCAAACGGCGCGCTTTATCAAGGTTCGCATTATCCGGCCAGGAATTTAGCGGAGCAAATCGCTGGTTGCCTGTACCTGCACCGCCCCGACCATCGGCAGTACGATATGAACCAGCCGCATGCCATGTCATACGGATCATAAGGCCACCATAGTGTCCCCAATCCGCCGGCCACCATTCCTGGCTGTCAGTCATAAGCGCGATCAAGTCTCTTTTGAGGGCTTCAACGTCAAGTTTCTTCACTTCTTCGCGGTAGTTGAAACCTTTACTCATTGGAGTGGTCTTTGTGTCGTGCTGATGAAGGATATCCAGGTTCAAGGTATTAGGCCACCAATCCGTGTTTGATAAGCCGACGGTAGTGTGACCACCGTGTATCACGGAATATTTCTCGGGAGCTTCTAAGGTCATGTTACACTCCTTGTGTTAACTCGTTTAAAGTAGATACTTAAATTACTTTTCTCGAAAATTGTAGTTATCCGAAATAACCCACATCGAATAAAAGGTTTAAACCTGTCGAAAAGTCCACCATCAAGCAATAGTGATAGCTCGCTATAAATTCAAACCTGTAATAAGTCAAAAATTGATAAAACAGAAACCGTAAAAACTATCAAAAGCTAAAACTCAGGCTTGGCAATCGGAGCAATATCCCCAGTATAGAATTTCGGACTGGCGAATACGAAAGCCATTCTTCTCGCTCAAATTGGGCTCAGGAATGGGAATTTGAGTTAGAACATCCTCAATTTTTTGACACTTCATACAAATCAGGTGATTGTGGGGGCTGGTGATAATATCAAAGCGACTTTGCTCGCCATGATACTTTATCTCTACTACCTCGCCCATATCCACTAACTCACGCAGGGTTTTGTAGACAGTGCCAAGCGAAATATCAGGAATTGTAGCCCGCACCACCTCGTAAATATCTTCAGCACGGGGGTGAGAATGCCTACCCTCCAGTGCTTGATAGATTAAACGACGTTGTGGCGTGACTTTCCTTCCCTCCCTATGCAACCGCTCACATAATGAAAGAGTTGTAAACATTACGATAGCCACTTCCTCCTCACTTGGATGGCTGCTTATAGAGCAACGCCTCGAATTTTGCTCTTGGCTAACCAATAATGGTTATTAGTTAGAACTCATTATAGCAAGTAACCAGGGCAGAGTCAATCACTTTGTAAAGGAAAACCCTAGATCTAAATATATTTACAAGACTTTGACCTGGTTTTGGCTTATTCCCGGTACGAATAGGTTATTTACAAATTGCACTAATTCGTATAACATTATGTATAGAGCCAGAGGGCTCCAAGTTTGGATATGCAGAATTGCCGATGGGTAGGATTAGTATAAAGTTGAATAGGCAGTAGTAGGTGGAGGTAATAAACCCGGATGTCAATGTCGAATTTTGCTGGCACACGCAATTATGATGCCCGATTACGGACGCTTGAACGGCTTATCCCAGAACCTACCAGTCTAGCCGAAACCGAAATTTCACAGCGCATTATCGGCGACCTTTGTATCAAGATTATTTATCAGTACACCATAATCTCTGCCACCAAAATGGCCGAAATTATTAAGTTGCCCTACTTTGGGGTGATTGAGCCAGTGCTGGTGCAGCTTCGCAAGGCCGAGGTTATTGACCTGGGTGGTAGCGAAGGTTTGGGCGATATGGCCTACCAGTATGTGCTGACCCCCAAAGGTATCCAACGCGCCAAAGAGGTTACCGACCATTCTTCCTATGTTGGCCCCGCTCCGGTCTCGCTTGACCAATATCGCAAGGTCGCCAAAGCCCAATCCTTCGGTGATGTACGGGTTGGCCCCCAACAGGTACGGGATGCTATGACCGATATGGTGGTAGGCAACGACATTCTGGAATCAATTGGCCCGGCGATTAATACCGGACGCAGTATGTTCCTCTATGGCCCGGCTGGTAATGGTAAAACCCTACTAAGCGAACATATCGCCAAACTTTTGGGTGGGGATATTTATGTCCCGTACGCGATTGAGGCTGATGGTTATATTATCAAGGTGCTGGACTATAACCTGCACGTAGCCAACATCGAAGGACGGGCAGTTTATGACCCCACCAGCCTTGACCGCCGCCTGGATGGACGCTGGGTAATGTGCAAACGTCCGGTGATTGTGGTCGGGGGTGAGCTTTCCCTGAGCAGTCTTGATCTTATCTGGGATGACTCTTTCAAATTTTATGAAGCTCCCTTCCAGCTTAAAGCTAATGGTGGAATGTTCCTGATTGATGACTTTGGGCGACAACAGATGCGCCCCCGCGACCTCCTGAACCGCTGGATTGTGCCCCTCGAAAAACGCATGGACTTCTTAACCTTGCGGACTGGCAAGAAAATCGAAGTGCCTTTTGACGAGTTGATTGTTTTCTCCACTAATCTCGCCCCACGCGACCTGGTGGATGAGGCTTTCTTGCGGCGTATTCAAAACAAAATAGAAGTACGTAACCCCACCTTTGAGGAGTACCGGGAAATCTTGCGCCGCCAATGTGATGCGCTAAATGTATCCTTCACCGAAGATGGGGCGGTTTATCTTTTAAGAGAACATTATGTGAAAGCTAAACGGGAATTGCGTAACTGCCAGCCCCGTGACCTTCTAAAACAAATTATCGGTATATCAGCTTATCAAGGTATTCAGCCAGTGTTGGCTAAAGATTTGATAGATGCGGCTGTAGCCAGCTATTTCGTGGAGTTGTAAATATATGTTGCTAAGACGTTTAGGCGGCACGCCCGCCCCCGATGGACAGACCCGTGAGGATGCTCCGCCCCCACCGCCCTTTGGGGGTGGGTCGGGTGATACTTCCTCCCGTAATGGAAATGTTCAGGTTATGCCAACCGCTGTTCCGACCAGTATGCCGAACGGTAATGGCGCATCCTCAGTAAATGTACCAGGGATGGGCATGCCTGGAATGGTGGTAGACCGAGCCAAGCTGCGCGATTTCCGTAACCAGATTGTGGCCCGCATCCAGAGTAGTATTGGCCCCAACACTACCCTGACCAAAGACGAAAAGACCATGAAGGAGTTGGCGACCAAGTTCAAGCTGATTTACGACCAACTTCAAATTAACCTGCCCAAAGAAGAACAAACGATTTTGTTTGATGAAGTTATCGCCGAAATGGTCGGTTTTGGCCCGCTCGAACAACTACTGCTGGACGAAAGCATTACAGAAATTATGGTGAACGGCCCGAAATTGATTTTTATTGAGCAAAAAGGCCGTATCTTTGAAAGTCCTGTCACTTTCGAGAACGATGACCATGTGATGCGGATTATCAACCGTATTATCGCGCCTTTGGGACGGCGGGTTGACCGCAAATCGCCAATGGTAGATGCTCGTCTGCCTGATGGTAGCCGCGTTAACGCCATTATTCCGCCCTGTGCCCTGAACGGCCCTACTATTACCATCCGTAAATTTAACAAGAAGCCGCTAACGGTAGAAAACCTTATTAACTTTGGTTCGATTACTGCCGATATGGCTAAATTCCTGGAAGCCTGTGTTAAGGCCAAACTCAATATCGTGGTATCGGGCGGTACTGGTTCTGGTAAAACCACCCTGCTGAACGTGTTGAGTAGCTTTATTCCCGAAGAAGACCGCATTGTAACGATTGAGGACGCGGCGGAACTTCAGTTGCAGCAACGTCACGTGGTTTCGCTGGAAACCAAAAAGCCGGAAGTTGACGGGACAGGCGAAGTTACTATCCGCGACCTGGTTAAGAACTCCCTCCGTATGCGCCCAGAGCGAATCGTGGTGGGGGAGTGTCGTGGTTCGGAAGCCCTCGACATGTTACAAGCTATGAACACGGGTCACGATGGTTCGCTGACTACCTTGCACGCCAATACCCCCCGCGATGCCACCCGCCGTATCGAAACAATGTGTTTGATGGCCGGGATGGATTTGCCTCTCAAGGTGTTGCGGGAGCAAATGTCGAGTGCAATTAACGTTATTATCCAGCAATCCCGCTTGCGTGACGGTAGCCGCAAAGTTACTTTTATCACCGAAGTTCAGGGTATGGAAGGCGATAACATCGTGTTGCAGGACATCTTCATTTTTGAAGAAGAAGGTTCAGATGCCAATAACAAGGTTATCGGACGTTTGAAACCAACTGGTTTGCGGCCCAAATTTGAGGACAAACTCAAAATCATTGGCTACAACCTGCCAGCCAGCATGTTCGGGGCGGTCTTCCCTGGTGCTAACAATCGTCGGTAAAATGCGACCTAATCCCCTAGCCCCCTTCCCTGAATCAGGGAAGGGGGAATTTTTATGTATGGGAGTAAACACTGTTATAATGCTTACAGGCTAAAGTTTTTACCTTTCAGCTTCGACCAATAACCCATAACCAACAACTAACAACTAAGAACCAACAACCAACCATGACCAGAAAACCAAAAGAAGCCCGTGAGCCGGAATTTGCCACTGAAGTACGTCTGCAAGATATTGCCTATGGCGGCGAAACCGTTGCCCGAATTAAAGACCCTGGCGAAACCACCGCCGAAAACCAGCCAGAAAACGAAACGGTGGTTTTTGTGGCGGGGGGCGTGCCGGGCGAGTTAGTAGATATTCAGCTTTATCGCCGCAAAAAAAGCTTCTTGCGGGGCAATGTGGTGCGACTACTGGAAACTTCACCTGACCGCCGGGACGCGCCTTGCCCCTGGTTTGGGGTAGATAAATGGCCCAACTGTGGCGGCTGCCAGTGGCAACATACCAACTATTCCCGCCAGCTTGAGTTCAAAAATCGGATTTTGCACGACCAGTTTACCCGGTTGGGAGGGCTGCCCGACCCACCCCTGCTAGAGCCACGCGGGGCACTCAGCGAATGGGGCTATCGGAATAATGTGGAATTTCAGATGGACGATAATAATAGACCCTGCTTCCATCGCCAGAACAGCATCCGGCTAGTCCCGGTAGAGTCCTGCCATATCGCCCACCCTTTGATTACTCTGGCAATCGAGCCCCTGACCCTGGCCTTGGCAACCCACCTGCCCAATAAAGTCCATCAGGTAACTATTCGGGTAGCCCATGCCGCCCAGGAAGGCCCGGTATTAGCCGAGGAAATTTCGGCCCTATCGCCCAAAAATGAGGATAAAGCCGCCCGCTTGCACTCGCTGGAGCGTTTTGCGGGGCAAGAGCCGTTGGCGGGAGCGTTAGGCCAACCCCGCCCTAGCCTGATGTTTATTCTGCGGATGTTGGGACAATGGACGGTGCAGGATTTAGCCCCCTTCACCCAACAGCTACAGGCCGCCCTTGACCCCTATACCGCAATTTCTATTCTGGCGGAAGGAAAGAAACGGCGGCTTGAATTATTATGTGGTCAGCCTTACCTTGAGGAAAATCTGGCAGGGATTAACTACCGCGTGCCACCTTTGGGCTTTTTCCAGAGTAATTCGCCAATGGCGGAAGTGTTGGTGCGGGAGGTGCTGGATACCTTTACCGCCAGTGGGCTAAAACTGAAAGGGGCGCGTTTGCTGGATTTATACTGCGGGGTTGGCACTTTTGGGCTGCAATTAGCCCGTTTTGGCGCAAAAGTGCTGGGCATTGAGGAATACGAAGGGGCGATTGAATTTGCCAGAGAAAACGCCCGCCTGAATGACCTGGATAAACAGACCGAGTTTATCGCCGCCAAAGCCGAGGAATATATTCTGGAGTTGGCGGCAAGGGGCGAAAAATTTGATGCTGTTCTGGTTGACCCACCCCGGCGAGGCTGTGACCCGCTTCTGTTGCAAAGTCTCCTGAAAACCAGACCACCCATCCTGATTTATGTTTCATGTGACCCTAGCACCCTGGCCCGTGACACGAAAATTCTGGCGGAGGGCTATCGGTTGGTGCAATCGCGGGTAGTTGATATGTTTCCCCAGACCTACCATATGGAAAGCGTTTCCTTGTTCCAAAGCCTCACTAACTCCTGATAAAACCAATCTCACCACAGAGAGAGGGACACAGCAAAAATAAAGCCACCCCGCCGCAAGCGACGGGGTATTAAGCCAATTGTTGACCAAACGGGACTTTTCCCTAATAAGGTTGCGCCGCAAGCGGCGGGGAATGCAACCCATAGAGATTCAATTTATGAAAAACTGTGTCTCTGTGGTAAATAATCTGGCACTTTTTGGTCATTTTGCAGATTGATTCATGGCAGTTTTGGAAACCACCCTGAATCTTTATTTTTGCTGACTTGACTCCCTATTCTAGCTTAAGTATAATGCTTTTATTCAAATTTGAATAAAATATGGAATAAAATATTGAAGCGAGAACATTATGTCATCAGCCACCCGTATTTTGATTTTAGGCTTACTTAGCAAACTGGAAGCCAGTCATGGTTATGACATCCGCCACGAACTGGAGACCTGGAACGCTGAACAGTGGGCCAACATTGCTTATGGTTCAATTTATTTTGCCCTGAGCAAAATGGCGGAGGAAAAGTTAGTAAAGGCGGTAAACACCGAACAAGCCGGGGCCCGTCCAGCAAAAATCAGTTATAGCATTACTGAAAATGGAAAAGAAGAATTTCAGCGACTTTTGCGGGAATATTGGTGGGAATTAAAACCGACGATTGACCCTTTTCAGGTAGCGATTACTTTTATGGATCACTTGTCTCACGATGAGCTATTGCTTTCGTTAAATTATCGGGCTGATATGTTGCGGGTTAATATTAAAGGTTTTGGACAATCCATTGGCCTGATTATGAAGGAAGGCTATAAACCTAAACATCTCGAAGTAAATCTGCGTCTCTCCCTGGCCCATATGGAAACTGAACTACACTGGATTGAGGACGTTATCGGCAAGGTTGAACGAGGCGAATTACCCTAATTGGCTTTTTGAAAAATAGGTCTTTAGACCGATGTGAATCTCTAAAACCTTCATACAATATTGTATATACAAGTTTGTATAATGATTTGAAATGATAAGGTACGGAGGAAAAAATGTCCATAATCGAAATAAGAGGACTGACCAAGAGTTTCAAGGCCCGACGCGGGATTGTGGAAGCAGTACGTGGGGTGGATTTGACCGTCGAAAAAGGTGAAATTTTTGGCTTTCTTGGCCCAAACGGAGCGGGCAAAACTACTACTCTGCGGATGGTTACGACTCTTTTAGAGCCAACGGGCGGTAGTGCTACCATTGTAGGCTTCGACCTGTTGCGCGAACCTCGCAAGGTGCGGGAAAAAATTGGCTATGTCAGTCAAACTGGGGGAGTGCAACAAAGTGCCACCGCCCGCGAGAACCTGATTTTACAGGGACGCTTGTATGGGATGGATAAATCAAGTGCCGAAAAGCGTACCAGCGACTTACTGAAATCCCTGGAACTGGAGTCCTTTGCTGACCGCAAGGCTATCACCTATTCGGGGGGACAGCGGCGGCGGCTAGATATTGCGCTTGGAATGGTACATCATCCCGAATTATTGTTCCTGGATGAGCCGACTACCGGGCTTGACCCTCAAAGCCGCGCCCGTATGTGGGATGAGGTTAAAAAGCTCCGCGATGAAGGTACGACAATCTTTATCACTACCCACTATCTGGATGAGGCTGACGCGCTATGTGACCGCCTTAGCATTATTGATGGCGGGAAGATTGTAGCGGGTGGCACCCCCGAAGATTTGAAGCGCGAGGTCGCTGGCGATGTGGTAACGCTCGGTTTGAATACCCGCGACGGAACTTCGGCGCAGGCCCAAACGCTTCTCAGTGGTCAACCTTTTGTGAAGGAAGTAGAAGTGCATAACGATGGTTTGCGGCTCTACGTAGAACGGGGTGAGGAAGCCCTTCCGGCAATCTTGCGCGTTCTGGATGGAGCAGGGCTGCATCTACAGACTATCGCCCTAACCCGTCCATCGTTGGATGATGTGTTTTTGCGGAAAACCGGGCGCACCTTGCGCGAGGCCGAAGTCTAGGAGCGGGTTGTCGGTTGTCATTGGTCGGAAGAAAATATTCACAAGGATGCACAGGATTTACAGGATATTTCGGAAATCTGACATCGTGGTAATGGCGGGTTGCAAACCACGCCCCGACAATTTTCCCTTCCGACAACCTTTTGGACTTTTAACCTTAGACTTTTTACTTTTGACTTAAAGAAGGGGAGTATATAGATGAAGCTTTTGCGAGACACCTGGTTATTATTTGTAAATAACCTGACTGAAACCTTGCGTAACCCAGTTTGGGTCATTATCGGCTTATTCCAGCCTATTTGTTACCTGTTACTGTTTGGGCCCTTGCTAGAAGGGGTCGCCGGGAGTGGCAACTTCCCACCCGGTGGCGCACTTACGGTCTTTACCCCCGGTATGTTGATAATGTTGGGAATGTTTGGGGGGGCTTTCGTGGGATTTGGTCTGATTGCCGACCTACGGGCCGGGATTGTAGAGCGATTGAGAGTTACACCCGTCAGTCGGTTAGCTCCTTTGTTGGCCCGTTCTTTGCGGGATGTAATAATCTTGCTTGTGCAGGCCATTATTTTCATTGTAGCGGCTCTCCCGTTAGGTTTGAAACCTGATTTCTGGGGTATTGTGCTAACTTTAGGTTTGATTGTGCTGCTTGGGTTGATTCTGTCATCTTGCTCCTACGCCCTGGCACTGGCCTTCAAGAGTGAGGATGCCCTGGCTCCTATGCTCAACTTCTTTATCAACCCGATATTGTTACTATCCGGGATTCTGTTGCCCTTGACCCTAGCCCCCGAGTGGCTAAGAATCGTTGCCAATTTTAACCCCTTCTCCCATGTCGTGGATGCGGCGCGGGCGGCTTTCGTGGGCGATTTCGCCAATAGCTCGATAGTTTGGGGCTTTGTGATAACAATTGTGCTGGCAGGGTTGGCTTTGTTCTGGGCGGCTCGCTCCTTTCGTCAAGCTACCACTTAATCAGTTATCGGTGGTCAGTTGTCGGATTTTAAGTCTTTGATGAATTCCGCTTCTCTTGTGAGGCGGAATTTTTGTAGGTTTCGCATACTTATCAGAATTATTAACCGCAAAGAACGCAGAGTACGCAAAGAATTAGCAAGTTTTGAACCTCAAATTCCCCCTTCCTTCACAGGGTTTAAGGCTTGAATTCAATATGTAAAGTGATGTTAGGATAATAATAGTGAGCAAGTTTGGGTTCGCTCGGCGATAAATCACCGAGCTACTTTAACCAAGACAACTAAAGCTGGCTAGAAGAAACATCAATACCTTTAAACTTGACCTTTTTAGCCTCATTTATAGGGCTTCGTTGAATTAGCACGGCGGAGCCTGTGCCCTGTACTCAGGGTATTAGCCCCGTGCGAACCAAAGCCGAGCAATTTTCCCAGATTTATTCTCGGTCTTTCTCATCCTTCATCCTTCCTACTTCATCCTTCCAAAAGGGGTTAGGTTGGCGATTCCTGCACGAAATTTTTCAGTCGAGTATAATACGGGCAGGAGGATTTCATGACCGAACAACCTAATGGATTAGTTAAGAAGCAGGGTTTGAGTGAAGCAGAACTGAACGAAATCAAGAAATTATTGATTTTTTGCCAGGAATATGACCACCAGAAACTCAAAGTCAATTGGAACTTTCTCTACACTCGTTCGCCCGAAGAAACCAGCGATTTTTGTTACTATGCAAACCAAAAGCTGGTAGGCTACTTGCCTTTGGACGGTTTTGGTAGCGACTTTGAGATAACGGGAATGGTGCATCCCGACCATCGCCGAAAGGGTATTTTCAACCTGTTAGTGAAGGAGGCGCAACTTGAAGCGGGGCGCAGAAAGGCCAGTGAACTATTGTTGGTAGTGGGAAAAGCCTCAGTAGCAGGGCAGGCCTTCGCTAAAACTTATGGGACGCAATACGATTTTTCCGAATACCGTCTGGAATTGTCCGCCCCGGATTTTCACCCAGTCCCCACCCCGGATATAAGGCTGGAACAAGCCAGCAACAGCGATTTGGACTTGCTAACCAGGATACATGCCCTGAACTTTGGTGAGACTGAGGAAGAAAATCGGGCGATGGTAAAACTTGAGGTCGAGGAAGCCAATAGTCGGGTTTATATTGCCCAGTTGGGCGCGGTAGCAGTCGGGAAAATCGGAGCAGTTGGCGAGAACGGGCGGGCCTATATTCGAGGAGTAGGGATTATTCCAGAATATCGCGGCTTTGGTTATGGTCGGCAGTTATTGAGCGGTATAATCAGCAAACTTATTGCCGAGGGTCAAACCTACTTTGAGCTGGATGTAGAAACCAAAAATAGCAACGCCCTTTCCCTTTACCTGTCGCGCGGCTTTAAGGAAGCTAACGCCTTTGACTATTTTCAGCTACCAATACTTTGAACGTATTTAATCAGAAGGTGAGAAATGTCAGATAAAAAAATTGAGCCCTACGGCTCGTGGAAATCGCCCCTGAGTACCGATTTGATAGTAGCAGGGGCCAACGCTATTAATCAGATGGTGCTGGATGGCGAGGATATTTATTGGATAGAAATGCGCCCTGCCGAGGGTGGACGCAATGTAGCGGTGCGGCGCAACCCCGATGGTAGCACCAGCGATATTAACCCAGCCCCCTTTAATATCCGCACCAGAGTTCACGAATATGGGGGTGGGTCGTTATTGGTACATAAGGGCACGCTGTACTTTTCAAACTTTGACGACCAACGGCTTTATAGTCAAGTTCCGGGCTCTAAACCCAAAGCTCTTACCCCGGCGGATTTGCGGTATGCTGACGCAGTTTTTGATGAAACGCGTGAAAGGCTAATTTGTATTCGCGAAGACCATACCCCCAAGGGCAAGGAAGCCATCAACGCCATCGTGGCATTGGGACTTAAGGGTAAGGATGGCGGACAGGTCTTAGTTGAAAGTTATAATTTCTTCTCCACACCAAAAATCAGTCCCGATGGTTCAAAATTGGCCTGGTTAAGTTGGAATCACCCCAATATGCCCTGGGATGGCACAGAGTTATGGGTGGCAGATTTTAAGAAGGATGGCACGCTGGGCAAAGCTACCCTGGTTGCGGGAGGGAAAGCCGAGTCTATTTTCCAGCCAGAGTGGTCGCCAGAAGGGGTTTTGCACTTTGTCTCAGACCGTACTAATTGGTGGAACTTGTATCGCTGGAAGGCTGACAAAATCGAGCCACTTTATCCTCTGGAAGCCGAATTTGGGGAGCCGCAGTGGGTTTTTGGGATGTCCACCTATGGCTTTGCGGCAGACGGGCGGATTATCTGTGCCTACACCCAAAATGGTCTGTGGCAGTTAGCCAGTCTTACCCCCAATACAGGGAAACTGGAACCAATCGAATTACCTTATTCCGAGATTGCTGGTCTAGAAATATCGGGGAATAGGGCTCTGGTAGAAGCGGGATCGCCCACCGAGCCCTATTCGATTTTGCTGCTAGACCTTAGCAAAATGTCCTTCCAGTTATTATACCGCTCCAGCGACCTGACAATAGACCCCGGTTATATTTCTATCCCGGAAGCGATTGAGTATCCCACTACTAACGATCTAATATCCCATGCCTTCTATTACCCACCCACCAACCGCGATTTTGCCGCACCGGAAGGGGAACGTCCACCTTTACTAGTGCGGATTCATGGTGGGCCAACCGCCAGTGCTTCCACTACCCTGCGCCTGAGCCATCAGTATTGGACAAGTCGGGGCTGGGCAATTCTGGATGTGAACTATGGCGGCAGTACGGGCTATGGACGCGAGTATCGCCAACGCCTCAACGATAGTTGGGGGATTGTTGACCTGGACGACTGTGTTAACGGAGCGTTGTATCTGGTGGAGCGCGGTCTGGCAGATAGTAATCGGCTGGCGATAGACGGCGGGAGCGCGGGCGGCTATACCACACTGGCGGCCTTGGCCTTCCGCGAAACTTTCAAGGCTGGAGCCAGCCACTTTGGGGTTAGTGACCTGGAGGCTCTGGCGAAGGATACCCACAAGTTTGAGTCGCGCTATCTGGATAATCTGATAGGGCCCTACCCCGAACGTCAGGATTTGTATCGGGAGCGTTCGCCTATTTATTTCACTGACCAGCTTCGTGTGCCACTAATCCTGTTCCAGGGCTTGGAGGACAAAGTTGTGCCACCCAGTCAGGCGGTGCAGATGTTTGAAGCAGTGCGGGATAAAGGTATTCCAGTGGCCTATTTGCCCTTTGAAGGCGAGCAGCACGGTTTCCGGCGGGCCGAGAACATCAAACGGGCGTTGGAAGCCCAATATTATTTCTTTGCTAAAGTTTTTGGCTTTGAGCCTGCCGACAAAATCGAGCCAGTAGATATTCTAAATTTGTAATAAGCGAAAAGAAAATATGGTAAGTGTACACCATGATTGTCACCCCTGAGCTTGCGCAGGGGCCTCGTTTATAATATTGAGATTCTTCGGATTCGCCTCAGAATGACAAGCTTCGTGAACGGCTACAAATAAGAAGTTCTTTAGACAGACTTTAGATAGGGTTAGGGTTAATTTAGGAAGGCTTTAGATAGAGCTAGTAAAATCAAAGCGGCCTATCCTAATATTGTATTTTTGCGGGGGAATTATCCTCCCTTTCTGATGTAACATTTATTTTATAACACTAGAAATTAAAATAAAGATACATTAAAATAAAAATATATCGAAGTAATGTTGTTAGAGTATA
>Ga0123339_10000897_pt1 | contig 21345 bp, 18 predicted proteins | sample lystaG_FD_89956 | JGI IMG/M metagenome (GOLD analysis project Ga0123339, IMG submission 89956) | Glacier valley bacterial and archeal communities from Borup Fiord, Nunavut, Canada, to study Microbial Dark Matter (Phase II) -... | ecosystem: Environmental > Aquatic > Freshwater > Ice > Glacier ...
AGCGCATCTGCGTCAAGGACGAGGCGGCTGGGCAGCTTGCTCTCCTTCGCCTCCTCCTCCTTCGCTTCAGCGGCGTGGCGGCTGCCAAAGCCAATGGGGGTGCTAGGCCGCGCCTTGCCAACCTCGCGCCGCACCCCCAGCAAGTTGTAGACAAACTGCTGCGTCTCTTTGTCGTCGCCCAGGCCAGGGCCGACCAGCAGAGCGGCATACTCGCGTTCGGCCATCGCCTTCGTCAGCGACTCGCTAGCGCGGCTGGCGATCACCCCCTGGTTGGTCGGCAAGGGCAGGAAGGTAGCCTCGGTCAGCTTGATTTGAAAGAGGGTGAGCAGGTCGCCGGGGGCCGCCAGGGTCGCCAAGCCTACGCCAGAACGCAGAGCTGCGCTGGTCGCCAGGTAAGCCGCCCCAGTGTAATTGATGCTGCCCGCAACGATCAGGCAGCGGCCAAACGTCCCCTTGTTCGCGTCTACCGCCCGTTGTGGTAGCAGGCTCTCTACCAGTTCGCTCGTGATCGGTTGCCAGGTGATATTGTTTGCCATAGCTGTCTGTTTGCTCTCCCTTTCGCACTGCGTTCTGGCCCGCGGCCAATCTTCTGACTAGATATGTAGACTAATGAGCTAGAGGCCCACCCCCACCTCGCTGAAGCCGATGTCGCTGACCATGATCTCGCCCGCTGCTGCCTTGCCCGCCCCTTGCAAGAGGCCCGGCTTGGCGTAGGCGAAGGTGCAGGTGAGGTCGGCCCGCACGTAGTTCTCGCTCAAGGCCACCCCAGTGTCTGCATCAATGCCGGTCGGGATGTCCACCGCCACCACCTTCAGCGTAGGCTGATTGGCCTGCACCATCCGCAGAGCTTGCAAGATCGCTTCCAGGTCAGCGGGGAACGGCCCGCGTTGACCCGCGCCAAAGAGCGCGTCTACAACAATATCTGCGTGTTGCATCAAAAGGTCGATAGCTTCAAAACTGTCTGCGTCGCCCGACACATGGTACAGAGTCGAATCCACCCCTGCCTCGTCAAGCCCTCGCTGCGGCCAGTCACTTTCAGCTTCTGGGAGGTGCTGCCGTTCCCAGATGTACACCACCACCAGAGCTTGCGGCAGAAGCCGCTTGAGGGCAGCCGCACAGACCAAACCATCCCCACCATTGTTGCCCGGCCCAATCAAGAAGACCACTCGGTTTTCACGATCAGGTTTAAGGCTGTTCAGCATGGTCAGCACCCGCTGCCCGCAAGCCGCCCCCGCCCGCCGCATCATCTCGGCGTAGGGCAGCCCCTTCGCGTTGGCTTCCGCCTCAAGCGCACGCATCTGCGCGACCGTCACTGTTTGCATCTGCTTACCCCTTCATGCCCCACCGCCGCTGGATCGTGCCAGGGGCTAGCGTCTCAGAGCGGATGCTGCCGGGGGCTGCCACTTCGAGGTCGACTGCCTTTGGCGCAGCGAGCTTGACGCGGATGCCGCCGGGAGCGACCACCTGCACGCCGACCGCGAACGGGGCGGCCACCTGCACGCCAACCCCACCAGGGGCGATTACTTGCAGGGCGAGAGTGCAAGGGGCGAGGAACTGCACGCCGACTGCGCCAGGAGCGACCGCCTGCACCGCCAGCGTGCCAGGGGCAAGCGCACTCATGCCCACGCTGCCAGGGGCGACCGCCTGTGCGCCGCTGCTGAGGGGGGTTAGCGCGAGCAGGCCCGCCGCGCCCGGCGCAATCGCCTGCGCGTTGGCACTGAGCGGGTCGCTGCTAATATGCCCAGCCCCGGTAGGCGGGATCGCCTGGGCCATTGCGTGCCTGGTCATCACTTCTACCTCCTTAATGCTAGTCAGTTGCCACGTACTGGCCGCCTTCGCCGCTGCTGGCGACCACGAAGACGACCCCGATGGTATGCTCGTGGGTCATGCTGATCGCCCAGCGGGTCAGGTTGATCGCCTGCGCCCGCGCCGCTGCTTCACCGTGCAGGAAGACCATCGGCCTGCCACGGCGGTCGATCAAGATTTCGATCTGCTGCCAGCGGATGCCGACGATGCCAGTGCCGAGGGCTTTGGAGACAGCCTCCTTTGCGGCAAAGCGCACCGCCAGTTCTGGCACCCGCCCACGACAGAACTGCTGCTCGGCGGCGGTGTAGACGCGATCCAGGAACTTCTGGCCCCACCGTTCTAGCACGCCCGCGATGCGTGGTATCTCGATGATGTCCACGCCCGCTTGCAGGTTGTTCGCTACGAAAGCGTCGGGGTCTACCCCCTTAGCGATGAAGGGCGGCCAGACGAAAGCCGGGTCGTCGAAGGCAGCACGGCTGGGCGGCAACGGCGGGCGGTCTGGCGGGGGCTGCTGGTCAGTCACGATTTTGCTCCTCCGTGCCTGCGCTGCTCACTGGCGGCCCACGCTGCTGTAGGTGAAGCCCGCAGCGCGCACGTCGGCGGGGTCGTAGAGGTTGCGCCCATCCACGATCAGGGGCTGGCGCATCGTCTGCTTGAGGCGGGCCATGTCCAGTTGCTTGAACTCGTTCCATTCGGTGACCAGCAGCACCGCGTCAGCCCCGCTTGCCGCCTCGTAAGCGTCGCTGCACAGCTTGAGGCCAGGCAGCAGCTTGCTGGCAAGCTCCATTGCGATTGGGTCGTAGGCGCGCACCTCTGCGCCTGCTGCTTGCAGGGCAGCGATGATATCCAGCGAGGGGGCTTCGCGCATATCGTCGGTGTTGGGCTTGAAGGCTAGCCCCCAGACTGCCACTACCTTGCCGCGCAGGTCGCCGCCCAGCATCCGCGTTACCTTCTGCACGAACCAACTTCTCATGTTCTGGTTGACGAGCAGGATCGAGTCGAGCATCCCGCCCGGCACCTTGGCATCCTTCGCCACCATCGCCAGCGACTTGACATCCTTGGGGAAGCAGGAGCCGCCAAAGCCAATACCAGCGTTGAGGAAGTCGGGGCCGATCCGCTTGTCCGCGCCCATGCCGAGGGCAACCGAGCGCACATCGGCACCGAGCAGGTCGCAGATCATCGCTACCTCGTTCATGAAGGAGATGCGGGCGGCCAGCATCGAGTTGGAGGCGTACTTGATCATCTCCGCCGTCGGCAGGTCGGTGATCACCACGCGCGCGTTCAGCGGCTCGTAGAGGGTGGCTACCTTGTCGGCGGCGGGGCGGTCGGTTGAGCCTATCACGATGCGATCAGGGTTGAAGAAGTCGAAGATCGCCTGGCCCTCGCGCAGGAACTCTGGGTTGGAGGCGACGGCGTAGGTTGCGCCGTTCGTGGTATTGCGAGCGATGATCTGGTGTACGTCCCCGCCGGTGCCGATTGGCACTGTACTTTTGTTGACCACCACGGTGTGGCCGCGCAGGTGGGGGCCGATGCTAGCGGCGGCCTGATGCACGTAGCGCATATCGGTGCGGCCATCTGGCCCCTCTGGGGTGCCGACAGCGATGAACACGAAGTCGGCATCCGGCACACCCTCGGCATAATCAAGGGTAAAGCGGATGCGCCCGGCCTTGAGGTTACGTTGCAGCATCTCCTCCAACCCCGGCTCGTAGATCGGGGTCTCGCCGCGCCGCAGCATCGCCACCTTCTCTGGGATCACGTCCACACAGGTCACCTGGTTGCCGAGGTCGGCGAAGCAGGTGCCAGTGGTCAGGCCAACATAGCCGGTGCCGATTACGCAAATCTTACTCAACACACTTTCTCCTTAAACTTGGAACTTTGGCGGCGGAGGCTCTGGCCCTCATCTGGCCTTGAGCGAGACGTTGGCGATCATGCTCTGGTATTTGTGACCAGCAGCGTAGAACTCCACGCGGACGATCTGGGCCGCGTCCTTCAGCAGCGGTATCGAACGCAGGTTGTCGATAGTGACGTGCTGCCAGGTGTCCTTCTCCAGCTTCTGGCTACGCCCACGGATCGCCGAGCTACTGATGCAACTAACCTCAACTTCGCACTGGAAGTAGTAGCCACGTACCCAACCTGGCGAACCCTTGTCCGCATCGGTCGTATAGCTAATTTTGAGGATTACGGGGAACTCGTAGCCAGTGCTGCCGCCACCAGGCGGGTCCTGATACTGCAACTTAAGGTCAGCCTCGAAGCGAATGGTGCTGTAGGGGCGCACGTCGCGGCTGAGTAGCTGACCGACGAGGATGCCGGCATAGTCGTCGCAGCCAGTTCCCGGTACGACTGTAGGGCAGCGGGAGAAGATTAGAGCTTTGACCTGGCCGCCCGCCACCGTGTCGGTCAGGATCACACCGGCACTCGGCGGTGGCCCCTTATCGCCATCATCACCCGGATCGAACTGCGGCTTGCCCCAATATAGCAGGTTGTCGTGGAAGTTGCCGTCCACCAGCAACTCGTCCCAGGCATCCTCCGAGCCACCCAGTGGCCCACCAATGCCAGTGGTACTCATCTGCTTGGCGGTGAGGGCGATCTGCTGCCGCCCGTCAGGTGAAGGACGGCGGTCCTGGGCCTCGACGGTAGCCGTGCCGGTCAGCACAGTGGTACGGCTATACTTGCCGCGCAGGGGGTTTCTGGCATCGGCCTGGAAGGGGTCATCGCCGACCTGTACGCGCACGCTGCTGACGGTGTCTGCGCCGAGTGTAGTATGAGCGATATCCTGGTAGCCGGGGCAGCGAGTATCATCCTTGCTCGTATCCTGGGCGCAGCCGTGAATGGTCACCTGCTGCTGGCTGTACTCACTCTGGCCGCTGCTGTCCACCTGCACCAGACCCTTGACCACGACTAGTTCGATCACCGCTTCGTTCTGGCTGAAGCTGCTGGTTTGCAGGCGGCGGATCAGTACGCTGCTGTTGCTGTAGAGGGTGGCGGTGATGCCGCCGGGGAAGCTGAGGCGGGCGTTGGTGTCCTCATCGGTTCGCACCCCGTCGCCTTCGGTCAGCTTGTTGTCAGCACTTGCGCCCTTGCCGTCGGCAAAGAGCCGCCATTGGCGCGTGTTGCGCTCGGTATAGAGGGTGGTGCCAGTGCCGGGGACGCGGCTGAGGGTGGCGGTGGCGGCGTTGGTCGAGGAGTCGAAGTAGCCGCGCACCAACTGCACCACGCCAAAGGCCACGGCGCAAAAGAGGGCGAAGGCGACTACCAGAGCCAGCCATGCCGCCCAGAAATGCCGTCTGATCGCCTGCTGTTTAGCTGGCTGCACAGTTTTTGCCAAAGCTACTCTTTGTCGCTCCTGATCTCAAAGTCGCCAACGGTGGCGAACTGACCGTAGTCAACCTCGGTCGCCAGCACCGCTGCCGCTTCAGGGCCGATGGTGATCGCCTCCAACAGGTCGTCGAGCCGCCTGCGCGACCCCTCGGCGACGACCTCCATGCGGCGGCCCATAACCGACTGCCCAGCGGCGAGGTTGCAGACGTAGCCGCGCAGCCCCAACCTTTGCGCTCGCGTCAGTACGAGCTGGCGGAAGCCCACGCCATGCACCCGGCCTGTTATTATAACGCGCATCTGCTGTCCAGGTTCTTCGCTCAACTGGTCGCTCCTTCAGCCAATCTTCGCCTTATTATACCACATGAGTGAGCGGCTGGCTGGGCGGCTGGCTATCTGCAATGCACGCGCGCTGATCGGCACGATCCGCTGGCAGCTAAGCGGTGGCCGCTGCTCAATTGCTAGCCTTCGCCCGCATCGCTCGTACTCGAGCTTCGCGCTGGCTGGCAGCGACCTCCTGGTTGGCAGGCTGATAGCGAGCCAGGAACTCGGCTTTGTAGCTGCTGAAGCGGCCCGCGATCAGGGCGGCGCGTATTTGGCGGGTTAGCTCGACCATAAAGTGGAGGTTGTGGATCGTGTTCAGGCGGTAGGAGAGCAACTCCTCGGCGCGGTAAAGGTGGTTGAGGTAGGCGAGCGAGAAGTGCTGGCAGGTGTAGCAGGTGCAGCCCTGCTCGATGGGCGCGTCCAGCTTCGCGTAGCGCGGCGACTTGACCTGGAGGCGACCGGCGTGGGTGAGCAGCGCGCCGTTGCGGGCGAGGCGACTGGGCAGCACGCAATCAAACATATCAACGCCGCCCGCGATGCAGGCCAACAAGTCCTCTGGGCTGCCAACCCCCATCAGGTAGCGCGGCTTGTTGGCGGGCAGCAGGGGGGTGGTGAGGGCGGTAATTTCGTACATCTGCGCCTTGCTCTCGCCCACGCTGAGGCCACCCACGCCGTAGCCGGGGAAGTCCAGGTCGCTGAGGGCGGCGGCAGACTCGGCGCGCAAGTCGGGGTAGATGCCGCCCTGCACGATGCCAAACAGCAGTTGGTGGGGGTTGGGGAAGCGGTCGCCCTGCTCTTGCTGCAAGTGGGCGAAGGCTGCCTTGCATTGGGCTGCCCACTGGTGGGTGCGGGCCAACGCCTGGCGGTGGTAGGCATGATCGCTCTCCGCCGGGGCGCACTCGTCCAGGGCCATGATCACGTCGGCCCCCAGCAGCGACTCAGTTTCCATCACGCTAGCGGGGGTGAACAGGTGGCGGCTGCCGTCCAGGTGCGACTGAAAGACGACCCCTTCGGCGGTCAGCTTGCGCCGCCCGGCGAGGCTGAAGACCTGGAAGCCGCCGCTGTCGGTCAGGATTGGGCGCGGCCAGCGCATGAAGCCGTGCAGCCCACCGAGGTCGGCAATCGTTTGTGCGCCGGGGCGCAGGTAGAGGTGGTAGGTATTGCTGAGGATGATCTGTGCGTCCATCGCCAGCAGGTCGTCGGGGGCGAGGGCTTTGACCGTGGCCTGGGTGCCAACCGGCATGAATACTGGAGTCTGTACGTCGCCGTGGGCGGTATGCAGCACCCCCCAGCGGGCGAGGGTGCCGCTGGGATCGCAGCCCTGCAATTCGAAGCCAAGTTTGTTCTCTGCCATCGTGCTTTGTGCCTCTCCTACACAATAGAATAGCCCCCCGGAGGCTATCCGAGGGGCTACCGCCTGGTTTCTAGCCAGTAGGGGCGGCAAAGCCCCTGGTGTGTGCTTTAGTATTCGCTGCTGTAGCCGCGATCCTGATAGCCAGACTGCTCCTGCGGCTGCTGTTCGGGGGCAGCCCCGGTCGGCATGACGTTGACCGCCTGCTGGCCCTTCGGCCCCTGTACGATCTCGAACTCGACTTCCTGGCCCTGGGCGAGCGTCTTGAAGCCGTTGCCCTGGATCGCGGAGTAGTGGACGAAGACATCGCCGCCATTCGGGTGGCTGATGAAGCCGTAGCCCTTAGCGTCGTTGAACCATTTGACGGTACCATTGATACGCATGAAACTTAATTCCTTTCCTAATACGGTGCCACTGATAGTACACCTGCGCGCTATGCACCTGGCGAGAGAGACACGAAAGACGAACGCTAGCGTTGCTTGCGTCCGTGAAACGCTACTTCCAGCTGAGGCGGGCTTACGAGCAGGGGGGGAACAGCATTGCAGTCTGGCGGGGGGAACGACGGGGATTTGGTCTTACCGTGCAACTTGCCTTACCTTCAGATACAGCTTTACCGCTCACCTGCTCTAGTATAAGCCATTCCCCCCTTATTGTCAAGTTTGCTCCTGGCTGCGCACGCCCGAAATGGGGGCTGGCGGCATATGCGTTGTGTTAGCGTCGCTTGCCTGGCTTGCGCGGGAGCGGGCTGGCTGGCGGGCTGGTGGGGGTGGGTGGTTGCAGCGGGCGAAAGCCCTGGCCCAGTACCTCCTGCGCCTGGCTGACGATCACGAAGGCGGCGGGGTCGACTTCTTCGATGATACTACGCACTACGCTCAGTTCGGAGGGGAGGACTACCGTCAGCAGTACTGGCCGCTGCTGCATGGTATACGCCCCCATGCCTTCGAGGATGGTCACGCCATGCCCGGTCTGGCGCATGATTTCGCCAGAGACTTCTTCCATACGGTTGGTGATAATGATTAGTTGGCGGGTGTAGCTCAAGCCCTCCTGCACGAAGTCCACCACGCGACTGCTAATGAAGCTGACGGTGAGGGCATACAGCACGTTCGCCAGCCCAAAGTAGAAGCCCGCGACCACGAACACGACCGCGTCCAACACGAGGAAGGCGTTACCCATGCTCATGCGGGCGAAGCGGTTGAGCAGCCGTGCGCCGATATCGCTGCCACCAGTGGTGCCGCGGGCGCGGAAGACGAGGCCAGTACCCAGCCCATTGAGGATGCCACCGTAGAGGATGTAGAGCAGCGGCTCTTTGACTGCCAGCCCCGCCTTCAGGGTCGGGAAGTTGTCCAGCACTAGCGGAATCTGGTCTACGATAGCCGAGAAGAAGAAGACAGCGTAGATGGTGCGGGCGGCGAAGCTGAGGCCGCCGAGGTAGCGCAGGCCGACGACGAACAGCGGCACGTTGATCGCCAGCACCACAGGGCCGATTGGGGTAGCCAGCAGCCGATTGAGGATGATCGCCACGCCGCTGGCTCCGCCGGTCACCACGTCGTTGGGGGCGAGAAAGAGGTCAATGCCGAGCGCAAGGATGACCACGCCGACGCTGATTACGATGTAGTCGCGCAGGATAGGCCAGAGCTTGCGGCTGGTGCGGCGGATCGGCCCGGTGCTGGAACGTGGGGGCTGGCTCATCCTTCTCCTTCGCTAGCGGTGGTCATCTCGGTCAAAGAGAGTTCGATCTCGGTGCGTACTGCCGGGTCATCTTCCACCAGCAGGTGCGCTTGCAGGGCAGCGACCGCCGCTGGCCCACCGATGCGGCCAACAGCCCAGGCTGCGTGTTCGCGCAAGACAGCCGAGGGATCGGCCAGGGTGGCGATCAGGGCAGGCAGGGCGGCGGGTTGGCCGCTGTTGCCGAGGGCAATGGCAACATTGCGGCGCAGACCTTCGCGCTTGGCCCGGCGCACGGGCTTGCCAGCAAAGCGGGCGCGGAACTGCTCCTCTGTGATCTGCAAGAGGGGCAGCAGGGCTGGGCGCGCCGCGATCACCTGGGCGCGGAACTCTGGGTGGCCGTCGCCTGCGGGCAAGCGGCTGGCGACGTTGGCGTTGTGCGGGCAAACGTCCTGGCAGATGTCGCAGCCGAAGATGTTGTCGCCCATAGCGGCTCGCAGGTCGCGGGGGATGCTGCCGCGTAGCTCAATCGTGAGGTAGGAGATGCACTGGTTGGCGCGCAGGCGGTAAGGGTCGTCGGGCGAGAGGGCGGCGGTGGGGCAGGCGCGCAGGCAGAGGTCGCAACTGCCGCAATCACGGGGGATCGGCGCGTCGTAGGCCAGCGGCACGGTGAGCAGCAGTTCGCCAAGTAGCACCCACGACCCATAGCGGCGGGTGAGGATGTTGGTGTTCTTGCCGTACCAGCCTACCCCCGCCTGTTGCGCGGCGGCCCTGTCTGCGATGCGGGCAGTATCAGCCAGCAAGCGCGCCTCCAGGCCCTGGGCCAGGGCGAACTCGCCGAGGATGGCCTGCACCTGGGCCAGCAACTCGCGCAGCTTGCGCCGAAAGATCGCGTGGTAGTCGTCGCCCAACGCATACTTTGCCACTCGCCCCCGCAACTCGCCCTCCTCCGCTGCGGACGGGTTGCTATCGGCGGTCAGGTAGCAGAGGCCGACGGAGACAACGCTCTGGGCAGTCTGCATCATATTGCGCGGGTCGGCAGCGGTGCGGGCGCGCTCCGCATCAAACCAGTCGAGGCCAATTAGCAGGCCCGCCTCAACCGCGCTGGTCAGGCGCGCCTCGGCCTGGGGGAAGGGCAGGGCGGGGGTGATACCGACCACGTCGAAGCCGACAGCCAACGCCGCCGCCTTGATCCGCCCGCTCAACTCGCTCAACTGTGCATCCGCTGCTTGCATGAGGGGATCGTAACAGAGCGGGAGAAACAATGTCAAGGCTGGCGGCCAGGCGCGGCGGCTGACGGCTCGCCAACCTCAGCTACTCAGCCAACGACAACTGACCCGCTAAGATGCCCTTTGCAGTCAACCAGCCCAGGCAGTTCTAGTCGTGCTGGTAGAGGGTCAACCACTGGTTGGCCCAGAGGAGATGGCTGGCTGCGGGTGGCGGTTCGTCCTTGTAGAGGATGGTGTAGTCGTAGCGGCTGCGGTTGGCGGCCCCCACTGGCACCCCAAAGTTGGCGTAGTCGTAGCCGTAGACTTGCGCGCCCGCGTTGGCGAGGACGTAGGCCGCCGCGCCCAGTACCGCCGGGTGGCCTTTGGGGTCGAGTTCGGAGAGGTAGACGCTGCTCCCGGCTGGCACCCGCTGGGCGAGGCTGGTCAGCGAATCGCTGCTCGGTTCGAGGGCGTAGATGATCACCGCGGCCTGTCCGTCGCGGCTAGCTACCTCGCTGATCGGCTGCTCGTCGCCGTTGTAGGCAATCAACCAACGTAGGGCCGGGTTGGGCTGCAAGCTGGCCCGCTGCTGCTTGTTCATCAAGCCCGGTTGGGCGGCCACGTAGCGCACGCCGACTGCGTAGAGGATATCCACCTCCAGGCGGTCGAGGAAGCCATCACGAAAGTCGGCGTTCAGCTTGCGGTAGCCGCTGGGGTTGACGCTGTTCGGTGGGATGTTGAACACCGGCTTGCCATGCACGATGGTGTAGAACTGGTAGATGTTGTTGACATAGGCACTACGCGAATCCTTCTCGCGCATGGTCGGGAAGTTGAGCAAGCCGCCCGCTGGTTGGGCCGCCAGGTAGCTGACGTAGGGTGGGGGGTCGCTCAAGGTCGGGGCGATCTTGGTCGGGTAAGGGGGGCCAATCTGCTCGAACAGGGCGAGGGTGAGCAGCGCGAGCGGCAAGCTGGCCGCCAACCTGACGCGGGGCGCGCCTGTGCGCCAGCGTAGCAGCAGGTAGTCCAGGATGGCCTTTAGGCCAAAGCCAGCCAGCACACTGAGAGCCAGCGTCCCCAGCACCCATATGCGGGCGACCCCGTGCAGCCCGTTGATGCCAGGCACGAACTGGTAGAGCAGCCAGTAGGGGAGCGGCACTGCCGTCTGCGTCTGATAGTCAAGCTGCAAGTAGGGACCGAAGGAGAGGACGAGGCTGCTGAAGAACAGGAGCAGCAGGAAGGGCAGGTAGTAGCGGCCCGTAGGGTTGGCGGCGGGCGCAGCGTCTGCGCTCAACGGCAGGGGTTGCCCGCGACGGTTGACCAACCAGCCGACTACGGCGACGACCAGCAGCAGCAGTGGCACGAAGCCGGGGAACAGGCTGCGCTCGCGGTCAGTCCAGCCGCCAGCAAAGAAGGGGGCGAGCAGGTCGCGCAGCCAGGGGGCCGAGGCGGGGGCGGCGAAGATCGTCTTGAAGTTGGCCGAGTAGAGGGCAATATCGGAGTCGGTGGCGAAGCTCCACCTATCCTTGACCTGCAAGAATTGGAGGTAGAAGGGCAGCACCGGCAGGCTAGCGGCCAGCCCGACTAGCAGCAGGCTGACGAAGAAGCGACCGCTAAACAGTGGGCGGCTAACCTTGCGGGCCAGGGCGTAGGCCAGGTAGAGGCTGAGCAGGATGATCATGTAGAAGAAGTAATACTGGGCCGAGAGTGCCTGCACCACTAGCAGCCCTGCCAGGGCCGCCGCCCAACCCCGGCTGCGCCCACGGCTCCGCAGCAGGCGATCCATAGCTAGCAGCAGGAGGGGCAGGTAGCCGATGTTCGCCAGGCCGATCTGGGTGACGCGCATGAAGTGGTAGGCACTGAAGGCGTAGAGCAGCCCCGCCGCCGCCGCCGCCAGCCGTGAGCGGCTCCACTGGTAGGTGAGCAGGTAGGCACCGACAGCAGCCAGCGGGAAGGTGAGCAGCAGGATGAAGTTGTAGCAGAGAACAGGATTGCCAGTCAGCCAGAGCAGCGGGGTGGCCAGCACTGCTTCACCGAGGATCAGTTCGTCGAAGAACAGGGTGTCGTGGTAGGGGAAGCCGACCGGCGCGCTGCTGAAGTGCAGCGGGTCGCGGAACAGGTTGTGGTTGGTTTGCCAGATGCGCCAGGTGCTGTCCAGCGGGTCATATAGATTGACCAGGTGGGTAGCAGCGCGCAGCGGCAGCGGCCAGAGGGCGACGCAGGCTAGCAGGATGGTGAGCAGGCCGAGGAGCAGGCAGGGCCATACCTCGCGCCGCAGGGTGTGCGGGGCGGGGGCGGGTGGGCTGTCGCTGACGAGAGCGGAGGAGAAAGTGGCGGCCTGCATGGTGGTATGATAACAAGGTAGTTGGCGGGCTGTCAAGCCGAAGGGCGCATCCCCTGCGGAACGCGCCCCAGTCTCTAGCTACCTCATGCGCGAGCAGGGTAGGTTAGTCGTGCTTTGCAGCCTGCTGCACGATGTAGTCTATGCCATCGCGCAGCGGTTTGGGCTGGATGCCGAAGACGGTGGTGATTGCGTTGGGGTTGGGCGTGTTGTCAATCGCCAGCAGGTCGAGCAGCCCTGGCGTAACTGGCGGCTTGCTCAGCACGGCGTTCATCACCACTACGCCCGGCTTGATCATCCAAACTGGCACATTTAGCATCGCCTTGTGCGAACCGAGCTTGTCCTTGATGATTTGCATCAGTTGCTTGTACTCAAGGTTCTCTGGCCCGCCAATCTCGTAGGATTGGTTAATCGTCTGTGGGTCTTGCAGGCACTTGACGAAGACGCGGGCCACGTCCTCCTTCCAGACTGGGGCGAACCGCGTCTTGCCATTGCCGACGACGGGGGCGACCGGGTAGAACCAGAGCTTGAACAGGTCGGCCAGGTTGTTGACGAACTCATCGCCCGCGCCGAAGATCACGCTGGGACCAATGATCGTGTAGGGGATGCCGCTGGCCTTGACTGCGTCTGCGCCCAGCCCCTTGGTTTTGGCGAACTCCTGGGGCATATTGGAGTGCAGATTGCAGCCACTCATGTGGATAAAGCGCGTCACCCCAGCCTTCTTGGCTGCCGCCACCACGTTGACTGTCCCCTGGTGGTTGATGCTCTCCATCGTCTGGCTGCCCTTGTTCTTGTTGACGGCCACCAGGTGGATCACGGTCGTCACCCCCTGCATCGCCAGGTCGAGGCTGGCGGGATCGCTAACGCTGCCGATTGCCGCCTCAGCCCCAGCCGCCTTGACCTTTGCCGCCCCCTTCGCGTCGCGTACCAAAGCACGCACCGGCTCGCCAGTGGCTACGATGTGCGGCAACATTGCGCTACCCACGTAGCCAGTCGCCCCTGTGATAAGGATCATCGTTCGCAATCTCCTTTATCGTCCATTACCATATTGTTCAAGCGGTTAGTTGATTCCGCCGCCCGTTTTGTTGCCGCGCAGGATGTTGTCGGCGTTGCGGGACAGGGTGTTAACATCCTCACCGAGGAACTCGCCACGCACGGCAGAGCGCAGAGCAGGGTCGCGGTTGAAGGCTCCGCCACCGAAGGCAAAGAGCGGCGGCGCATCCAGGCGCGCTAGCTGCTGGCTGAAGTCGATCACCTTGCGGGCGGTGCCATCGGTCATCGCCGACATACAGACCATCGCGGGCTGCAACTGCTCCACCGTGGTTAGCAGGTCGGCTGCGGGCGTGTTCTGGCCCAGGTAGACGACGCGGAAGCCCTGCCAGCGCAGAAAGAGAGCGGATAGCAGCGCGCCAATCTCGTGCTGCTCGTCGGGGGCGCAAGCAACCACCACGAGCGGGGCTTCGCCGTTGAGTGGTTGGAGATTGAGCAGCGAAATCAGCTTGTTACGCACATAGTTGGTGGCGAAGTGTTCGACCGCCACGTTCAGGCTACCCTGGTGCCAGGCTTCGCCCACCCGCACCATCGTTTGGGCCAGCAGTTCGTGGCACACCGTACCAACAGGATAGACGATCATTGCCTTGCCCACGATATGCTCCGCCGCCTGCTCATCAAAGTTGACGAAGGCATCGTAGAGTTGGTCGCTGAGGGCCTTGAGTGCGCTGATCGGCGCGTCCAGGGGGAGGCTGATACTGGTCGCCCTCTGCTCCGCCACAGGCTGGGCAGTCTCCTGGTCGCCGTCATTGATAGCGTTCAGCATCGCAGAAGCCTGGCTGATCGTCATGCCGCCCTCAAGCTGCTGTTGCAGCCAGCGGATGGTGGCTATATCACGCTCAGAGTAGAGGCGGTAGGCCTTGCTGGTGCGGCGCGGGGCAAGGATGCTGTAGCGTCGCTCCCAGGCCCGCAGGGTACTGGCGGGGATGCTGGTCATCTTGACTACCGCTTTGGTGTTGTAGAGCGACCTGTCGTCGTGGCCCTCGATAAACTGTTTGACATTCATCTTTCATGCCCTTCATTTGCCAATAGACATAAGGTAGCTACCTTATGTGCTTTGATCTTACCATAACCGGGTTGCTTTGTCAATAGTTTGTACAGGGTTTGAGTTGGATGTGAAATAGAAGTAGCCGCCCCTGGTTGTGGGCGGCTGAGCGGGGTTGCAGAGAACAGGCAGGGGCCTGGCTGGTGGAGCAGGCGGCTGGCACTGTCGCTGGCAAATAGGGGCGGCAAGGTTGCGTCAGCCCTGGCGGTTAGTCGCTCAGGCCGTAATCGCGCATCATGCTGTAGAGTTGGGGGAGTTCGAGACTGAGGCTGTGGGCGGTGCGGGTGCGGTCGCCGCTGTACTGTTCCAGAGCCTCCATGATCGTCAGCTTCTCCACCTCGGCCACGATGCTGCGGAGGCTGTTGTGTTCGCGCACCCGCGCCGCAATATCTACTATCTTGCCGCGCTCGGTGCGCCCACTAAAGACGATCTGGTGGCTGGTGACCACTTCGCCCTGGGCGAGGACGACGGCGCGGCGCAGGGTGTTCTCCAACTCGCGCACGTTGCCCGGCCAGTCGTAGCCCTGCAACACCTGGATCGCCTCGGAGGAGATGCGGGCGGGCGGCGAGTCGTCGGTATAGCGGTGCTTCTCCAAGAAGTGTTCGGTCAGCAGCGGGATGTCCTCTTTGCGCTCACGCAGGGGGGGTACGTAGATGGTAACGACGTTGAGGCGGTAGTACAAGTCCTGGCGGAAGCGGCCAGCGGCCACCTCGTCCTCCAGGCGGCGGTTGGTGGCGGCAATCACGCGGGCATCGACGGGGATGGTGACGCTGCCGCCCACCCGCTCGATCTCGCGCTCTTGCAGCACCCGCAAGAACTTGCGCTGGATGTTCAGGCTCATCTCGCCAATCTCGTCCAAGAAGATCGACCCCTTGTGCGCCCGCTCGAAGCGGCCCTTGTAGGTGGCGACCGCCCCGGTGAACGACCCCTTCTCGTGGCCGAACAGTTCGCTCTCCAACAGCGTCTCTGGCATCGCCGCGCAGTTGACTTTGACCAACTGGCCGTGGCGGTAGGTAGAGTTGGTGTGGATCGCCTCGGCCACCAGTTCCTTGCCGCTGCCGCTCTCGCCAGTGATCAGCACGGTCGCATCGGTGCCAGCCACGCGGCCAATCATCTTGTAGATCGTCTGCATGGCCGCGCTCTCGCCGATGATGCGCTCTCTTGGCCGATCTACGCGGGCGCGCAGGTTCTGCAACTCGCTGGTCAGCCGTTGCCGCTCGATCAGGCGGTCAATGGTGATCAACACCTCATCCAGGTCGAACGGCTTGGTAATGTAGTCGTATGCCCCCAGTTGGGTGGCCTGGATCGCCAGGGTGGAACTGCCGTAGGCGGTCATCATGATGAAGGGAACGCCGCTGCCGCTAGCCTGCATCTCGCGTAGAACAGCGATCCCGTCCAACTCTGGCATCCTCATGTCCATCAACACCACGTCGGGGCGATCTACTTTGACTTGATCGAGCAACTCCTGACCACTACGCACTTCGACCACCGCTAGCCCCTCACCATCCAGGAACTCGCGCAGGAGGCTGCGGATGCTGTTGTCGTCGTCGGCGACCAGTACAGTCTTGCCAGCACGTTGGGCGCGCCGTACTTCTTCGCTGCGAGCATCCTGCTCCATCTTGCTTCCCCCAGTCTACTACTTGCTAGCCTTGATGTTGATCGAACCGGTGGCGGCCTGGACGTTCAGCTTGCGCTCTGCTACGTTGCCTGTCGTTTGGATTGTCTCGCCGGTGCCAGCCCGCTGCACAGCATTGGGTAGGTTGAAGGCGGGATCGAGGCTGATATTACCCACATCGCACTTGCCACTGAAGCTAATCGGCGGGTTAGTGGGCAGGATAAGGTCAATAGAGCCGACCGCCGTTTTGATGCTGTTCTCGCCGGGGGCAAGCTGACCGCTGAAGTTGATGCTCCCGGTTTTGGTCTCCAGCTTGAGCGGGCCACTAAGGGCAGCGGTGGCGACCTTGAGGCTGCCGACGTTCGCCAGCAAGTCGAGGCTGCCGCCGTAGCTGCTCACCTCCACATCACTTACGTCAGCCCGCACCTTGACTGCGACACTGGCTGGGGCGACAACCTCCACGTCAATGCTGCTATCGTGGATCAGGTTGAAGCGTAGCTTGCCGAGGTCGGATTTGGCTTCGGCGATGATCAGGAGGTTGCCGCCGTTTTGGGCCACCGTTACCTTCATCCGCTCAAGCTCTGCCGAGGCTGTGCCGTCGGTTGCGCCCCAGGCGTGGCGGGTGATGCGGTAGCTGAGGCTGTCACCGCCGCGCACTGTCACCCTGCCAATCTGGTTCTGCACTTCAATGCTGCTAGCCGCTGCCACTTCGGGGCCGCTCTGCTGCACGCTGGTCTTCTCGGCCAGTCCCAGGCTGAGGCCGACGTTGGTGAAAGCCCCCAGCACCAGCAGGATCAGCAGTATGAGGCCGATGGTGGCAAGCAGGCTGACGCAGCCGTTACCCCCGCTTCGATTGAGCATCTATCCTCCTCCCCAGCAGTTAGCTGGCTGGCCGCCACTTGCGGCCCGCTCCGTTCTCTCCTTGCCATGATAAGCTATCGGGGCAAGTCTGTCAAATTGCGGTGATAAAGTAGCTGGGTTGGGGTTACTTGGTGGTCACCACGTCCGTCTTGACGTACCAGCCACCGAGGGTGCGGAAGCGGTCGCTGCTCTCGTACATCGCGGGCAGGATTACGCCCGCCACCCGACTGCTGGTGGCATAGCAGTAGAGGGGGTAGTAGAGGGGCAGGCTGGGTAGCTCGTCGGCGAAGATGCGCTGGAAGTCGGCGTAGTAAGCAGCGCGCTTGAGTGGGTCACTGCTCTGGCGGCCATTCTCCATGTCGCGGTCGGCCTGGTCGTTCTGCCAGCCTGCAAAGTTGATACCCTGGGGGTCATCGGCCTGGGTCGAGTGCCAGAGGCTGTAGGGATCGGGTTCGTAGGGCAGGCTCTGCCAACCGAGCAGCACCGCGTCAAAGTTGCGTGCTTGCAGGTGTTCTTCGATCAACTGGTTGCGGCTGAGCAGCGTAACCGTGACTGGCACCCCGATTGCGCCGAGATCGCGGACGATCAAGCCAGCCATCCGCGCAAAGTAGGGGTTGTCGGCGTTGGCTAGCAGGGTAAAGCTGAGGGGTTGGCCCGCTGGGTTGCGCCGGGTGCCGTCAGCCGTCAGCCGCCAGCCTGCCGCATCGAGCAGGCTGGCGGCCTTCGCGGGATCGTGAGCGTAGGCGAGGAGATCGTTGCTGTACACGCCCGAACTTGGCAGCAAGGGGCTGCTGCTGACCACTCCCTGACCGTAGAGCGCATCGGCGACCAATTGGGGGCGGTCAAGGGCGTAGAGCAGGGCCTGGCGCACCTCCTTCTGGCGGAAGATAGCCTCGCGCAGGTTGAGGAAGATGAAGGTGGTACGGCCCAGTTCTTTACTCTGCACCGTCAGACCCGGCTGCCGGGCCAGTTGGGCCACCGCCTCTGGCGCAACGTAGCTGATTGCGTCGATCTCGCCCTGCTGGTAGGCGGTGAGCAGGGTGGCGGTGGTGGGGTAGAAGCGGAAGACTAGCCGCTGGATGTAGTACGGTAGGCTGGCGGGGCCGACGTTCGCCAGATGGTAGCGGCCATAGCGTTCGAGGGTAATTGCCGCTGGCCCTGGGCCGGGTGTGCCGTCACCGCTGACCAGCCGATAGGGTCCCGTACCAATCGGCTGCTGATTGAGGGCAGCGGGGTTGCTGGCAAGCAGGTGAGCAGGTAGGATCGCCAGGGTGGTGAGGCCGAGGAAGGGGGCATAGGCCTGGGGCAGGCTAAACTCCACTGTCGCGCTGTCCACCGCCTGGGCCGTCACCTGCTGCCAGGGGGCAGCCAGGGTCGCATCACCGGCGAAGGCTGGGTCTTTGAGCAGGGCGACGGTGGAGAGGACATCGGCGGCGGTGAAGGGCGCGCCGTCGTGCCAGGTCACCTCGCGGCGCAGGTTGAAGCGGTAGCGGGTGCCGTCACTGCTAGCCTGCCAGTTGGTGGCAAGGTCTGCCACCAGCCTGCCGTCCCCATCGCGGCGCGTGAGGCCGCTGAACAGCAGGCTGCCAACGTCACGTTCGGCATCCTCGCGGGCAAAGAGGGGGTTGAGGTTGAGGCGGGCCACCCCACCAGCAGGCAATGTAACCCCTTCGATCATCGTGCCACCGACGGCAGGCCGCTCCTGACCAGTGGGCAGGGCGGTAAGTACCAGTAGCAGGCAGAGGATGATACCCACCGCCGCGATAATCGCCTGGGTGCGGAAGCCGCGCACCATCTGCTTAGGCTGGCTTTGCGCTGATGATGGCGTAGATCAGGACGATCAGCAGGAAGGCAGCGGCCAAGCCAATGGTCAGGCGGAAGATGAGCAGTTCGAGACCGCGCCGCGAGCGGTAGACCGAGCCAGCATCGCTGCCGAAGCCGCCACTGAAGGCCGACGAGCGGCTCTGGGTCAGGATCAGGGCGATCAGGCTGATGCCCAGGATGATCATCACGATGTCGAACGAAACATTAAAGTTCAACGGGAACTACTCCTTCTAAGCAGGGCGCAGGCTACGCCTCGGTGACGGTGCGGTAAGTAGCAAGCAGAATGGCACAATAGAGTGCGCGTGCTGCTGATTATACCACGCTACGGCGCAGTTTGGCAACCTGACGCAGCCTCTAGCTCGCCGATGCGCGTCAGCAGGCTGGCGAAGTGCGGGCCGCGGCCCATCAGCTTCTTGCGGTCGAGCAGGCCGAGCAGTTCGAGCGGTGAGTAACTCTAGAATGTTGTCACCCCCGTAAAGGTGCAGCGACCAATCCGCAGGGCTGGCACGTAGTAGTTGATGTCGCCCATCCCATTCTGGCTCCACCAGTCCTGACACAGCTTCGCCTGGCCTAGCTCCTCTACCGTGTCCAGCAGTTCGAGGACGCTCTGGGTGAAGCGGAGGTTGCGGACGGCCCCGACAATCTTGCCGTCCTCTACCAGGAAGGTGCCGTCCCGCGTGGTGCCAGTAGCTACTACCCGCTGGGGGTCGGGGCAGTGGGTGTAGTGCAGGCGGGTGACGAGCAGGCCGCGCTCCAGGTGGCCGACCAGGTCGCTAATGCTGGCCTCGCCCGCTGCCATCAGCACGTTGGCGGGCAGGCTAGCGTCGCCATACTCAAAGGGGTTGTAGGCGTGGCCGGTGGTCGTCTTGCCTGGCTCCTGGCTGGCGGTATAGCTGTCGTAGACGACCCCCTCGGCGACCCCATTGGTGATCAGGTTGACCCGCTGGGTGGGCTGGCCCTCGTAGTCAATCGCTAGCGGGCGGCAGCGGGGGTCGCGGGCATCATCCCACAGCGTCACCTGCGCGCCCGTGACCTGCTGGCCCAGCTTGTCGATCATGAACGAGTAGCCGTCTTGCACGGCGCGGGCGTGCAGACCCCAGCCGACTGGGAAGCGCACCATGTCGGCCACGCAGTCTGGCTCCAACACCACAGCGTAGTCGCCAGGGGCGATCTCGCGCTGGTTCTGGTTTAGGCGGCACTTCTCGGCAGCGGTGCGGCCCAGGGCTGCTGCGTCCAACTCGCCAGCATCGCGGCTGAGGGCATCGGCGTAGCCTGTCCCCTGGCCGTTGTCGAACAGGGCGCGCAGGTAGGCGGTCGTACTCGGCGCGTAGGCCCGCACGCCCAGCGAGTTGACCACCGCCAGTTCGTCTACGGTTGACTTGTAGGTGCCGAAGCTGGCGAAGCCCGCGCCCTCGGCGGCAGCCACTATCTCGCGCACGGCATCAGCCCGCGTCTGCGGCAGTTGCCCTGCTACGCTCGCGTAGAAGTAGGGGGCGGCGGCTGGCCCTGTGCTGTCGGCCTGCGGCCCTGGCAGCGACTTGAACAGGGGATTGGGCTGCAACAGCTTCGCGGTCGCCACCGCCTGCGCCAGGGTGCGGGCCAGCGCGTCGGGTTCGAGGCTGTGGACGGTCAGGCGGGCGACCGCTCCATTGACTACTACGCGCACTCCTACCTGCACGTCGTCCTGGTAGACGTTCTGGTGGATTTCGCCGTGGGCATAGCGGGTGACAGCCTGCGAACGACGCAGCAGCAGCAGTTCGGTCTGCTCGGCGGTCGAGGTCTTGAGCGCGGCTTCTAGTCGGGCCAACGCTTGCTCCTGTCCAATCAAGTTGAGCGACATCACTTTCCTCCCTTGACCACGTTGAGGTTGGTAAAGAGGGCGGGGCTGGCTCCATGGCTGACAGCGGCAGATTGCAGCGGTTCGCCCTTCGCGCAGCCGAGGAAGCCCCACAACTGCCACTCGCCCAGCCCCGCCACCGCCTGGCAGTTGCCCCAGAAGGTGGGGGTTAGTTCGCTGAAGCTGGCCCCCTTCCGCAACTCGCCCAACTTGCCGTTCTTGATCTCGTAGCAAAGCTCTGTGCTAAAGTTGAAGTTCAGCCGCTTGTCGTCGAGGCTCCAGCTAGAGGGGGTGTCGAGGTAGTAGCCGTCGTCCACCTGGGCGATCAGGTCGGCAAGGGTGGTGTCGCCCGGCCCCGCTTCGAGGCTGACATTGGTCATCCTCACCATCGGCATCCGCCCCCAGCCGTCGGCGCGGGCGCAACCGCCGCTGCTGCGCCCAATCGCGGGAGCGGTATCGCGGCTGCTCAGGTAGCCCACGAAGTTGCCTTCGCGCACAATCGGCAGGTTCTGGGCCGTCACCCCCTCGTCATCCCAGCCGAACGTCCCCAGCCCCTCGGCCAGGGTTGCGTCGGCGGTCAGGTTGACCTGGGGCGAACCGTACTGGAAGCCGCCCAGCTTGTCGGTAGTCAAGAATGAGGTGCCAGCGAAGGCGGTCTCGGCCCCCAGCACGCGGTCAAGCTCAATCGGGTGGCCGCAACTCTCGTGGCAGAGCAGGGAGAGCATCTGCGAACCCAGCACTACTGTGGTGCGGCGATCCTGCACCCAGGGGGCGACGACTAGCGCACCTGCCTCTGCGCCGACCCGCTGGGCAACCTCGCGCAGGTTCAAGCTCTCCACGTACTCGAAGCCCGCCTGGTGGTAGTTGTCGAAGCTGCGGCGGTAGCTGGCTCCCTCGGCGCGGGCGTGGGCTGTCACCCCGCCGCCAGTGGAGGTGAGCCGCTGGCGCAGGCGCAGGTCATTACTGCTGACGAAGTACTTGCTCTGCTGGCGGCTGTAGAGGTGGGCGGTGGCGGTGTTGACCTGCGCTCCCTTGCTGGCCTCGTTGCAAGCGTCCAGCACCAGGGCGACCTTCTCGCTGAGTGGCACTGTGGCGGGGTCACGCTG
>Ga0123339_10000898_pt1 | contig 21300 bp, 24 predicted proteins | sample lystaG_FD_89956 | JGI IMG/M metagenome (GOLD analysis project Ga0123339, IMG submission 89956) | Glacier valley bacterial and archeal communities from Borup Fiord, Nunavut, Canada, to study Microbial Dark Matter (Phase II) -... | ecosystem: Environmental > Aquatic > Freshwater > Ice > Glacier ...
CATCGGAGGGTCCAACCATGATGAAGCTTCTTGCCACCGCCGCCGCCCTGTGCCTGACCGTTTCGGCTGCCAACGCCCAGGGCTACCGCTACCAGGGTGCGCCGCCTACGGCGGATCAGGGGTTCAGCTTCCAGGGCGACCAGATCCAGCCTATGCCGGACACCCGGAGCCGGGTCACGAACGACCCGCGCTACTCGGGGACGCAGCAGCAGCAGGCCACCGGCGAAATCCCGAAGCCCGGCGGCGGCTGCCTCCGCTACGGCGCGGTCGGCGCGGCCGGCGGCCACCTGGCGGGCCATGGCGTGCTCGGTGCGGTTGCCGGTTGCGTGACCGGCATGGCCGTTCGGAACCGCGACCGTGCAAGGATTGATCAGCAGTACGGTCGGCAGTAGCCCTTAGCTACGACGGGGTGGCGCTACAGCGTGCCGCCCCGTCGCCCGGCCGAGGCACCCAGCCGCAGCCGCAGCGCCTGCAACTTGATGAAGCCGCCGGCGTCCACCTGGTCGTAGGCGCCTTGGTCGTCCTCGAACGTCACGACCTTCATTGAATACAGGCTGTTCGGGCTTTCCCGGCCGATCACCGACACATTGCCTTTATAGAGCTTCAGCCGCACGCGTCCGCTGACGCTACGCTGGCTCTCGTCTATCGCGGCCTGCAGCATCCGCCGCTCCGGGCTGAACCAGAAGCCGTTGTAGATCAGTTCGGCATAGCGCGGCATCAAGCTGTCCTTGAGATGCGCGGCTTCCCGGTCCAGCGTGATGCTCTCGATGCCGCGATGGGCTGTCAGTAGGATGGTGCCGCCGGGCGTCTCGTACACGCCGCGGGACTTCATGCCGACAAAGCGGTTCTCCACCAAATCGAGCCGTCCGATGCCGTTGTCCCGGCCCAACTCGTTCAGCCGGGTCAGTAGCGCTGCCGGGGATAGTGCCGCACCGTCAATGTGCGTCGGGTCGCCACGCTCGAAGTCCATGCTGATGACTGTTGCCTGATCCGGTGCGTCTTCTGGCCGGATAGTGCGCTGGTAAACGAACTCCGGGGCTTCTTCGGCCGGGTCTTCCAGCACCTTGCCCTCGCTGCTGCTGTGCAACAGGTTTGCGTCCACGCTGAAGGGCGCCTCGCCGCGCTTGTCCTTGGTGACGGGGATCTGGTGCTGCTCCGCGAACTCAAGCAGCCGGGTGCGGCTGGTCAGGTCCCACTCCCGCCATGGGGCGATCACCTTGATGTCGGGCTTGAGCGCGTAATAGGCGATCTCAAACCGCACCTGGTCGTTGCCCTTGCCCGTCGCGCCATGCGCGACCGCATCGGCGCCGACCAGCTCGGCGATCTCGATCTGCCGCTGGGCGATCAAGGGGCGGGCGATGCTGGTCCCCAGCAGGTACTGGCCTTCATACAGCGTGTTGGCGCGGAACATCGGAAAGACGAAGTCGCGCACGAAGGTCTCGCGCAGATCGTCCACGAAGATGTCCTTGACGCCGAACATCTCCGCCTTCTTGCGGGCAGGCTCCAGTTCCTCGCCCTGGCCGAGGTCGGCGGTGAAGGTCACGACCTCGCACCCGTAGTTGGTTTGCAGCCAACGCAGGATCACGCTGGTGTCCAGCCCGCCGGAGTAGGCGAGCACGACTTTCTTCACGTCTTTGACGGGCATGGGCGGTCCCTGCGGTTTGACCTGTCAGGGCTACCCCATCCCGGGACGGGCGGGCAAGCTATGGACCGCCGCCATCATGTGCACGAACGGCCCGGCAGAAGCGTCGTCCGGTCCTGCACCGTGCTGCCGACAGCAATGCGGCCGCTCAGGGGCCGTGGAGGTATCTTGCGATATCAACGAAGGCGCTCAGGGAAATCGGCACCGCGAGCAGGCAGAACGCCAGTGCTATGATGATGAAGGTCGCCGCATTGCTGGAGGGCGCTTGCCGCCGGGGCTGCTGCGGCTCAGGCTCGAACCCGGTGCCGTCGAAGGGCATAAGTTTCCTCCTGTGGGGCACGGCAGGACATTATAGCGCTGCCGGGCATTGCAACGCCGTGCAAGCCATCGGGCAAGCGGGACCGCAGGCCAGATTGACCCTTGGAACATGCGCCGCCGCGACCGCGCCTCGCCACGGCAACCGCGCTACGACGCTGGCATGGCCCGTGCTGCCATTGCAGCCGCATCCAAGGTCACAACCCAAGCTCCGACAGCCCCGGATGGTCTGCCGGACGGGGGCCGGACGGCCAGCGGAACAGCCGCGCCGTTTCCGGGATGGACACGTCGTTGATGCTTGCCTCCCGGCGCCGCATCAGCCCGGCACCGTCGAACTCCCACTGCTCGTTGCCGTGCGACCTGTGCCAGTTGCCTGCGGCGTCGTGCCACTCATACGCAAACCGCACCGCGATCTGGCCGCCTGTGAACGCCCAGACCTCCTTGATGAGGCGGTAGTCCAGTTCCACCGACCACTTCCGTTCCAGGAACGCCTGGATGGCGTCCCGCCCCTGGAAGAACTCGGCCCGGTTGCGCCAGCGGCTATCCGGCGTGTAGGCCGCGGCGACGCGGGCCGGGTCGCACGTGTTCCAGGCGTCCTCTGCCATCCGGGCCTTCTGCGCCGCAGTGCCGGCCGTGAAGGGTGGGACGGGCGGACGCAGGGCAGGGCCGGTCACAGCGGCCCGGCGCGCGGCGGCGCTTGGTCGGGCTGGGCGGGGAACTGCTTCTTGCCGAACAGCCCGACGCCCAGCAAGAACAGCCCAAACACCAGCATCGGCACCGACCACCACTGCATCGGAATGAAGAACAGGCTGTGGCTCCGGCGCAGCACGACCTGCTGACCAGTCGTGGGGTCGAGCAGCACGCGCCCGGTGCCACCGTTCAGCCGCCGTCCCGCCCACCAGTTCATGGCCGCGGCAGCCAACGCGCCGGCGCCGATGCCAAAGCTGCCCGCCATGTCCGGGTTCATGGACCCAAACAAGGCTCCTATGATGGCTGCAACGCCGCCGCCGACGACAACCAGGATCACGATGACCAGAACGCCCCAGCCGCTCCAGATAATCACCGTACCTTTTCTCCCTGTGCGCCCGGGGCCGATGTGCCGCGCCGCGCGCTACAAGGTCAAGCCGCCGTCCACGTGCAGGCACTGGCCGGTGACGTAGCCCGCCGCCGGGGAGAGCAGGAAGGCGATCACCGCCGCAACCTCCTCCGGCGTGCCCAGCCGGCCCAGCGGGATGGCGGCCAGGACGCGGGCGCGGCCGTCCTCCGTCAAGGCCGTATGCTGGCTGGGCGCCTTCCGGATCACGCCGGGCACCACACAGTTCACCGTCACGCCGTCCGGCGCGAGTTGCGCCGCGAGCGACCGGGTCAGCGCCGCCAGCGCCGCCTTTGCCGCCGCCGTCGCCGGGAAGTGCCCGGCCGCGGGACGGAACACGTCCGCCAGGAACGACCCGGTGCTGACCACCCGCCCGGCCGGCGAAGCGCGCAAGTAGGGCAGGGCGGCGGTTGCCAGGTTCAGGAAGGCGCGGGCGTTGACTGCCATGGCATCGTCGAACCCGGCCTCGTCCAACACTCCGAACGGCCGCCGGTCGGCACGGCCCGCGACGTGGACCACCTGGTCCAACTGGCCCCAGCGCGCCACGGCGTCCGCCACCAGCCCCGTGCCCGCGCCGGGCAGACCGAACGGCTGGATCGCGACGGCCGCCGCCGCCCCCGCCGCACGCACCTCCGCCGCCACCGCCTCCGCCGCATCCCGGTCGGTGCCGGTATGGACCAGCACCGCCCGGCCCGGCGCCGCCAGCATCCGGCACAGCGCGGCGCCGATACCGCCGCCGCCGCCGGTGACGATGGTGACGATCAGGGCAGCAGCGCCGCCGCCAGGATGCGCCCGTCTGCCCCGGCTTGCAGCAGCGCGGCTACGCGCACCCCAGCGGGCCGGGCCACCGCCAGGTCCAGCGGCGCACCGGCCGTGTCCCCAGCGCGCACCAGGGCGCGGACGACGTTGGTCTCCTGCAAGGTGCGCCCGCCGTTTTCCCCCGCGCCGACTACAGTGCTGTGTTGCGGGTCGAAGCCGACCAGCCACAAGATGCTAGCGCCCGGGCTGCGGTCGGACTGGACGCGCAACCTGGCGCCGTCCGTCGTCACCTGCAATGCCGGTTGCGCCTCCGCAGACATGCGCGCTTCCTGGATGGCTGCCCGTACCGCCGCACGGTCGGACCCCACCGCTTGCCGCGTGCCGTCCACGACCATCTGCGGCGTGTAAACGCCTTCTTGCACGAACTGGGCGGCGTAGCCGCGCTGCCGGGCCGTGGCCGCCGGCAGCGCATAGGGGTCGCGCCAGCCCAGCCGGTCCCAGTAGGTCACGTGCAGGCCCAGGGCCAGCAGCCCCGGCTCCGTCCGCGCCAACTCCGTCAACAACGCATCGGCTGGTGGGCAGGAGGAGCAGCCCTGGGACGTGAACAATTCGACGACCACCAGCCGCTCCGGCAATTGGGCATCGGCGCGACCCGGCAGCGCCAGCAACATCAGAATGGCAGCGCAACGGAATGGGTGCATGACGTTTCCCCCCGGGACCGATGCATCCTGCCACATGGTCGTGCCTGGCCATAGCAGCCTGGACAAGGCCGGAGCAGCCCATACCTATGCCCCCGAACGGGACTGACGCATAAGTGTCATAATCTGCCGCACGGCGGCCGGCCCGCAGCCAGGAGGCACTACCGACCCCATGCCGGACTACCAAACTCCAGCCAACCGCGCCGCGGTGCTGGCCGCGGCGCGCAACGCCAAGATGGCGCGCTCCGCCCATGCCTACGTCCGCGGCAACACCGCGAAGTTCTATGAATGGCTGTCCCACGTTACGGTCGCCTGCCCGGACGGGCCGCCGGTCTGGATTTGCGGCGACTGCCACATCGGCAACCTCGGCCCCGTGGCGGACGCGACGGGCCTCGTGGACATCCAGATCCGCGACCTCGACCAGACCGTGATCGGCAATCCCGCGCACGACCTGATCCGCCTGGGCGTGTCGCTCGCCAGCGCGGCCCGCGGGTCCGACCTGCCCGGCATCATCACCGTCCACATGCTGGAGCAGTTGGTGGCCGGCTACGAAGCCGCCTTCCTGCCCGGCGAGGCCTTGGCTGACACCCCGCCCGAGACCGTCCACCTTGTGATGCAGGAGGCACTGGGCCGGTCCTGGAAGCATTTGGCCCGCGAGCGCACCGGCGACGCCCGGCCGACCCTGCCGCTCGGCCGCCGGTTCTGGCCGCTGAGCGATGCGGAGCGCGAGGCGGTGGACGCCCTGTTCGCGCAGGACGACGTGCGCCGCATGGTGGCGTCGTTGCACGGCCCGGACGGGGACGCCGAGGTGCGCGTGCTAGACGCGGCCTATTGGGTGAAGGGATGCAGCTCGCTCGGCCTGCTGCGCCATGCCGTGATCGCCCGTGTGGGCGGCAAGGGCGGGGCGCTGTGCCTGGTTGACATCAAGGAGGCCTCGGCGGCCGTCGCGCCTCGTGCTCTAGGTGCCGCCATGCCCCGCGACAATGCCGAGCGCGTGGTGGCCGGCGCGCGGCACCTGGCGCCGCATCTGGGCGACCGGATGCTGGCCGCACGCCTGGGCGGCCGCGCCGTCTTCATGCGCGAGCTGCGCCCGCAGGACCTGAAGGTGGAGGTGGACAGGCTGACCCAGGAGGAGGCGATGGGGGTCGCGCGCTTCCTAGGCGGCGTGGTCGGCCAGGCACATGCCGGGCAGATGGACGCCCCGGCGCAGCGCCGCTGGGCGTCCGAACTGGGCCAGCGCAGCAAGACCCTGGACGCCCCGGGCTGGCTTTGGACGACCGTGGTGCAGCTGATGGCGGCGCACGAGTCTGCCTACCTGGACCATTGCCGCCGCCATGCCCTGCGGGAGGCAGCCTGAGGTAAGGCTTGCCCCCGGCGCGGTAGGGTTCAATATGGGTAGGGTCAGCCAAGGAGGCCCGCCCATGCGGTCAGCGCGGCACGGGGCAGCACGCCTGCATGAGTAGCGTGATCGAGTTCAAGCACCGCAAGGACGACACCTTGTGGGCTGTCGTCGCCCAGGTCGGCCGCGCCAGCCGGGTGGCCGAGATCTTCCCCAGCCGGGAGCGCGCGCTGGCGGACCGGGCCTGGCGGGAGCAGCAGATCAGGGCGTATGCCGGGCTGCTGGCAAGCTGCCGCCAGCCGGCGCCGAGCTACAGCGTGGCGCCGATCCGCCCGTCGGACCTGCCGCGTGCGTGGAAGCCCCTGCCGGCCTTGGGCTTCCTGCGGGGACAGTTCATCTAGGTGGGGTCGGCTTGTGCGGGCGCTTCGTCCCGCAGATATGGCTCCACCGGGCCTTGCAGCTTCATGGTCATCGCGTTGCCGGCGCGGTCCAGGGTCTTGCCGACCGCGACGCGGACCCAGCCCTCGCTGACGCAGTACTCCTCCACGTTGGTCCGCTCGACGCCTTTGAAGCGGATGCCGATGCCGCGCTGCAGCAGGGCGGCGTCGTGGTAGGGGCTGCTGGGGTTGGTGGACAGGCGGTCGGGCAGGTCGGTCATGGCGGGCCTCCGGTGGACGCCCCCCGTGTAGCCACCCGCGGCCAGCCCGCCAAGGGACGCAAGCACCGGGGATGGGCGCCGCATCCGCTTTGCGCGCCGCGCTGGAACGTGGAAGGGTTGCGGCGCAATTATGGGGAGGCCGTCCATGCCCGGCACGGGACAGCAGAAGATCGCACTCGTCACAGGCGCGGGCAGCGGGGTCGGGCGGGCGGTCGCCGCCGGGCTGATGCGGGCGGGCTGGACGGTGGCGCTGGTGGGCCGCCGCGCGGACGCCCTGCACACGACCGCCGCCTTGGCCGCGCCGGAGCAAAGCCTGGTCCTGCCCGCCGACGTCACCCAGCCCGGCGCGGTGGACGAGGTGTTCGGCCAGGTCGAATCCCGCTTCGGCCGGCTGGACCTGCTGTTCAACAACGCCGGCCGTGGCACCCCGGCGGTGACGCCGGACGAGCTTGAGGTGGACCTGTGGATGCAGGTCGTGGCCGTAAACCTGACGGGATCGTTCCTGTGCGCCCGCGCCGCCTTCGGGATGATGCGCCGGCAATCGCCGCAGGGCGGGCGGATCATCAACAATGGCAGCATCTCCGCCCACGCGCCGCGGCCGTGTTCGGTGGCCTACACCAGCACCAAGCACGCCATCACCGGCCTGACGCGCTCCCTGTCGCTGGACGGCCGCGCTTTCGGAATCGCCTGTGGCCAGATAGACATCGGCAACGCCGTGACGGAAATGACGGAGCGCATGACATCCGGCGTTCCCCAGCCGAACGGCACGATGATGGTGGAGCCGCGCATGGACGTGCAACATGTCGCGGACACGCTTGTGCTGATGGCCGGGATGCCGCTGGACGCCAACGTGCAGTTCGTGACGGTGATGGCGACGAACATGCCTTTCATCGGGCGGGGGTAGGTAGGCCCACGCCTTCTAAGACAGGGCCGCTCAGGGGCAGGGCCGCTTAGGGCGGGGTCGCGATGACGGGCCTTGCGCCGCCATCCGCACCAGTTACGGGCGAAGGCGCGGCCCCACAACGTGGCCCGCACGAAGGCAACGCCCTGAACCCGCCGGCGTTGAACCGCCCGCAACAGGAGACACCCAGCAATGGAACCGATGAAGCCGATGGCTCCCATGAAGCCCATGGAACCCATGCAACCCATGCAACCGCAGACCCCCTGGTGGCCCCAGGACCTCGGCCAGCCCGGCACGAGCGGGTCCCAGAACGACATGCGCTACGCATTCTTCCCGGATAAGCACCGCCTGGCCATCCAGTCCGGCGGCACCACCACCGTCTATGACAGCGGCGACCACCGCATCAGCGGCGTGCAACAGGCGCAGGGCGGCGGCCAACACCTTGCCTTCACCAGCCAGCACGGCACCGTGGACCTGGGCAGCCTGAAGCAGGTCTAGGCCTCACCGGTGCTGCGGATCGAGCGGGTGGCCGGCCCGGACCTGCACCCGCACATCCCGGCGCTGGCCCGGCTGCGCCAGACCGTGTTCCGGGACTGGCCCTACTTGTACAAGGGCAGCGCGGCGCACGAGCAGGACTACCTGCACGTCTATGCCAACTCCCCCCGGGCGGCGCTGGTGGTCGCCTGGGACGGGGTGGTGCCGGTCGGCCTGGCCACCTGCCTACCCTTGCAGGACGAGACGCCCAACATCGTCGCCCCGTTCCACGCCGCCGGGCTGGACCCGGCGGCGTGGTGCTACTTCGGGGAGAGCGTGCTGCTGCCGCCTTACCGTGGCCAGGGTGCCGGCGTCGCGTTCTTCCAGGCGCGGGAGGCCCATGCCCGCGCCATTGATCTGCGCCATGCCGCCTTCTGCGCCGTGGTGCGCCCGCCTGACCACCCCTCGCGGCCATCGGACGGCCGGCCCTTGGACGGCTTCTGGCGCAACCGCGGCTACCACCTGCGCCCGGACTTGACCTGCACGATGCGCTGGCCCGAGCTTGGGGACATGCAGGACACCGCCCACACCATGCAGTTTTGGACCAAGGACCTGGGGGCGTCGTTATCCTCCGTCTGGGCGTGCTGCACTACCCCGTCACCCGGATCACCGGCCTGGACGACTACGCGGTTAAGCTGGACCGTTTGGTGGCCGAGGGTGCCGCGGGCGGCGGCGCCCTGCTCTTGATGCCGGAATACGCCTGCATGGAGGTTGCCGCCGCCTTCCCCGGGGAAGGCCCCGCCGCCGAGCGGGACGCCGTGTGCGGTGCAGCCGCCGAGTTGCTGTCCATCATGCGGGCTGCCGCCGTGCGTCACCGGGTCTGGCTGGTGCCCGGGACCGTGCCGCAGGCCGTGGACGGCCGGATCGTCAACCGCGCCCCGCTGATCCGCGGGGACGGTGCCGTGGCGTTCCAGGACAAGCAGGTAATGACCCGATTCGAGGCGGAGCACTGGGGCATCCGGGGCGGCGCGCCGGTCGGCGTGTTCGACACGCCCTGGGGTCGGATCGGCATCGCCGTCTGCTACGACAGCGAGTTCCCCGGCGTCGTCCGCGCCATGACGGAGGCCGGGGCGTGGCTGATCCTGGTGCCCACCTGCACCGACACCCTGCACGGCTACAACCGCGTCCACCTGTCCTGCCGGGCGCGGGCGCTGGAGAACCAGTGCTTCGTCGCCCTGTCTCCCACCGTGGGCGATGCGCCGTGGCTGGCGACGCTGGACCGCAACACCGGCCGCGCCGGGGTGTACGGCCCGGTGGACCGCGGCTTTCCGGACAACGGCGTAATCGTGGAGGGCAACGGCGCCGGCTGGGTGTTCGCCGACCTGGACCCGGCCCGGCTGGAGGCCGTGCGTCAAGACGGCGCCGTCCGCAACTTCCGCGACTGGCCGCCAGGCTGGCGCGGCCCGGCGGCGCAGCCTGTTCCGTTCGCATGAGGCCAGCTTGCACCTGTCCTGTCCATTGTCGGAACTGAGCCTGTGGGGCGTATAAGCGAAGCGCCGTATGCCGACCCAAGGTGCCGAGCGGTGGCGGAGGGCGCTTACGCTTCTCCACCCTACGATGGCCGTTGCAGCCGGGGGGCCGAAGCGAACAGGAGTTGGCGCAATCCATTGCATGAAGGGGGAGGTCATGATGAACGACGCCGAGCGCGTGGTGCGCGCCTACTACGAAGCGTTCAACGACGGGGAAACCGATGCCTTCCTGGCCTTGCTGACCGAGGACGTTGTGCATGGCATCAACCAAGGCGGGCGTGAAACCGGCCGCGCCGCCTTCGCCCGCTTCATGGACGGCATGAGTGTCTCGTATGATGAACAGGTGGCCGACTTGGTCGTCCTGACCGGGGCGGACGGCATGCGCGCGGCGGCGGAGTTCGTGGTCCACGGCACCTACAAGCGCACCGCGCCGGGTCTGCCGGAGGCGACGGGCCAGCAGTACGTCCTGCCCGCTGGCGCGTTCTTCACCTTGCGGGGCGGGCAGGTCGCGCGGGTGGACAACCACTACAACCTGCATGACTGGCTACGGCAGGTGGACGTGGTGCGTTAGGTCTTCGTCCCCGCCGTTAAGGGCGCAAGGGCGGCCAGCATTCCGCTCAGCAGCGCCCGTGCTATGTGCAGCGCAGCATCACGCCATATCCAGGAGCTGCAGCATGGACACCCCCACAGGCCCGATTGACGCCACCCTGATCCCGGGCGACGGCATCGGGCCGGAGGTCGTGGCGGCTACCACCCGCGTGCTGGACGCGCTGGGGTCGCCCTTCGCCTGGGACGTGCAGCAGGGCGGCCTGGCGGGCATCGCCGCCGGCGGCGATCCGCTGCCGCAGGCGACGCTGGACAGCATTCGGCGCACCAAGCTCGCCCTCAAGGGACCGCTGACCACGCCGGTCGGCGGCGGCTTCCGCAGTATCAACGTGCGCCTGCGGGAGGAATTCCAGCTCTACGCCAACCTCCGCCCCAACCGCACCATGGTGCCCGGCGGACGATACGAGGACATAGACATCGTCCTGCTGCGCGAGAACCTGGAAGGGCTGTACGTCGCCTTCGAGCACTACATCCCGATCGGCGGCGACCCCCACGCCGTCGCGATCTCGTCCGGCGTCAACACCCGGGAAGGGTCGCGCCGCATTGCCCGCTTCGCCTTCGAGTACGCGGCATGCAACGGCCGCAAGAAGGTCACCATCGTCCACAAGGCCAACGTATTGAAGGCGCTGACCGGCATCTTCCTGGAAACGGCGATGGACGTGGCCAAGGAGTACGAAGGCCGGGTTGCCTGCGATGACCGCATCGTGGACGCCTGCGCCATGCAACTTGTGCTGAACCCCTGGCAGTTCGACGTGATCGTGACCACCAACCTGTTCGGTGACATCCTGTCCGACGAGATCGCCGGGCTGGTGGGCGGCCTGGGCACCGCGCCCGGCGCCAACATCGGCGAGAAGGCGGCGATCTTCGAGGCCGTGCATGGATCGGCCCCCGACATCGCCGGCCGCGGCATCGCCAACCCGCTGGCGCTGATGATGGCGTCTGCCCTGATGCTGGAGCATGTCGGGCACCAAGCCATGGCCAAGCGCCTGCGCGACGCGCTGGATGCCGTGCTGACCGTGGATGGGATCAGGACCGGGGACCTCGGCGGAACCGCCGGGACCGCCACATTCGCGGACGCGGTGGTGGCGCGGCTGGCCGGGTAGATGCGCCTGGCCGGTCCGTGTGGGGCAGCGGACGCGCCGGCCAGCCCGTCATCGCGGCGTAGCAATCTAGAGCATCATCGGATCGAACGTGGACACGTTTCGATGAAGATACTCGTAAAAACAAAGGCTAAAGTGTATTCGATGCGTTTATTCTCACCGAACACGCTCTAGGAAACGCTCACGCCGGGCTGGCGGCCCCTGGATTATCGCCGCGCCGCGGAGGCAAGCACCAGCCACCCATGCATTGCGTGGCGTGAGCCGGCGAGTGCTACTTCGCCCAGACCTCCACCCGCCGGTTCAGCGCCTGTCCCCGGGCGTCCGCATTGCACGCGACGGCGCTGACTGGGCCTGCACCGACGGTGCTCACGTTGATCACCCCGTCCGCCCGCAGCCGTTGCGCCAGTACGTCCGCACGCCCGCGGGACAACGCGACGTTCTGCCGGAAGGCCCCGACCGGGCTGCTGTAGCCCACCAATACGATCTGGCGGCTGGCGTTGGCCGGCTCCCGCGCCCAAGCCACCAAGCGGGCCACGTCCGCCTCGCCGCGGGTATCCAGGGCGGAGCTGTCGGACTGGAAGCGGAAGGTGATGGAGAGCCGCCGCGCCTCCGAGAACAAGACGCGCAGGCTCTGGACGATGCCCCGCGAGTCCGCCGTCTCGGGAGTAGGCGTTTGAGCCAAACTCCGGCGCGGTCCGCTTGCGGAACTCGTTGTAGGCCACCGCAGACAGTTCCGGCGACAGGTTCACGAAGCCGGCGGCGGACACCACCGGCTGAGCCTCCGCGGACCCGGCAAAGGCCAGGAAGCTTGCGGCGATGCGCGTCGGTTCCGCCGGGCTGTAGATGAACAGCCGGCGCGCCAACGGGTACTCCTCCGTCCGCACCGTGAACGGGTCCGCTGGCACTGCCAGGCCGCACGCCTGCACGACGCTGACCGCCCGGGCCGCGCGGATGTAGGCCAGGCCGACGAAACCGATGCCGTTCGGGTCGGCGGCCACATCGTCCGACAGCTCGGTGCTGGATTCGAAGCTGCGCGTGCCCAGCGCCAGCGCGCGGCGGCGCAGCACCAGTTCGTTGAACGTATCGAACGTGCCCGACTTCACGTCGCGCGCATAGACCTGGATGCGGCCGGGCCGGCCGCCGATCTCGGCCCAGTCGGTGACGCCGCCGGTGAAGATCGCCGCGATCTGCGCTACCGTCAGCGACGACAGCGGGTTGCCCTGGTTGACGATCACCGATAGCCCGTCCAGCCCGATCACATGCTCCTGCCCGACGCTGCGCAGATCGCCCATTCCGGCGGCCATCACCGCCTCGCGCTCCTTGTCGTTGACCGGGCGGGACGCCATGCCGAGGTCCGCCGCCTTGGTGGCCAGCGAGGTAAAGGCGGTGCCGCTGCCGTGGGAGTGCAGCTCGACGTTGACCGCCCGGTTGGGATCGGCGCCGGCCAGGACGATCTTGCGCTCCTCCCCCACCCGGCCCGGCACGACGGAGACGTTGCCGCGGCCGGTTGCCTGCCCGAACGCCTCGATCAGGTTGGGACCCATCTGGGCGCCGATGGTGTTCGATCCGTGGATGCGGACATCGCCGCCGTCCGGCTGGGCCGCCGCGCCGTCCATGGCAACCGCCGGGCGCGCCCGGGGCGTGTTGTTGAGTGGCTCGATGGAGCGCACAGCCGCCCGGCTGATCGTGAAGGCGCCGCCCGCGCCCTGGATCACCAGCCGGTCGTCATCAACCTCCGACAGCTTGCCGGGCCAAACTGCGCCGGTGATGGTTGTGACACGGACCTGCTGCCCAACCATCCCCGCCAGGGCAGCCGCAGGCGGCGTGGGGCGGCTTGCGGGCTGCGCCTATGAACACTGCGGGACCACCACCCCAGCCGTGAGGGACAGAAAGGCCAATCCTAGGACAATCCGACCCATCAACCACTCCTTACGACCGAGCAATATTTATTGTTGCCTCATCTATTAATCGAGAACTGCCGTTTTGAGCAAGAGGCATAAAATAGGTTCGCCGGAAAAACACTGCCCAAATAGGACGCAAGGTGGCCCTGGCGAAGGTAGGATCGCCAGTTTACCCCTTTCGCCCGCGGCGCTGGCAGCGGCATCGTCGGCCTGCCGCATTTGGCTTCCCTTGTGGACCGGCGGGCACCGTCAACCGTCGCCGCCGCCTCCGCTCAACTCCCGCCACGCTCCACCGCCTCCGGGAAGAACAGGTCTTCCAGCCGCTCGGGCCGGCGCTTTACGACGCCGGTGTCCGCCATGAAGTTGGCAATCCGCATCACCCCGGCCGGCTGGAGCGTAAAGCGGTTGCCCGGCGCCTGCATGGTGGCCGCCACGTTGGCCGGCGTGTCCCGGTCCCCGCTACTGGCCAAATAGAGTTCGGCTGCTGCAATTGGGTTGGCGTTGATCCAGTCCGTCGCGTCCTGGAAGGCCGCCAAGGTCGCACGCCACGCGAGCGGGTTGCCGCTGCGGAAGGCGCTGGTGGCATAGACCGTGTTGGGCGTCACGGTATCCAGGCCGGTGATGGCGTAGCTGCTCGTGACCTCCCGCACGCCGGGTTGCGCCAGGGCGCGTTCCTGGAAGGGGCTGGTGCTGAAGTGGCAGGTGATCTCCGTCCGGCCCAGCATCGCCGCCATGCTGTCGGGGTGGGCGCGGCTGATGGTCTGCGCGTCCAGCCGCGCCCACTCGGCGGCGCCCCACTCCTTTGCGGCAGCCATTTGCAGCCAGATCGCCTGCGGGCTGACCTTCACGGCTGGCATCGCAATGCGGTCGGCCGCCGTGATGTCGCGCAGGGACTGGATGGCCGGGTTCACCGTCACCATCCGCTGGTTGGTGGCGTTCATGGCGAAGGCGGACTTCACCGTGCCTCGGGTCCGGTCCCACAGCAGCGTCGCCCCCGGCGCACCGCCGCTGGCGAAGTGCAGGCTGCCGGACAGCAGCGCCTCCGTGATCGGGCCGGTGCCGGCAAAGCGCAGGTAGTTCGCCCGCAGGTTGGGCAGCCCCACTGCGGCGCCATGCTTCTCGACCAGCTTTTGCTGCTCCATCACATCCTGCTGCAGGTACAGCGTGCCGAACTGCTTGGCGATCAGCACCTCCCCCACCTCGGCATGGGCGCGGCGAATGTAGGGGATAGCGAGTGTAGCGCCCAATGCGGCGCGCATGGCGGCACGGCGGGTCTGGAGCATGGAACGGCCTTCCTTGTTGGGGAAAGGCTATGCCGGTTCGTCTCCCGGCACCAGGCGCAACGCGGCCTGCGCGCCGACCAGCAGCTCGGCCAGGCGCAGCCGGTCCATCCGGGTCAGGCCCGGGCTGTCGTCGGCGCCGACCTGGGCGGCCACTTGCGTCAGCAAGGCGTCGTAGGTGGCGGGATGGCCGAGCTGCCGCCCCGCGCGGCCCAAGCGGCGCAGGTCCCGGGCGGTGCCCTCCAGCCGGTCCACGGCGAGGTCGTCCAGCACGGCGTCGGGCGGCGACCCCTCCGGCAGGCGCGGCACCAGGTCCGCCGCGGCCTGGGTGATGCGGGCCTGGCATGCCTGGTCCGCTGCCTGCCGGGTGCGGCCGGCTTGTTCGCGCAGGGCGGCGCGGGTGGCGGGCTGATCCACGGCGTCCACCAGCGCGGCCACGTCCGCGGCGTGCCCGGCCGCGGCGCCCAGGCCCACTGCCGGCAAGGTCCGCATCAGCACATCCCCGGCGCGGTCCAGCGACTGCGCGACGGCAGCATCCAGCGCGGCGGCGGGCAGGCCACCCGGCAATCCCTTGGCCACGGCCGCCGCCGCCGGCCCGTACGACAGCAGCACCGCCAGCAGAGTCTCCAGCCCGGCCGGAGCCGCCTGGGCGTCCGCCAGGATGGCTGCGACCCCGGCTGCGACCACGGCATCCCCGGCCGGCAATGCGTGCAGCGCCGCCAGGCGGGCGGCCTGGCGCAGCACGGCGGCGACGCCGTCACGCACCGGACCGAAGCAGGGCAGCGGCAACCCTGTGGCGCTGGTCCAATCCGGGGGGGTCAGCAACCCATCCAGCGCCGCAGTGGCGACCGGCCACAGCAGTGCCCCGGCCTGGGCCGCGGCGTCGCGTGCTACGTCAGGCGCCGGGCCAGGCGGCACGGCAGCCAGCACGGCCCGCGCCGCCACGCCCGCCGGGCCAAGCCGGGCCAGCACCGACGCCGCCAAGCAACCCAGCGCCGTGCGCGGCACCGCCGCCATGCCGGGCCGCCACTGCGCGCCAGGCACGATCACCGGGTCCAGCGGCCGGAACAGCAGCCGCTGCACCGTCATGGGCCGGCCCGGCGCCAACCGCGCCAGCCGCGGCCGCAGGGGGGCGATCAACAGGTCGGCGTCGCCCCGCTGTGGCAGGGCGTCCACCAGGGCCACCACCCGCGCCATCTGCTCGTCCCGTGCCTGGACGAGCTTGCGCTGAACCTCCGGCAGCGTGGCCGCATTCATGCCGCCATCGCCCGCAGCCGCTCGTTCCGGGCCACCAGCTCCGGCGCCGGGACGCCGTCGGCCTTGGTCGCCTGCGCCCCGGCACGCCCGGCCCCCGCCCGCGGCGCGCTCATGCGCAGTCCCTCGATGCGCTGCGTGTCCAGGCGTGCGGCCAGCACCCGGCGCAGCAGCCCCGCTGCCGAGGGGTCCGCTTGCAGGCCGGTCCAGGCCTGGGCCTCCCGCGGAGGCAGCGGCGCAAGTTGGATGACGTCCGTCAAGGCATGGCTGCTGCCGGGGGAGGCGGCCGCCCAGAGCAAGCCGGGCAAGCGCCAGCCGTCCAGCAGCCAGGCGGGCCGTGCGGCCAGCGCCGCCACCCGGCCCGGCCCGCTGCGCCAGGCTTGCAGCAGCAGCGCGGGGTTGCGGTGCCGGGCCGCTGCCATCGCGGTCCGCGCCGCCGATGCGGCGCCCATGGCCAGCCCGGCGGCAAGCTGCGCCGCGGCGGCGTCATCCGGATGGGAGGCGGCCCAGGTCAGCAGGCCCGTCCGCAGCCCGTCCAGCGCCGCCAGCGCACGTGGCACCGGCGCGTCCTCCGCCGCCGGGCCGATACCGAGTTCCGCCACGGCGCGTGCCAGCAGCGTCGCCTCCAGTGCATCGGGTGGGGGCAGGCCGGCATCGGCCAGGCCCGTTTGCAGGTGGGCGGCGGTAGTGGCCAGCCGAGTCCCGTCCGCCGCCTCCGCCGCCTCCGCCGCGGCGCGGGCCGCCCGCCCGGCTGCGCCCTGCAGCGCCACGCGCCGGGCGGCGGCCTGCACCTGCGCGGGCGTCACGACCTCCCGCCCGCCGCCGGCCTGTAGCGCCGCGAGCAGCCGCAAGTCGTGCAGCGTCGGATGGCAGATGTCCGGCACCCCGGCCCAGGGCACGACGTAGGTGCCGCGCGCCCCGGACGGGTTGGCGAACACCAGTTCCAGCCCATCCTTGCCGGACCGCACCCGGGTCCCGGCCAGGCCCGGCGCGGTGAAGGGCACCGCCACCCCACGTTCGGCAAAGGTGGCGGGCTGCGGGTCGCTGCCGTCGGCACGGATGTCCATGCCGTACGGTGGCACGAGTCCAGTAAACGGGGGGTGAAGGCCGGCCGGAGCCGTAACCGCATGGCCCGTCACAGCACAGGCGGTCACAGCACAGGCGGCCACAGCACAGGCGGCCACAGTACGTGTCGTCACAGCACGGGAAGGTCATCCAGGCTCGGCCGGCCCGTCTTGTGCCGCCAATGGTGCCACAGAAGGCGCGCCGCCAGCGCCCGCGCAGGGCGCCACCGCTCCGCCAGCGCCCGCAGCGCCCGCGGGTCCGGCCGGGCCGCCAGGCCCAGCAGTGCCGCGGCAGCGCCCGCCACCGCCACGTCCCCGGCCGGAAACACGTCGGGCCGTCCTTCTGCAAACAGAAGATAGACCTCCGCCGTCCAAGGCCCCAAGCCCGGCACCGCGGTGATCGCCGCCAGCGCCTCGGCATCCGGCAGCGCCGCCAGCCCCGCCGCGGACAGCCGCTTGCTTGCGAAGGCTGCGGCCAGCGCGCGGCCATGCCCCACCTTGGGCCGGCTCAGCCCGGCGGCGCGCAGCGCGTCATCGGACAATGTGGGCCAGGCACCCGGGTCCAGCGCGCCGGGCACCGCCGCCAGCCGGCCCCAAATGGCCGCCGCCGCCGCGCTGCTGATCTGCTGCGCCGTGACGATCCGCAGCAGCCCGGGAAAGCCGCCGGGCCGGGTCCGCCAGGGCAGGGGGCCAGCTGCGGCCTCCACTGCCGCCAGCCGCGGGTCCGCCCGCACCAGCGCGTCAAGCAGCGCGCGCATCGCATGTGGTACGTGTGGAAACGTATCCATTCGTTGCACAGCTTACCCTGCCCAACCGCGCGCCGCACCCCTATGCTGCCCGTCATGGAGGTTGCCCCGCACATCCTGCTGATAGACGACGACCGGGAGACGCGGGACCTGCTCGCGCAATTCCTGCAGAAGCACGGCCTGCGCGTGACTGCGGCGCGCGACGGCCGCGACGCCCGCCGGGCTTGGCCCGCCGGCGCCTACCACCTCGTGATCCTAGACCTGATGATGCCCGGCGAATCCGGCCTGGACCTGGCCCGCTGGCTGCGCGGCGTCAGCGACGTCCCCATCGTCATGCTGACCGCCATGGGCGAAGAAACCGACCGCATCATCGGGCTTGAGCTTGGCGCGGACGACTATGTGCCCAAGCCCTTCAACCCGCGGGAGCTGCTGGCCCGCATCCGCGCCGTGCTGCGCCGGACCGAGGCGCGGGGTCCGCGGGCCGGCGCCCCCGCGCGTCCGCTCCGCTTCGCCGGCTGGACCTTGGACCCCACCCGGCGCCGCCTGCTGAACCCGGCGGGCGCCGAGGCCGCGCTGACCGGCGGCGAGTTCGACATGCTCTCCGTCCTCGCCGCGCGGGCCAACCAGGTGCTGACGCGCGACATGCTGATGGACCTGCTGCGCGGGCGCCAGGCCGGCCCGTTCGACCGCGCCATAGACGTGGCCGTCAGCCGGTTGCGCCGCAAGCTGGGCGGCGGCGAGGCGGAGGGCAACCTAATCAAGACGGTGCGCGGCGGCGGCTACGTGCTGGCGGCAGAGGTCGAGCAGGGGTGATGGCGCGCCGCAGCCTCATACCGCGCAGCCTCGCGGGCCGCACCTTGCTGGTGCTGCTGCCGGGCATGGCCGTCGTGCAGGGCTTGGGCCTGGCCGTCCATGCGCTGGACCGGGGCGAGCTGCAGCGCCTGGCCGATGGGCGCGACCTGGGCGCCCGCACGGTGGCGGCCTACCGCGCCGTGACCGCTGGGCCGCCCGAGGGGTGGCCCGCCGCCGCCGCCGCCCTGGACCCAGCCGGCGGCATACGGGCTTCGGTCGAAGCCCTTCCCTTCCGCGAAGGCATGGACCCGGCACCCCTCGACACGCAGCGCGTGATCCGCCCCTACCTCGCCTGGGGCACCCTGCCGCAACCGCTGCGCCCGCGGGAGGGCCTGAACATCCGCACCGCCGGGGAGAACAATATTGTTCTGTCCGCGCACCTGCCGGACGACCGCTGGCTGGTGATGCGCGGCGGCTTCCCCATGGCCTGGCCCTGGGCGTCCGCGCGCTTCGCCTGGGCCTGGGCCGGCATGACCCTGGGCGCGGCCGTGCTGACCTTGTGGGCCGTCCGCCGCCTGACCGCCCCGGTTCGCCTGCTGGGCGCGGCAGCCGAGCGCCTGGGCCGCGACGTCAATGCCCCCGCCCTGGCGGAGGACGGTCCGGAGGAAGTCGCCAAGGCCGCCGCCGCCTTCAACACCATGGCCGCCCGCATCCGCCGCTTCGTCGCCGACCGCACCTTCCTGCTGACCGCCATTGGACACGACTTGCGCACGCCGATCACCCGCTTGCGCCTCCGTGCCGAATGGATGGACGACGACGAGCAGCGCCGCCGCATGGTCGCCGACCTCGACGAATTGCAGGCGATGGTGTCTGCGACCCTCGCCTTCGGCCAGGATGTCGCGGGGAGCGAGCCTGCCGTGCCCCTGGACATCGCGGCCCTGCTGCGCACGGTGCTGGACGAGGCCGCGGACGCCTGGCCCGGCGCAGCCAGCCGCCTGACCTACGCCGGGCCGGACCAGTTGCAGGTCCAGGGCCGTCCGGTGGCGCTGAAGCGGGCGCTGGCCAACCTGGTCAGCAACGCCGTCGCCTATGGCGGGGACGCCCAGGTCGCCTTGCAGCCGGCCGGCCCCCGCCAGCCCGGCACGCTCGTGGTCCGCGTGGAGGACAGCGGCCCCGGCATCCCGCCGCACGAGCTGGACCGCGTGTTCGAGCCGTTCCACCGTCTGGAGGGCAGCCGCAACCGGGAGACCGGCGGCATCGGCCTGGGCCTGCCCATCACCCGCAACATCCTGCGGGCGCACGGCGGGGACGTGACCCTCGCCAACCGCGACTGCGGCGGCACCCGGGCCACCGTCACGCTGCCGGGATGAAGCGGTTTGGCCTGGAAACGCCGCACTACCCTGTTAATCATATTTTAGCCGTACTCCTGCGGCCTCTCCATCCCCCATGGACCTGCACCCGATGCCCCTGACCCTTTCCTTGACCGAGGCGCTGCAGCGCCTGCTCGACCAAGTGCTGACCGGGGGCGACGCCGTGCTGGACGGGCCGGGCGCCCCTTCGGCGCTGGACGGGGCCGCGGCGCTGCTGGCGGCGCAGCGGTGCCGGGTGCTTCGTGCGTCGGCTGCCGGGCCGGGCGGGCTGGACCTGCCCGGGTTGATGGCGCAGGTGACACGCCAGCCGGACTTGGCCGCCCAGGACGGGGCCAGCCTGGAGCAGGGCGCGCAAGCCCTGACCCGCCTGGATGACGGCTGCGACCGCGTCGTGCTCCTGCTGGACGGTGCCGGGGAGCTGCCGGCGGTGACGTTGCGCTACCTCCAGCTCACGTGCCGGACCAGCGCCAGCCTGCGGCTGGTGCTGGCGGGCCGGCCGGAGGCACTGGACGGGCCGGAGTTCGGCTACTTGCGGGCGCGGCTGTCGGCCCGCCCCGTACTTGTGCCTGAAGACACCAGCGCGGTGCCGCCGTCGCCGGGTGCCTCCTTGCCCGGCTTGGTCGCGCTGCCGGCGGAGCGGTCCCGGCCCGCCGTGTTCGCGGTCGGACGGATGTGGTCCGCCGCTGCCGTGCTGGGCATGGCCGTCTGCCTCGCGCTTGGGGTGTTCATAGGATCGCAGGCTCCGGCGTCCCCCGCTGCACCGGCCCCCGCTGCACCGGCCCCCGCTGCACCGGCTCCTGTTGCGGCAGCGCCGACCGCGGTGCCGCCCGCCGCAATGGTGGACGCGACTGCGGCCGGCCCGGCTATGACCGTGGTGGGCGCCGCCGCGCCTGCTGCGGACCCTGCTGGGGCCGAGCCTCGGACAGTTGTGCCGGCCGTACCCCTAAGCGCGGCTCCTGCGCCGGTTGCGGCCTCCTTGGAACCTGCCTCCACCCGCGCGCCGTTCAATCCCCCGCCCGCTGCGCCAAGCGCGCCCATGAGGCAGCCGCCTCAGCCTCTCGCGTTTGCGCCGGAGCTGTTCCCAGTACCCCCGATGCCTCCGCCGAACCGGGCTGTCCCCGTGTACCGCCACGCCGATATGCGGCGGCGGGGCGGCATGATGGCTGCCGGCCGGTCCGCCTTGTTCCCCCGGCTCGCCGCTGCACGCTCCCCCACGCGGGGGCGCTTCCTTGGCCGTGCCTACGAGCCGAGGGCTACCCAATGGGACGACTTCTACGGCCCGGCGCCTGGCTGGCAACCAGGCGACCGGGGCTGGCTGCCGCCCCGCGCTTATCCCGGCGATGCCTATGCCGGCCAGGACTACCCATACGGTCCCTGAGCCAATTTCCTGGTGACCGGCGCAAGATTAAATTCCTGAGCTGCCCCGACCCCGAGCGCCACGGTTCAACGCCAACCGCATTGTAATACCAACCATCCTTTGCTTTGATCCTTTTACCCGTCATTGCGAGGCGCATAGCGCCGTGGCAATCCAGAGGTCGCACGAGCGAGGGTCGGTCCTGGAGACCCCTGGATTGCCACGCCGCAAGTGCGGCTCGCAATGACGAACGGGTCAGAGCATTCGTCAGTTGGTATGACTCGCGCAAGGCCACTGAAACTCTTGCAGCCGCTCCCGCCGGGTGCCGCCTACTTAGGTGCTTGCGGCGCGGAAGCGGCCGGAGGTGCAGCCGGTGCCGCCGGGGCAGGGGTCGCGGCCGGAGCCGCCGGCTTCTGGTTCGCATC
>Ga0123339_10000900_pt1 | contig 21282 bp, 22 predicted proteins | sample lystaG_FD_89956 | JGI IMG/M metagenome (GOLD analysis project Ga0123339, IMG submission 89956) | Glacier valley bacterial and archeal communities from Borup Fiord, Nunavut, Canada, to study Microbial Dark Matter (Phase II) -... | ecosystem: Environmental > Aquatic > Freshwater > Ice > Glacier ...
ACCCTCGGGATCGTTTGGATGCAGACGGTATAAAGCGTCGGCGACAACGAATCCGAGCACGGAGTCACCGAGGAACTCGAGACGGTCGTAGTCGTACGTTCCGGTGTGTTCCGAGGCGTACGAGGGATGCGTGAGAGCCTTCAGAAGGACCGTATGGTCTTTGAAGCTGACGCCGAGGAGCTGCTCGGCCTGGTCTATGCGAGCTGCGTCGCTGATCTCGGTCATGACAGGCGGGCCAGTAGTAGCGAAGCATTGTGTCCGCCGAACCCGAACGAGTTGCTCAAGGTGACGTCCACGTTGGCCTGACGCGCTACGTTGGGCACGTAATCCAGGTCGCAGCGCGGATCGGGGTCGTCAAGGTTGATCGTGGGCGGGAGCATGCCGTTCACGATAGCGAGCGTGCAGTAGACGGCCTCAAGGGCACCGGCACCGCCGAGAAGATGGCCGGTCATCGACTTGGTCGACGACATAGGCGGTGCATCCTCGCCGAATACCTGTTTGACCGCGCCCGTCTCGGCGATGTCGCCGAGCTGGGTGCTGGTGCCATGGGCGTTGATGTAGCCTACGCGTGACGGCTCGTAGCCGGCCTGCGTGAGCGCTTCGTTCATGGCCCTGCGCGCACCGTTGCCGTCGGGTGCCGGTGCGGTGACGTGATAGGCGTCCGCGGTAGCGCCGTAGCCGACGACCTCCGCGTAGATGCGCGCGCCGCGGGCCTGTGCGTGCTCGAGCTCTTCTAGGACGACGACGCCGCCGCCCTCGCCCATCACGAATCCATCCCGACCTGCGTCAAACGGACGGGATGCGGCCGCGGGGTCGTCGTTGCGTGTCGAGAGCGCCCGGGCTGCGCAAAAGCCGGCCAGACCCAGCGGCGAGACTGCGGCGTCAAAGCCGCCGGCGATTATCGCGTCAGCGCTGCCACGGCGGATCGCCTCGGTAGCTTCACCGATCGCATGCGTGCCGGTCGCGCACGCTGACACCGGGGCGTAGTTGATCCCGCGGGCTCCGCTTCGTATCGAGATGTGACCCGCGGCGAGGTCGACGATCATCATCGGCACGAGGAACGGGCTCACGCGAGAAGGGCCCCGCTCGGCAAGGATGGCTGACTGCTCCTCCATGGTGGACAGACCGCCGATGCCTGAGCCGACGATGACGCCCACGCGCTCAGCGTTGTTCTCATCTATGACCAGGCCGGAGTCCGCGAGCGCCTCATCGGCAGCCGCGACAGCGAACTGCTGGAAGCGAGACATACGGCGGGCGTCTTTGCCGCTGAGCCACGGAGACGGATCCCAGTCTTTCAGCGTGGCTGCGAAACGCGTGGAATACTCGCTGGTATCGAAGTGCGTGATAGCCGAGACGCCCGACCTGCCGGCCATGAGCGCGTCCCAGTTGACATCTACCCCTACGCCCAGCGCCGAAATGGCACCTAATCCGGTGATGACGATCCGCCTCATGAAGTTGCTCCTTGCGTCGCAGCACGCCATTCGCTGACGAGCCTGTCCATAAGCACAGCTACAGGGACGATATCGTGTATCCGAGCAGCCGAGCTGCCTGCAAACACAAGTCCCCCGGTGACATCACCGCTCTGGGCGGCGATGAGTTTGTCCATGATACAGTACTGCTTCCCGCACACCTTCAGGCAGCTGCGGCACCGCTCTACACCCGGGTAATCGCCTGCGGCCAACCGCGTCACGAACTCGTTGCGGATAGCGCGTCCCGGCAACCCGACCGGGCTCGTGGTGACGACGATGTCCTCGGCCTGTGCATGTACGTAGAGCTGCTTGAACGCCTCAGGTGCCGAGCATTCGTCGGTCGCGACAAAGCGCGAGCCCATCTGCACGCCTGCGGCGCCCGCGTCCAGGGCACGCTTGATGTCTTTTCCAGTGACGATCCCGCCGGCGGCGATGACCGGCAGATCGACGGCTGCCACGATACGCGGCAGCAGATCGAGCATCGGCTCGTCGGTACCCAGATGGCCGCCCGCTTCAACGCCCTCTACGATCACGGCAGACGCGCCAAAGCGCTGTGAAAGCTTGGCTACCCGCTCTGAGCCGACCATGGGGACGATCTCAACGTCCGCGTCATGGCACCAGCCAAAGACGTCACGGGAGAATCCGGCACCTGCGATGACGATGTCGGTGCCGGCCTCGATAGCCGCCTGGACGAGGGGCTTGAACTGTCTGACCGCGACCATGATGTTGACGCCGATCACGCCGTCGGTCGCGGCTCTCGCTGCGCGAACCTCTGCGGCAAGCTCGGCAGGCGTCAGGCCTGAACCGGCGATGATTCCCACGCCTCCGGCTTGTGCGACTGCGGCGGCGAGCGGCGCGAGCGATATGCGCACGGCCATGCCGCCCTGTACGATGGGAAGGCTAGCGGTACGGCTGCCGATAGACAGGCTTGGCATTTCCATGGGCGTTCCTCCGTCAGAGCCGAACACACCAGCCGGTCCGGTCCTCGGTGACCGGCTGGTGTGTGAGCTTGAACCAAGAATTACTCGTTGGTGGCGATAAAGTTGACCGCGTCGTTGACGGTCTTGATGTTCTCGGCTTCCTCATCGGGAATCGAGATGCCAAACGTCTCCTCAAGCGCCATGACCAGCTCGACGATGTCGAGCGAGTCGGCACCGAGGTCATCGATGAATGATGATTCGATGGAGACATCGCCCTCATCTACATTGAGCTGCTCGACGATGACGGTTTTGACTTTGGAAAACAACTCGTCTCTCTCCATGTGCACACACCTCCTCTCCCCTGCTTCATATGGTGAACGCGCAAGCGCGTGTTCAGGAAAAGACCATACCGCCATCGACGGCGATTGTCTGACCCGTGATGTAGGATGCATCTTCCGAGGCGAGGAATGCTACAGCTGACGCGACTTCGTCTGTGGTGCCAAAGCGACCCAGCGCGATGGAGCTGCGGATCGTCTCCCGGATATTCTCGGGCAAAGCGTGCGTCATGTCGGTGTCGATGAAGCCCGGCGCCACCGCGTTGACTCGCACGTTGCGTCCCGCAAACTCGCGCGCGAGCGACTTGGTCATGCCGATAAGCCCCGCTTTGGCGGCCGCGTAGTTGGCCTGTCCGGCGTTGCCGGTCATCCCTACGACCGATGCGATGTTGATGACCGAGCCTGTGCGAGCCTTGAGCATATGTCTGGCGGCAGCTTTGGTGACATGGAACGCGCCGCTCAGGTTGGTGGCGATGACAGCGTCCCAGTCCTCCGGCGACATGCGCAGCAGCAAACCGTCGCGCGTGATGCCGGCGTTGTTCACGAGGATATCGATCGCGCCCAGCCGTTCGATGACGGCATCGACCAGTCCTCGCGCCGAGTCAGAGTCGCTGACGTCGGCGCAAAAGGCCTCGGCACGACCGCCGGCAGCGACGATCGCTGCGACGACTCCCTCGGCTTTGGCCTGGCTGCCCGAGTAGTTGACGGCGAGCGTGGCTCCATCCGCCGCGAGGCGCTGAGCGATAGCGGCCCCTATCCCGCGGGAGGAACCGGTGACCAGCGCGACCTTGCCGTTAAGACCGCTCATGATGCAAGCACCTCCATGATGGAGCTGAGGTCGTCTTCTGAGACCGAGAAGGCGGTCAGGCCGTCGACGCGTTTGGCGAGGCCCTTAAGGACGGTCCCCGGGCCTGTCTCGACGATGTGGGTGACACCAAGCGTCTGGAGCGTCCGCATGGTCTCGGTCCATCGAACCGGCGCGGTGATCTGAGCTTTGAGGTTGACGCGTATCTCGGTAGCCAGCGTCGTAGGTGTGGCCGTGACGTTCTGGATGACCGGGAGCGTCGTGTCACGGATGTCGGTCTGGTCTAGCAGGTCGCCAAACTCATCGGCCGCCGAGCTCATCAGCGGCGAGTGGAACGCACCGCTGACAGCCAGTCGGAGCGTTCTGCGGGCACCGACTTGTTTGAGGGCGTCCTCGGCTCGTGTCAGCGCTGCCGTGGTGCCCGAGATGATCATCTGACCCGGGGCGTTGTCATTGGCTACCCATACATCGGGAATCGCGGCGATCGCGTCGGCGATCTGTGCCTCGTCCAGTCCGAGAACGGCGGTCATCGAGCCGGGAGACGCCTGCGCGGCCGCAGCCATCAGGCGCGAACGCTCCGCAACCAGCTCAAGCCCGGCCTCGACCGAGAACGCGCCGGCGAGTGCCAGGGCGGCAAACTCGCCGAGGCTATGACCGGCGAGAGCCGCAGGTGAGATTCCTGCATCGAGAGCCGAGACGCCCCATGTCCAATCCGCCAGGTAGAGCAGAGGCTGGGCTGCCCGGGTGTCAGCGAGCTCTTCTTTGGGGCCCTGCGCCGCCAGTGTGCGCAACGGCAACCCAGTCAGCGCTTCGGCTGCATCCACAAGGCGGCCAAGGCGTTCGTTGTGCGCGACGCCGTCGAGCATGCCTGGCGCCTGCGATCCCTGCCCCGGAAAGACGAATGCGTATGTCTGCTGCATTTGCATCACCCTCGTGGTAACTGGCCAAGGCGCGTCATAGCTTCCTCAGCCTCAGCGATCATCGAAGAGATTATGTCTGCCGCGGGTTCGATCCTGTGCACCATAGCTGCGGACTGGCCCGCCATCAGGCTGCCCATGTTCACGTCGCCGTCGCGCATGGCAAGCTGCAACTTCCCTGCGCCGAGCGTGTCGATCTCATCGGTGCGGTGCTCGCGATCCAGTTCTACGAGCTCGCGCGAGAGCTTGTTTTTCAGGACCCGTACCGGATGTCCTGTCGAGTATCCGACCACGACGGTGTCGCGGTCCTTCGCTTTGAGGACCCGCTCCTTGACCGCGTCATGGATGGTGCACTCTTCAGCGCACATGAAGCGCGTTCCCGTTTGTACGCCTTCAGCGCCGAGCGCGAATGCGGCGGCCAGCGTCCTGCCATCGGCGATCCCGCCGGCTGCGATCACAGGCACTTGCAACGCATCGACCAACTGGGGCGTCAGCACCATGGTGGTGAGCTCGCCGATATGCCCACCCGCCTCCATGCCTTCACCGATGATCGCGTCCGCGCCTACCGATTCCATGCGCTTTGCCAACGCCACCGATGCGACGACAGTCATGACCTTGATGTCGGCGGCTTTGAGGGCGTCCATGTACTTGCCGGGATTGCCGGCGCCGGTGGTGACCGCCTGCACGCCTTCTTCAAGCACGACTGCGACCAGTTCGTCGATATGGCGCGTGAGCAACATGAGGTTGACACCGAAAGGCTTGTCAGTGAGCTGTTTGGCGATGCGGATCTGGCGACGCAGCTCGTCGGTGGGCATATGCCCCGCGCCGATGATGCCGAGGCCGCCGGCGTTGCTGACTGCGGCGGCAAGCTCGGCCGTGGCAGTTCTCGCCATCCCGCCCTGGATGATGGGGCGCTCTATCCCGAGCAATCGCGTGACGCGAGTGGGCAGTGACATCTAGCGGGCCTCCTTGGTCCATCTGACGATCGCCGCGCCCCAGGTAAGGCCGCCCCCGAAGCCGACAAGGGCGAGAATGTTCCCCGATCGCAATTTGCCGGCAGTATACAGGTCGTCGAGTGCAAGCGGTATTGACGCCGCAGAGGTATTGCCCGTCTCGGCGATCGTGGAGACGACCTTGCTTAGGGGAATCTCCAGCCGCTGAGCGACGGTGTCCAGAATGCGCTGATTTGCCTGGTGAGGAACGAGCCAGTCGATATCCTGGACAGTGAGTCCCGATGAGCTGAGTGCGACCAACGTTGTCTGCGGGATCACTCTCACCGCGAACTTGAAGACGTCGCGTCCGTCCATCTTGAGGTAGTTGAGACGCTGCTCGATGTTCTCGGGGGTGGCGGGCATTGCCGAGCCACCAGCGGGAATCTGAAGGACGTCTGCGCCGGTTCCGTCCGAGCCTAGATCGATGCCCAGAATACCGGCAGTCTCCGAAGCCTGTAGTACGACCGCACCGGCTCCGTCGCCGAACAGCACGCATGTCGCCCGGTCTTGAAAGTCCACATGACGGGTCAGCGCGTCCGCGCCCACGACGAGGACGGTGCGCGCGCGTCCGGATTCGATGGCGACCGTGCCGCTGTGCAGAGCGAAGATGAAGCTTGAACAGGCTGCGCTGACATCGTAGGCCGCGCACGTGAGGCCGAGCTTGGCCTGTGTCAGGCACGCCGTTGAAGGAAAGATCATGTCAGGGCTGGAGGTGCCGACGATCAGCAGGTCGATATCCTCCGGCGAGACGCCGGAGTTATCTATGGCCTTGCGCGCGGCACGCGTTGCGAGGTCTGAGGTAGCCTCGTCGGGTGCAGCCAGCCTTCGCTCTTTGATCCCGGTACGCGTGATGATCCACTCGTCCGAGGTGTCGACCATTTGTGCGAGGTCGTCGTTTGTCAGGCGGCGTTGCGGGAGATACGACCCCACGCCGATGATTGATGCATGTCGGATATCTTGCACAGGTGCTCCTCGGTAGCGTACATCTCTCCGGGCGCAAAGAATGTTCGCACAGTCTACACGCTCAGGCGGCCCCGGAAAAGTCTGGGCTACTCTGTAGCTATCTGCTCGACCAGACTGCGACTGATCTGTTCAGTCAACTCCGCGCGCACCGCCAGTGCTGTCGCGCGCGCGCCGCTGGCAATGGCCCGGGCATTTGAGCTGCCGTGGCCGATCATGCACACACCCTTGACGCCCAGCAGCGGAGCGCCACCGTACGCCTCAGGATCGAGATGCTCTTTGAGCCGTGCGATGGAAGGACGCAGCATCGTGGCGGCCAGCGTGTTCATACTGGACTCCGTGAGAATCGTTTTGAGTTGGTCGAACAGCATGCGAGAGGCGCCTTCGAGCACTTTGAGCGTCACGTTGCCGGTAAAGCCGTCGGTGACGATCACGTCGACGGTTCCCGCGGAGACATCCCGTCCCTCCACATTCCCGTAGAATCCGGGAAAACGCTCGGTCAGCGACGCATAGGCCTGCTGCGCGAACATTGAGCCTTTGGTCGACTCCTGGCCGATATTCAGCAGTCCGACCGACGGATCCTCACAGCCGAGCACAGCGCGTGCGTATGCTGCGCCCATGTGGGCGAACTGAAGCAGATACTCCGGTGTCGCGTCGGCATTGGCTCCTACGTCCAGAAGAACCGTCGGCTTTGCGGTTCCCGGGATCACGGTCGCCAGCCCCGGGCGAATCACTCCAGGCAGGCGACCCATGATCAGCGTGGCAGCGGCCATGCACGCGCCGGTACTCCCCGCCGAGAAGAATCCCTGCGCTCTACCCTCTTTGACCAGACGGCACCCGACCGCTATCGATGAGTCGCGCTTGGCTCGCACGGCGTTCGCGGGATGCTCGGCCATCGTGATGACCTGGGTGCTAAGGACCGCTTCAACGGCATCGCTATGGGCCGCTGCAAACGGCGTGACGACCTCATCGGGGCCGACCAGCAATATATGTAGCTGCGGATCTTGTTTGATGATCGACTTGACCCCGTCGAGCACGACGTCGGAAGCATGATCGCCACCCATAGCATCGATGGCGATCGTTACGTGCCCTGCGGGGGTCATACTGTCTCCTTGTTGTCTCAATCTGTTGCGACGCCAAACGTTGCGAGTAGCGCGTCGGTGTCTACCGCACGCTCAAGCTCGTCGCGTATTCTATCAGCCTTCTCCGAGTCATGAAGCCTAACGTGTCCGATAAGCGAGTCGAGTTGCTCAATCGCGGTAAGCGTATCGGTATCCACGCTGATGACCGGAACGCCGAGTTCCGAGGCGCGTGCGACCACGATGGGGCTCGGTTCCATGCTGCCGGTCAGAATCAATGCATTCGTGCTGGTCTCAAGGGCGGCCAACTGGACATCAGGTCTGTCACCGCCGGTTATCACGGCTTTGTTGGCTTGATGCTGGAAGAACCGCTGAGCCTGTTCCACTTCCATCGCGCCGACCATGAACGATTCAACGCGGCGATCCAGGCGATCGTGAGAGTTAAGCACCTCGCCGCCTAGCGCGGCAACGATCTCAGCGACACTCACCGATGACAACAGCGGATCGTATGGCAGGATTCCAGCCACAGGAACGCCCGCCTGGCTCAAGAACGGCTTCACCTTGTGAGCGACGAACGGCATCTCAGGCTCATGAACCCAGTTGAGCAGAACCGTGCCGAATTTGTCTCCGAGCGTGTCAGCCATCGTAAGGACATCATCGGGAACTTCGTAGTCAGCGGGCCGGTGAACGACCAGTGCGCGTGCGTCAAGAAGAGTGGTCAGGGTCCTCAGGGCGATCCCTGCGCTTCGACCCTGGAACAGGCCGTCGGGTCCTTCGATCACCATGACGTCTCTACCGCTCGAACAGCGCTCATAGGCGGCCAGAACACGACCGCTCAAATCCTGCGGGCCGGTCGCCAAGGTCTCTTCGACGAACGCCTGCGTGTTGACGACCGGACAGACGTCCTCCAGCGGTACAAGGTTCGGCACACAGCATGTGCTGACGTACGCTGCATCCTGGTCGGTGGTGATGCCGTTGATGATCACCGGTCTAGCCCCGAATGGCTTGAAGTATCCGACATTCATTCCGCGTTCTTTGAGGTGATGGATCAATGCCAGTGCGATACCGCTTTTCCCAGAGTGTGGTGCGGTGGACGTTACGAGTATCGCGAGCATAGTCACCCTCCAATGCCGATTCGGATGTCTGCAGCGACGGCCCCGCCGTTCTTGTCCTGAACGATGAGCGGATTGATGTCGAGCTCGGTAATCTCGTCAAAGTCTGTCACGAGCGCCGAGATGCGCGTGATGACATCGGCGATTGCATCCAGATCTGCCGGCGCCTCTCCGCGTGCGCCCGTGAGCAGCCCTGATGCCCGGATCTCCGTGATCATCTGCTTCGCCTCATCAAGATTCACCGGACAAAGTCGGAAGGTCACGTCCTTCAGTACTTCTACGTAGATTCCCCCAAGTCCGAACATAAGTAGCGGTCCGAACTGAGGATCCCTGTTAACACCGATGATTATCTCGCGGCCCTTGGGTATCAGCTGCTGCAGTGTCACGCCCCAGATGCGCGCATCGGCCATGTAAGAACGACCTCTGGCGATGATTTCCTCGTAGGCCTCGGCGAGCTCGATCTCGTCTTTGATGCCAACCCGGATGCCGCCGATGTCCGATTTGTGCAGGATATCGGGGCTGGCGATCTTCATGACCAGCGGATAGCCGATCTCAGCGGCGAGCGCTTTGGTCTCGGCGAGGTCGTGAGCAAGTCCGCCCCCGGGTACCGTGATTCCGTAGGCACTCATGATCTTTGCCGCTGATTCCTCGGTGATGAAGGTTCTTCCCGCGCTGCGAGCGTGGTCGATGGCGGCCCTGACGGCTTCGCGATCAGCCTGGACCGGTGTTGGTACAGCCACTGGTGCCGCAACTCGGCATGCATATCGCTCAAGGGCTCCGAGGGTGGCGATAGCGCGCTCAGGAAACGGGTACACAGGAACGCCACCGTCACGCAGTACCTGGACGCCGCCGGCAACCGCCGCATCGCCCATGAAACTGGCCAGCGTGGTGCGCTTGGCCAGCAAGGACTCGCGGACGATCGCGGCCGCTGTCTCGGGCGCCTCTGTCGTTGACTGAGGCGTTAGGATGACGAGCACTGACCGGACGTTGGGGTCCGTGTAGAGAATGCGCAGTGCGTCATCGTAGCGCGACGCTGGTGCGTCTCCGAGCACATCGATCGGATTGTAGAAGGCTGAGGCCGGCGGGAGAACCGCGCGAAGCTTGGCCACCGTCTCGGGAGACAGCGTTGCCAGCGGGACACCGTTGCGCTCGCACGCATCAGTGGCAAGGATCGCCGGTCCACCGGCGTTAGTGAGGATAGCCACGCCGCCGCCCACGGGAAGCGGCTGACGCGTAAGGGCTACCGACACGTCGAACAGGGCCTCGATCGTCTCAACGCGGATGGCACCTGCTTTGAGGAACGCGGCATCGTATGCGCGCTCAGAGCCAGCAAGGCTGCCGGTGTGCGACGAGACCGCGCGGGCACCGGCGTCGGAAACACCGGATTTCAGCACGACGACGGGTTTGGTGCCGACGAGTCCTGAGACGGTCTCCACGAAGCCACGGCCATCGCTGACCGCTTCAAGATATGCGGCGATGACGGAAGTGTACTCGTCCTCGGCCCACGCCTTGATCAAGTCAGTCTCGGAGAGGTCGGACTTGTTGCCGAGAGATACGAAGTCCGCCAGTCCGATTCCTTCACCCAGCGTCCAGTCGAGCACCGCGGTTCCCAGAGCTCCGGACTGCGACATGAATGAGATGTCCCCCGGGATCGGCATGGTGGCCGCAAAGGACGCGTTCAATTTGCGATGCGTGCTGATCAAACCGAGGCAGTTGGGTCCCAGCACCCGCATTCCATATTTTTGTGCGGTCTCCACCACGGCTCGTTCTGCCGCGGCGCCCTCCGGGCCCGTTTCTTTGAAACCGGCGGAGATGATAATGACGGCTGGCACGCCTTTGATGCCGCATTCTTCGATGACGTTTTGTGTGAAGGCGACAGGCACAGCCACGATCGCCAGGTCGACATCATCTTCGATGGCGCTTACCGAGACAGAGCAGGGGTAACCGTGTACCTCCCCGCCCTTTGGGTTCACAGGGTACAGCCGACCGGCATAGCCACCTTCGCGCAAGTTGTCGAACACCATGTGGCCGACTTTGCCCTCGTCCTTGGATGCCCCGATAACGGCAACGGAACGAGGTGAGAAGAACCCTTCGAGCACGTCACGACCTCCCGTAATGAAAGAACGGCGCCCTGCCAGTGGCGGGCGCCGTCAGCGGTTACTCGGTCTCTAGTATCTCTTTGCCGTTGTAGTAGCCGCATTCAGAACATACGCGATGCGGCAGTTTTGGCTGGTGACACTGAGGGCACACGGATGTAGCCGGCACTTCGAGGTCGTAGTTCGCACGGCGCGAGTCACGGGACGCGCGCGACGTTTTCCGCTTGTGGACTGGCATTCTTGGATCTCCTTCCGGAAGGTCTCCGCATTGCGAGGACCCGGTGTTGGTTCTGCAGGCCGGTGGTAGACCGGCGCAGGCCGATATTTTAGCACAGCACATGCGACTTCGGGCAAGCGAAACAATCAGTCTTGTGACTCTCAGTCTTTATCGAGAAGACCTTCGAGCGCCGAGAACGGCGAGTCGGCGCGTTCGTTGACGCACGAACAGGTGGACTCGTTGAGGTCGGTACCGCAATGCGCGCATATGCCTTTGCACTCTTCGTCATGCAACGGTGCCATCGGCAGAGCTATGACGATCGCTGCAACCAGGGAGGGCCCGATATCGAGGCTTCTGGCCTCAATAAGCTCGTAGTCCTGATCCTCGGGCAAGCTAGACGCTCTGTCCGGCAGGACGTAGAAACCCTCGATGGTGCCATCGACATGAAGCGGGAAAAGTCTCAAGCAACGCGAGCAGGCTACTTCAAGGTCGATACTGATCTCCCCGCTGCCCACGATGCCGGCACCGGTATTGGTGAGAAGAGCATCCACATGGGCGGGTCCCAGCGGAGTAAAGTCCTCTAGGCCTACAGCGAAAGGCTCTACAGGAAGGTCGAACTGGAGCGGCATGGCAGCGCCATGGCTCTCCAGAATGGGTCCCAATTGAACGCGATACGAGATCTCCATGGCGATCAGTTGTGCTGGCCGATCTTGCCCTGCAGACGATCACGGCCCCGCTGGACGGATGCAAGCAGTTTGCCGAGATTGACCTCGAGGTTGGCCATCATCTCGTCGGCATAGTCCTCAGCGCCGAGACGAATCTCACGCTCGTGATTGCGCGCATCATCGAGAATCTCCACGCGCTGCTGTTCGGCCATCTTGACGATCTCCTGGTCGCTTGCGAGCGTCTTGGCGCGATCGCGAGCTTCCTCGAGTACCCGGTTGGCCTCTTTTTCAGCCTCTTCGAGCATTTCCTGCCGCTCCTTGACGATCCAGCGGGCTTGCTTGAGCTCGTCGGGGAACTGAGCTCGAATCTCATCGATAATCTCAAATACCTTGTCAGGATTGACCATCTTGTTTGACGAAAGCGGAACATTGCGACCGCTATCGATCAGCTCCTCGATCCTGTCGATGAGCGCCATGATATCCATGCGTACCTCCCTGTCGGGACTACTTCGACTGTGCGGCCAGGGCCCCACATACAGCTTCTGGAACGAGCCCGTGCACCGATCCCTGGTGTCGTGCAATTTCTTTGACGGCGGATGAACTTAGATATGCGTACTCCGGAATCGACATGATGAACATCGTCTCAATGCCACTGTCGAGCCGGTGGTTCAACTGCGCCATCTGGAACTCATGTTCAAAGTCGGTGACCGCACGCAGCCCTTTTATAATAACCTGTGCGTCGACTGCCTGTGCGAATTCTACTAGAAGACTGTCAAAAGCGCGCACTTGAACATTAGGAAGATGTGCGACGGCCTCCTGGATGAATGAAACGCGGCGCTCCACCGGGAAGAGCGGGCCGGCACCTTTCTCGGCGTTCAGAGCCACTGCCACGATAACCTCGTCGAACAGCGTGGCCGAGCGTTCGATGATGTCCAGATGGCCGAATGTGACGGGGTCGAAAGTCCCCGGGCATAACGCACGTCTCACTGTCGCGGCTCCTCTGTGAAGATCGCATATGAAACACTTGTGGTGCCATAACGACGGCTCGTCACGAGAGTGAAACCGGCGGGCCACACAGGCAACGTGCCGCTGTGGTGCTCATAGACCACCACAGCTCCCGACGCGACCTGCTCCGCATCGCGCAAACGACTCAGAATGTCAGAGACATCCTCAGGGGCAATCTTATAGGGCGGGTCGATAAAGAGCAACGTGAAGGCGTCCGTTCCGGCTGGAGCGACGAAGCGAGCGGCATCTCCCGGATGCACACGGACGTTGACCGCTCCCAGTGTCGCTGTATTGCGATGTAGGGCCTCAAGCGCCGGGCGTGCATGTTCCACGAGAGTCGCACATGCTGCGCCCCTGGAGAGCGCCTCGAGCGCTAGCGCGCCGCTGCCCGCATAGAGGTCGAGCACTGATGCATCGCAAATCGCATGGAAGCGACTGTCCAGCGTGCTGAACACCGCTTCGCGGACTCTGTCTGATGTGGGCCGAGTCGCCAGGCCCTCGGGCGCGACGAGCGCGCGCCCCCGCCAGTCTCCGGCTATGATCCTCATCCGGCTGTCACCCACTCCCATTCTCGTCCGAACGCCGATGCCATGTCGTGCGCGAGCAGCCTGTTCTGCGGTGCGCACAGGCCTGCGTCGGACGCGATCAGCGCCTCCGCATCCGTCCGCGTGGCCTGCACGAGCGCCGCATCACGTCCGAGCGAGGCTAGCCGTAGCGTCGGCAGGCCGCTTTGCCTTGAACCGAGCACATCGCCCTCGCCGCGCAGCTCGAGGTCTTGCTCGGCAAGCGCGAATCCGTCATTGGTGGAGACTATCGCTTCCATGCGCCTGGTGCCGTTTTGGGTGCGTGGCTCCGCAAAAAGGAGCACCTCACCGGGGTATTCTCCCCTGCCGACACGCCCGCGCAGTTGATGCAATTGCGCGAGACCGAAGCGCTCGGCGTCCTCGATGATCATGACGGTGGCGTTGGGCACGTCCACACCTACTTCGATGACGGTGGTCGCCACGAGGATATCGAGTTTTCCGGAGCGGAACCGGTTCATGACCGACGACTTCTCGGCGGGACGCATCTGGCCGGTGAGCAGGCCGACGCGTAGCTTTGGGAAGATGCGTTTCTTGAGGCGCTCGGCCTCGGTGGTAGCCGCAGTCGCCTCTACGGTATCGGACTCGTCTACGACGGCGCAGATGACGTATGCCTGCCTGCCAGCTTCTACGGCGTTGCGGATGCTTCCGTAGGCTGCTTCGCGTCCGGAGCGCGGTACGATATGCGTGGTGATATGGCCCGGGTCGGCGGCGTTGGGGCGAGTCCTGAGGTAGGTGGTATCCAGGTCGCCGTACGCTGTGAGCGCGAGGCTACGCGGGATGGGGGTAGCGGTCATCACGAGCAGGTCCGCGATCGTCCCCTTGCCGCGAAGCGCGAGGCGCTGGGCGACCCCAAAGCGGTGCTGCTCGTCAACGATGACCAGCGAAAGGTCATGAAACGTCACATCGTGCTGGATGAGGGCCTGCGTGCCGAACGCGACCTGTATCGCACCGCTGGCAAGCCCCTCGAGAGCGGTTCGGCGCCCGGTCGTGCTCGTCGAACCTGTCAGCAGCACCCAGCGGATGCCGAGGGATTCGAGCAGCGCGCCCAGCTTGAGGGCGTACTGGTTGGCGAGCACCTCGGTGGGTGCCATCATGGCCGCTTGGGTTCCGGAGTCTGCGGCGATGGTGAGCGCGGCGGCGGCGACCGCCGTCTTGCCTGTCCCCACATCTCCGAGAAGCAGCCGGTTCATCGGCCGAGGCGAGGCAAGGTCCTCGGCGATCTGAGCGATCGCGGCAGTCTGCTCGTCGGTCAAAGTGAACGCTAAAGCCGACGGATAACGGGCAAACGAGGGACCGTCGATGCGATGAACGCAGCCGGGACGTGAGTCCACCTCACGATGGCGTTGCGTTAGCATGCCGAGCTGCAGTGTCATCAGCTCGCCGTATGCGAGACGGGTGCGAGCGGCCACGGCGGAAGGCATGTCAGGCGGAAAGTGGATATCGCGCAGCGCATGCCGCAATGAGATCAGGCCGCGATCGGCGCGTAGCGCTGCGGGCAAAGGGTCCGGAACGTCCGCAGCGAGGGTGAGCGCCTCGGCCACCAGCCGTCGCATCCAGTTGGTGGTCAGGCCCTCGGTGGTCCCGTGCACGGGAACCACTTTGCCGAGCGCGTCCGAACGCTGCTCAGCCTCCAAGCGTTCCACGAACGGTGCTCGCATCTGCTTGAGCCCGTACTCGATTTCCATGCGGCCAGCGAAAGCGACACGTTCGCCCACGGTAAACCGCGATGCCATGTAGGGCTGGTTGAACCACACACCGACCATCGCTGCCGTATCGTCGACGATGGCGATCTCTGTGATAGTGAGCCTGGGGCGTGGATGTTTGACGTTGATATCCGCGATGGTACCGGTGACGGTGACCTCACTACCGGGTTTGACCGCGGCCAGCGAGGCGGTGCGGGTCAGGTCAAGATAGCGTGCCGGATAATGGGTCACGAGGTCACCGACCGTGACGATACCGAGGCGCTGCAACATCTGCGCTCTGTGCGCGTCGACGAAGCGAACAGCTGTCACAGGTTCTTTCCACCGTATGAGCGCCTGTGCCCGGCGGCTGGTTGTAACGTCTGGCATCGGTTATGGCACGCTGTAGAAGGCGATGCCGAGCGCACGCGGACCTGCGTATGTGCCGATGACCGCTCCTGTCTGATATGCGTCCAGCATGGTATAGCGCGCCCCGGCGGCATCAAGGGCTTTGAGCAGTCGCTCGATCAGCTCAGGCGCGACCGAGTGGAACATGGCTATACGCACCGGCGTGTTCACTGATGCTGCTCTAACGACCTCGGCCATCTCCCGAATCGTACGTGCGGTCCCCCGTAGTCGTTTGTGCAACGTGATCGTGCCCTCCGGCGTAACGGTCAGCACTGGTTTGATCTTGAGAAGATGGACCGCCAGGCCCGCGACCCTGCCCGCGCGGCCACCCTTCACGAAATAGTCCAGGGTGTCCAGGGCGAAATAGATGTGCGATGTCGACATCGCCGAACGCACGGCCGCCTCGACTCCGGCAGCGTCGGCGCCGGTATCGCGCGCGACGACGGCTGCTTCGATCAGCAGGGCTTTTCCGGCGCTCGCGGTGCATGTGTCGATGACACGCACGGGAATCGGGGCGGTGTCTGCCGCGATAAGCGCCGAGGTATACGTGCCCGAGAGAGCCGCACTGCAGTGGATGGAGACGATCTGGTCACAGCCGGACGCGGCCAATCGTTCATACGCTTCGAGGAACTGCGCAGGCGATGGCTGAGAGGTCTTGGGTAGCACTGAAGATCGCGCCAACCGTGCAAAGAACTGCTCCGGGCTCATGTCGAGCCAGTCCCGGAAGGTTTCATCGCCAAATGTCACTTTGAGCGGCACCGTCACCAGTTCATGGGCGTCGATCCACTCGGTTCCCATGTCGCAAGTGCTATCACAGACGATGCCGACCTTTGTCATAAGGTCTCCTCCCGTCGTGTCGGATCACTCAGCCGCAAGAAGAACCGGGTAGAGTGGCTGACCGCCCTCGTGCACTTCGACATCGAGGTCCGGGTGAGATGCTTCAATGGCGGCGACGATCCGGTCCGTTTGATCTGACGAGAGATCAGCGCCTGTAAGCAGCGTGAGAGTCTCAGCATCTTCTGCGAGCAGGTCGACCAGCTGCGCGGTGACGCTGACGAGCTCATCGCCAACGGCGACTATCTCGTGATCCGCCAACGCGATGATCTGACCGGTCTTGATGGGGCCGACCGGTGCTTTTGAGTCCTTGATCGCCGTCGTGATCTCACCCGTGCGTACCGCTGCGGCAGCCGAGGTCATCTCGGCGACGAGCTCGTCGATGTCAGCGTCGCTCTCCACCGTCAGAAGCGCGGCGAAAGCCTGTGGCACAGAGGTGGTCGGCACGACGCGTACGGGCCGGTCGGCAACGCCAGCGACCTGCTGGGCAGCCATGATGATGTTGCGATTATCCGGAAGGATGATCACCGTATCGGCGTTGACCTTCTGGACAGCCTCGAGCAGCTCCGCCGTGGACGGGTTCATCGTTTGACCACCGGTCACGACCTGATCGACTCCAAGGCTGCGGAGTATCTCAACGAGTCCGGCGCCTGTGGCTACAGCCACGAAACCGAACGGCTTAGGTGGCGTGTCCTCGGTGTGAACGAGCCCAGCGGCGCGATCAGCCGTCTGACGGCGCATGTTGTGGATATGCACCTCTCCGACCTCTCCGAGCAAGGTTGCCCAGACGAGTACCGATCCGGGGTCGTTGGTGTGAATGTGGATCTTGTAGGTGTCCGAGTCACCGACCACAAGGTCTGAGCCGCCATGCGACGAAGTCCACTTCTCGAGCTGCTCACGGGGCGTCTGGGCTCCGAACAGCAGGAATTCAGTGCAGTAGAGGTACTCGTCGTCATCCCAGTCATTGACGGGCTGCACATGGAGTGGCGCGCCTTCGAACAGAACCTTTCTCTTTGCGAGGGTGTGACCCTCCAATGCGGCGACAAGCCCTTCGGCGAGGATCGCCAGACCGAAGCCGCCGGCATCGACGACGCCGTTCTCTTTGAGCACGGGTAGCAGATCCGGTCCGCGACGGACCGAATCGAACGCCTCGGCGACGACCTCGTCCAAGACGTTGTCCAGAGAAGTGCTTTCTTTGACGCCAGCTCTCGCCGCCGTCGCAGCGTCTCTAAGGACTGTGAGTATCGTTCCCTCGACGGGTTTGCGTACCGCCTGAAACGCCACAGTAGTGGCACGTTCAAGCGCATCGGCGATAAGCGCGGGTGTGATCTCTGCGGTGTCTTTGAACACGTCGCACAGTCCGCGCAGGATCTGGCTGAGTATCACGCCTGAGTTTCCCCGCGCGCCCATCAGCGAACCGTGTTGGATGGCCTGACAGGCTTCAGCGAGCGAGTAATCCGCAGGCAGTGTGGCTATGTCTTTGAGCACCGCATCCATGGTGAGCGACATATTGGTGCCCGTATCGCCATCAGGAACAGGGAACACATTGAGCTTGTTAATCTCGTCTTTGCGCGACTTGAGCGCTTCAGCAGCGGCGAACACCAATTGGGCGGCGGTGTCCCCGCGCAGAGTCTGAGTCATAGGAGCTTCTCCCGGCTATTGCTTGCGGACCTTGATGCCTAGCACGTGCACATCGACGGCGTTGACCTGAACATCGGCATCGTTGATCAGCGCGTACTTAACGCGATCGACGAGGTTGCGTGACACTTCGGCCAGATTGGTACCATGTTCCACCACGATGTAGAGATCGACCCGGACGTGTGATTCATCGTCGTTGGTGATAACGACGCCCTTGCGCAGTTTATCGCGGGAAAGAAGCTGCGCCACGCCATCGCGCATAGACGGACTCGCCATGCCTACGACGCCGTAACACTCCAGAGCAACGTACCCTGCGATATCCGCAAGGACGTCATTGGCTATCGTGATAGTCCCTTTTACCATCTCGGTCATGAACGAGCCTCCTTGCAACGGCGCGTGAACTACACCAGTATAGCGGAAACGCTTGAGTTAGAAGCGATGCAGACAGCCGATACACGCTTGTCTGGCGTCGAGTAAGCATGCTAACATGACAAGGCTTTTCGCCAGTGAGCGCGAACGCGCATCGATATCGAGGAGACGGTCGTAATGTCGCAAGTCTGTAGCGTTTGCGGAAAGGCCCCCGTGGCCGGTCGCAACGTGAGCCACTCCCATCGCGTGACCAACCGGGTGTTTCGCCCGAATATCCAGAAAGTCAAAGTCGTTGTGAGCGGCACCACGAAGAAGATGAATGTCTGCACGAAGTGTCTCAAGGCAGGCAAGGTAACGCGCGGCTGATGCCGTGACGGTCTGAGCACGCTCAGACTATGTGCTCTTCCGGAACCCGGTTCGGTTCTCTGCGTAAGATGGTCGTCATGGCCTCTACGACAGCGGGATCGAACTGGGTTCCTGCATTTCTCCGCAGTTCCGCTATCGCCTCGATCCGGCTCATGGGCTGGCTGTACGGTCTGGGCGAGGTCATCGCGACGTACGCATCCGCTACGGCAAGGATCCGAGACTCCAGCGGAATCTGCTCCCCCGCTATCCCTCCGACATATCCCGTGCCGTCGAACCACTCATGATGGTGGTACACGATGGGTGCTACTCGCTCCAGAGCGGGGACTTCACGGAGCATCTCTGCGGCCACGCTCGGGTGCAGACGGACAAGCGCTCGCTCCACGGTCGAAAGCGGGCGATCGTCGCACAATATTCCCTGGCCAACGCTGGCCATCCCGATGTCGTGTACGAGCGCGGCGATGCGCAGCGCCTCACGGGAAGCCGGTTCGAGGCCGAGCTCATCGCTCATCGACGTGCACAGCGTCGTGACCTTCTCGGTGCTTCCATGGGCAAAAGGGTCCTTGGTCTCAAGGGCCAGGCACAGGGCGCGCAGCGTATCGAAGTACAGTTCCCGTGACTGCATGGTGGCACGGGCGTTTCGCAGCGCGACCGCTGCTTGCATCCCGAGCGTCTCCATGACGTCAAGATGCGAATGGGTGAGGCGGGACGGATAGTCCCTGCTGCCTACGTTGAGAACGCCGAGTACACCGTCTTCGTCGGCGATCGGCACTGAGACGGCCGATCTGACGCCATGACGCCTGCCGTTGATCGAGTGGCTCGCAAGATCTTCTATCAGCAGCGGCTGTCCACTGGCCAGTACCCACCCGGCGATCCCCTCGCCCGCACTGAGCGAAGCATCGTGCACGACATCCGCAGACAACCCGAACGAGCGAACGATGGCCAGCCGCCGGGTTTCAGGATCAAGCAACATGATGCTTGCTGTCCCGGCATCGCACAGTGCGACTGCGCGATCGATCGTCGTCTGAAGGACAGAGTCGGGGTCAAGCGCGCGACTCAGCTCGCGCGATGCGGTGATCAGACAGTCCGCGAGGCGGGTCTCTGTTCGTGCTATCTGCAGCGCCACAGCGCCGGACAAAGATCCCCGGTGTATAGCGGCCGCCCTCGCGAGGAGAGTTCCGTCCGGGCGTGCAGTCGAGCGGATATGCACACATGCCACGGCGCGGTGTTCGTCGATGTTGAGCGGCACGCAGTACAACCACACATCAGACATTGGAGAGTTCGGCTCCAGGCGGTCCAGCGTGGCGGTATTGCTGGTGGCCGCCTGCCCGAGTTGCCCTGTGATGGGTTGCGGTTCGGCAGAGAGCCTCGATCCCCCCATGCAGGCCAGTAGTCTGAGAGCGCCGAGCGCTGAGTCCTCGGCCCATAGCTGCGCCGAGATCACGCGACCCGCGCCCGTGCAGGCTGCGGAGAACGCGCGGATTACCGTATGCGCATCCAGGCCCGGCGCGACGGGCCAATCTGCAGTGGTTTCTTCTTTGTTGTAAGGCATCATTTTAAGTAGACCTATGTCAGTAACGTGGCGACCGATTTGCCTGAACCCCTCGTCGCGTATATCGGCAAACAGGGTGACGTCCTGGAGCGTAGCACGGTCAGCCGTCATTCGGGCTGTCCGATGATCACAAGAAGCGTCCCCGTTGCCGCAGTCACCGTTATCTCGGGTTCCAGGGCGACGTTGCTCAGTGCCAGCGAAGAAAGAAAATCCAGCGGCGCATCATGCAGCGGGTAGCGCAGTCCGCTCAGACTGACACCGCTGGCCGGGCCGACGGCCATCACCGATACGATCGAGCCCGGGATGACGCTCAGTCGCAGTTCATGAGTGGCCGATGCATCGAGGACATGCACACGCATCGCGGGTTCGATGATGCGCCCGCTGCCGCAGGGGATAGAACACAGCGTGCCGAGGGCTGCGAGCGCGTGGTCGAGCCTTCCTGCGGTGCATGCGGTGAGGTCGATAGCTGTGGCGCCGAGCCGGAGGGCCTCCTGCACGCACAGATCCAGATCCGAAGAGTCCTTCTCGGCTGGGAAAGCGATGACTCGGATCCCCTGTGCGGCGAGCCTGTCGGCGGCGCCAGGTTGGGATGAGTCGAAGTCACCGAGCGCGACGTCGGGGTCGCGGCCGGCGTCCACACACCACTCGCCCGCCGCGTCGGCGGCGATGACGACGTCGGCCGAACCGGCGAGCCTGCGATACAGGCCCGCCGATCCGGTGACAGGGCATGCGCCGACGACGAGGGCGTTCATGAGCGTGATGACCGCTGCGACACCGGGATGACTCTGGAAAGGACCGGCAGGATCGCGATCGCCGCCGCAGCGCAGACCGCTGCTGAGATCAGAACGAAGGAGTTGTACGCAAGCGAATACGCGACGACAGGGCCGGTTGCGTACTCGGCGAAGAACACCGCTCCCGAGATGACATGCGCCACATACCGGCCGAGGGCGCCGAGTGCGACCGATCCGACGATGATCGCCGACGCTTTGCCGGGACGACCGTTCTTGAACGCAGAAGACATCGCGACAGCACCAAAACCTGCTATCCCTACGGCTGCGAAAGCGAGCGGGTAGTCAAGCAGGAACTGTATCCAATGCACGACGTAGGGTTCGAGCATCGCGTCCACGACGCCGTACAGAGCGCCGGCGGCGATGCCGGGGACCGGTCCGCGACGCAGCGCAAGCACGAACAACGGGAGCATAGACAGCGAGATACTGCCCCCTTGCGGCATCTCCCATAGCTTGAGGAAGCCAAGAACCGTGGCCAGAGCCACTGTCAGACCC
>Ga0123339_10000901_pt1 | contig 21244 bp, 24 predicted proteins | sample lystaG_FD_89956 | JGI IMG/M metagenome (GOLD analysis project Ga0123339, IMG submission 89956) | Glacier valley bacterial and archeal communities from Borup Fiord, Nunavut, Canada, to study Microbial Dark Matter (Phase II) -... | ecosystem: Environmental > Aquatic > Freshwater > Ice > Glacier ...
CTGGGCCGGCCCGCGATCGCCGAGAAGGGCCGGGCCGCCGCGCACGAGTATCGCGGCCGGTCTATCCGCGAGGCCGCCGGTGGTGAGGCTGATGCTGTGAGCGCTGAGAACGTGATCACAGCGGCGCTTTCAGGGGATGATATCGCGCGACAGATCCTTCTGGATGCTGGTGACGTGCTCGGACAGACGCTCGTGGGCATCGTGAACCTGCTCAATCCCAAGCTCGTCGTGGTTGGCGGTGGCATCGGTGAGTCGTGCGACTTCCTTGTGCAGCGTGCCGCCGAGGTCGTCGAGCGTGAATCGCTCGCCGGTCGCAGGGATGTGCGGCTCGTGCAGGCTGAGCTCGGCAACGACGCCGGTGTTCTCGGCGCAGCTGCTCTGGCCTTCGATGAGCATGATTCAAGGGAGGGATTGCGATGACGGAGGCCGATAAGCCCGTCGTTTACTACGCCCCGATGCGCTCCAAGATGAAGCGTAGCCTCGTCACACGCGCCGGTGCGCTGCTCGACCGCGCCGGTCTGGCTGATGTGATAGCAAAAGACGACCTCGTCGCGGTCAAGCTGCACTTTGGTGAAGAAGGCAATACCGGTTTCGTGCAGCCGATGTATCTGCGCGAAGTGGTCAAGCGCATCAAGGCGCGCGGAGGCAAACCGTTTCTCACGGACTGCAATACGCTCTACAGCGGACAGCGCGCCAATGCCGTCGATCACCTGGCCTGCGCGCTGCACAACGGATTCTCCTATGCGACCGTTGAGGCGCCGCTCGTCATCGCCGACGGTCTAGATGGTCGCGACTCGGTTGAGATTCCCGTGGCCGGCACGCACTTTCAAGCCGTGCGTATCGGCTCTGCGGTTGTTCACGCGAATGCGATGGTGGTCGTCACCCATGTGAAGGGCCACGAGGCTGCGGGCTTTGGCGGTGCGATCAAAAACGTCGGTATGGGGCTCGGTTGCCGCTCGGCAAAGCAGCGCATGCATGCCGATTTCAGCCCGGAGGTCAGCGCCGAGACGTGCACAGCGTGTGGCCGCTGCGTCCGGGCATGCCCGGTGAGCGCTATCGTGATCGGTCCGGACCGCGTCGCTGTGGTGGACCACGAAGTGTGCTACGGCTGCGGTGAGTGCGTGGCCGCCTGCCCGTATGGCGCGATCGCCACGCAGTGGAAGACCGACGCCAACGCGTTGCAGGAGAAGATCGTCGAGCACGTAGCCGGTGCGCTGGCCGACAAGCAGGGCAAGGTCATCTACCTGTCGTTCGTCACCACGGTCTCGCCGGATTGCGACTGCTGGAACTTCTCGGACGCGCCCATCGTCGCGGACATCGGCGTGCTCGCTTCCACCGATATCGTCGCCATCGACCAGGCCGCATACGACCTGGTCAACGACGCTCCCGGCCTGCCGGGTTCACGCGCCAATGACCTCCCGCAAGGCTCGGACAAGTTCCGGACCGTGACTGGGGTGGACGGCACTCGCGTGCTGTCGTACGCAGAAGAAATGGGACTTGGCGCGCGCGCCTACGTCCTTAAGACCGTTGAATGATCGTCGTTTACCTATGTGCGATTAAGGAGATCCGGTGGATTACTTTGGCATTCTGAAGCAGGGCTGGCAGGTTGCCTGGCGCAACAAGGCGCTGTGGGTGCTCGGCTTGTTCGCCATGGGCAGCTCCGTGGGCAGTAGTTTTTCCAACGCTTTGAACACAGGCAAGGACTCCTCTACGACAGGCACCTGGCTCTCGTCAGTGCCGACTTCGGTAGACATTATCGCGATCTCTGCGCTCGTGGGCGTTCTGGTCATCGTGCTCCTTGTGCTGAGCGTCGCTGCGCGCGCAGGGTTGATCGCCGAGACCGACCGCGTCTGCGATAGCGAGCGCGTGTCGCTGTCCCGAGGTTGGCGCACGGGCTTTCACTACTGGTGGCGCACCTTTGGTATCCAGCTGGTCCTCGCGCTACCCGTTATCGCCGTCCTGTTGCTCATAGGAGGCATCGCTGTGATCGCGCTCATCGGTGCCGGTGCTTTTAGCTACGCCGGCAACGCCGCCTCCGGTGCCGTCATCGTTCCACTCGTGTTGCTCGCATTTCTCGCCATCGTCGTGATCGTGCCTGTCAGCGTTCTGATCTCGCTGCTCTCCGAGCTTTCCCTCCGTTATGGGATCTTGCGTCAGCGCACTCTTGGCGCGGCGATCTCGGCAGCCTGGGGTGATGTGCGCGCAAAGCGCGGAGCGTTCGTGATGTGGCTCGTGATGTTGCTGCCGGGCATAGTGTACGGCACGGTCGTCAGCGTGTTGCTCCTGATCACTCTCGTGCCGCTGGTGCTTGCGGCGCGGACGAGCGTGGTCATTGCGGTCATCGTTCTCCTTGCGCTGGTCGTCCTCGTCGTGATCGTCACCGGTGCGGTCTACTCGACCTTCCAGTGTGCGTCGTGGACGGTCTTCTTCCGCGCTATCGCGCCTGCGACTCCTGTCGAGTCTTTCATCGCGCCGGTGACCCCCGTCGAGCCCTTCGTCGCCTCCGCTGCTCCCGTTGAGCCGCTTGCTGCGCCGGTGGCCGATGTCTGAGTCCGGTCGGCTCATCGTCTGTGCCACGCCCATCGGCAACCTCGGTGACATCACGCCGAGGGTGCTCGATGCTCTGCGCATCGCTGATGTGATCGAAGCTGAGGACACACGCGTCACCCGTCATCTGCTCACACACTTTGACATTCATACGCTGCTTGAGCCGTATCACGCCAAGAACCTCCAGCAGCGCACTCCTGCCGTGGTCGACAGGGTGAGCTCAGGGCAGGTGGTGGCGCTCGTCTCGGATGCGGGCATGCCCGGCATCTCCGATCCCGGCGCGCATCTCGTCGATGCGTGCCTTGAAGCCGGACTGCCAGTGGAGGTTTTGCCTGGCGCCTCGGCTATCGTCACAGCGCTCGTGGCCAGTGGGCTTCCCACGTACGCATTCTTCTTTGGCGGGTTTCTGCCGCGCAAGCAAGGACCGCGACGTCGCAGGCTTGCCGAGCTGGCGCCGCTGGACGCCACGCTTGTCTTCTACGAATCACCTCGCAGGACGGCTACCACGCTTGCCGATATGGCCGAGGTGTTCGTCGGCCGCCGTGCGGTCATGGCCCGCGAGCTTACGAAGATATACGAGGAGGTCGCGCGCGGCGATGTGGGGGAGCTGGCGCTCAGCGTCGCAGCCCGCGAGCTAAAAGGCGAGGTGGTGCTGCTCGTAGGCCCGCCAACACAGCAAGAAGCCCCCGCACTGGCGCCTGAGGCGTTGCGGGGGCTCGTGGAGGACTTGATCGCTGAAGGTATGTCGCGCAAGGATGCGGTCAAACACGTCGCCGAGAAGACCGGTGTCCCTCGCAACGATGTCTATCGTGCAGCGCTGGGTGAGGACGTCAGCGCTTCTTGATCGCTTTGATGCATGATGCGCAGACGGCGCGGTTCTTGATCTGGCTGATATCAGTCTGGCTGCCGCAGATCACGCACGAGTCCTTGTGCTTCTCAAGGATGACGCGCTCGCCCTCGACCGTGATCGACAGCGGGTCTTTAACATTGATGCCGAGCGTACGGCGTAGTTCCATTGGGATGACGATCCGTCCCAGGTCATCTACGCGTCGGACGATTCCGGTGTCGCTCATGTCGTCCTGCCTTTCTACGAGTGCATAATCGGGTTTACACGGTACGGTATCATGATGTATCTGGTTAAAGCTGTACTACTGGCATAAATGCCCACGTTTGGAGTCGTGTAACCGATGAGCGATCGCACCTTCTTTCTGACCACTCCCATCTACTACGTGAACGCTGAGCCGCATCTGGGCACCGCGTACACCACGCTGGCTGCGGACACCCTCGCTCGATATCGGCGAATGACCGGTTATGATGTGTGCTTTCTCACCGGGCTCGACGAGCACGGTCAGAAGATCGCGCAGGCCGCCGAGGAGCACGACATGGACCCGCAGGCGTGGGTCGATACCATCGCTCCTCGCTTCAAGGAGGTCTGGGAGATGCTCGACATCTCCTATGACGACTTCATCCGCACCACCGAGCCCCGGCACAAAAACGGCGTTCAGGCGTTCTGGACGGCGCTCCATGAGGCCGGTTATCTCTACCAGGGCCACTACGAGGGCTGGTACTGTGTGCCCGATGAGACGTTCTGGACCGCCGAGCAGCTTGAAGATGGCAAGTGCCCTCAGTGCGGACGCGATGTCCAGTTCATCCACGAGGACAACTGGTTTTTCAAACTCTCCGAGTTCCAGCAGCCGCTGTTGGACTTCTACCGGGACCATCCCGGTTTCATTGCGCCTGAGACCCGTCGCAACGAGGTCATCTCATTTGTCCAGGGCGGCCTGAAAGACCTCTCGATCTCACGTACGGCATTCAGCTGGGGCGTGCCGCTCCCGTTTGCCGAGAATCACGTCACCTACGTGTGGATCGACGCGTTGCTCAACTACATCACCGCGCTCGGCTACGGTAGCGACGACCCTGCCGATGTGGAGCGTTTCAAGCGCTTCTGGCCCGCTCAGTATCACTTCGTGGGCAAAGACATCATCCGGTTCCACTGCGTCATCTGGCCGGCCATGCTGATGGCTGCCGGAATCGAACTGCCCGAGACGGTCTTCGCACACGGATTCCTGCTCACCAAGGGCGAGAAGATGAGCAAGTCAAAGGGCAACGCACAGACGCCCGCGTCGCTGGTGGAGCGTTTTGGCGTGGATGCCTATCGCTACTACTTCATGCGCGACGTGGTCTTTGGCCATGATGGATCGATCTCCATCGAGTCGATAATCCAGCGCTATAACGGCGATCTGGCCAACGACTGGGGCAACCTGGTGTCGCGCCTGCTCAACATGACCGAGAAGTACTTCGATGGCCTGGTCCCGCAGCCTCAGACCGATGCGCCGGACACGGATGAAGACGAGACGCTCAAGGCCATCGCCGGGGTGCTACCTGAAAAGTACGAAGACGCCATGGCTCGCGTTGACTACGTGAGCGCCATGGAGGCCACCTGGGACCTCATCAAAGAAAGCAACCGCTACATCGAGACGCAGGCGCCGTGGAACCTCGCCAAGAGCGAGGACACGCTGCCGCGCCTGGCTACGGTCATCTACAACGCCCTTGAGGCGGTTCGTATCTCGGCCATGTTCACCGCACCGGTCATGCCTGCGACCTCGGCAGAGGTCTTCAAGCGGCTCGGTCTGGGCGATGTGGCCTCCATCACCGATATTGCCGAGGCTGCCGAGTGGGGTCAGCTTCCGGTGGGACTGCGGGTAACCAAGGGCGAGCCGCTCTTCCCGCGTATCTACGAGGGGGAGTAGCGCACGTCGTCCAAGCCTGACAAGCCGATTCTCTGGCCGCAGGGTACCGCTCCCGCCGTCGACGCGCATGCGCACCTCGACATGCTGGACGACCCGGTGGGTGCCCTCGTTCGCGCTGCGGATGCTGGTATCGAGCTGGTGGTCAGCGTGGTGGACGTGCAGGAGGACCCCGAGCGCACCTTTGTTTTGCTCCCGGACTGGCTCGCCACCGCGGCTACGATCTTGGATGCCTGCGGCGCTGGCGTGCGCGTGCCCGAGGTGCGGCTGGTCGTGGGCTCGCACCCTCATAACGCGGCCGCGTTCGATGCCTCCGCGCAGCAGGCGGTGCGCGAGCTGGCCGTTCGTCCAGGCGTGGGCGGTATCGGTGAGACGGGGCTGGACTACTTCTATGATCACTCGCCTCGCGACGCGCAGCGAGAGGCGTTTGCGACGAGTCTGGATATCGCGTCCGAGCAGGGACTTGCCGCAGTCGTGCATCTGCGGGACGCGCATGACGAAGGTCTCGGGATCCTGCGTGATCATGGCCTGCCCGCTGAAGGCTGCGTGATCCACTGCTTCACCGAGGGCCCTGAGCTGGCCGTTCGCTTCCTCGAACTCGGCTGCTTCATCTCGTTTGCCGGTCCTCTCACCTTCAAGCGTTCCGAGGCCATCCGTCAGGCGGCGCTCGAGGTGCCGCTGGATCGCATCCTCGTCGAGACCGACAGTCCCTTTCTCGCGCCCGAGCCGTATCGCGGTCACAAGAACGAACCGGCGCTCAGCGTGCTCACCGCGCAGCGGCTGGCCGAGCTCAAGGGCGTCTCTCTGGCCGAGATCGAAGCCGCATCGCTCGGCAACGCGCGGCGCATCTTTGGGAGCGAGCGGTCATGAGTGCGCCGTTGGTCCTCGGTATCGCAGGCAGCCCGAGACGCAACGGCAACAGTGAGTCGCTACTCGACGCCGTGCTTGCGGGCGCATCGGCACAGGGTGCGCGCGTCAGCAAGCTGGTCGCCATCGAGCACCACATCATGCCGTGCACCGGCTGCAACTCGTGCTCTGATACCGGCGAGTGCATCCTTCGCGACGACATGGAGCACGTCTATGCGGCTATCGATGCTGCAGATGCGCTTATCGTGGCCAGCCCCGTGTTCTTCGCAACCGTTCCTGCGGCTCTCAAGCTCATCTACGACCGCATGCAGCCTTACTGGGCTGCTGTCCATGTTCTGGGGCATCCACGGCCTCAGCGGCGACCTGGTGGCCTGCTGCTGGTACGGGGCGGCGGGGACCCCTACGGTTTCACTGGAGCGGAGCATACCTCCGGCAGCGTTCTGGCGGTTCTCGGCATCGACATTCTCGGCGAGGTCAATGCATCCAACGTGGACGCTGCCGGTGAGATCGCTCGGCATCCGGATGTTTTGGAAGCTGCGACCGGGCTTGGTGCCGTCATTGTCCGCGAGGCCCGTGCGAGGACGCCTTTCCGAGGCGACCGTCCATCCGCCTGAACGCTGCCGCACGTCGGGTCGCGTTGTGGGCATATGCCTGCTCGGCTATAATCAATCATCGTGTCACCGAATCGTTGCCAACCAAGAGGGGTTTCATGGGCAAGCCGGTACGTCCGGCGAGACGCCACAAGACCCACTACATCATCCCAGTCATCGTCGCAGCACTCATCGTTCCTCTCGTAGTCTCTGGTTTCGTCTGGGCAAAGAAAGGCGTCACCGTCGTCGTTGACGGCAGGACCGCCTATTACAAAACGCAAGCCGATACCGTCGGCGAGCTCATAGATGAGGCAGATATCGTCGTGCATCGTGGCGACGTCGTCAGCCCGTCAGAGGATCAACCGCTCGTGGACGCGTCCACAGTGGTTGTCCGGCACGCTATCGCAGTGAAGATCGACTGCGGTGGCGACATCCTCCACCTCAATGTCGTGGGAAGCACCGTGGCCGATGCGATCGTCGCCGCAGGGCTTGATCCGTCTCTCGGACTCCGCGTCTCACCTTCGGCGGACACCCCGCTCACCCCGGGTATGACCGTTGTTGCGCGTGAGGTGTTCTTACGTATCGAAAAGAACGAGGTCGTTCTGCCGTTCGAGACGGTCGTCAAGAAAGACGCATCGTTGCCGGCCGGGACGCGCACGGTCAAGACAAAGGGCGTCGCGGGCAAGGCGCTACGCGTCTACTCGGTGGTCGTGACGGACGGCGAAGAGGGCGTGCGGCAGTTCAAGAGCCAGATACTGGTTTCCAAGCCTGTTGATGAGGTCGTACTCGCCGGTACCAAGCGCGTCTCCAAGACCTCGCAGGTCTCACGTGGCACCGCTTCTCGCAGCAGTGCGCCCGAGTCTGGTCGCCACATCGTTGTAGAGAGCAGCGCCTACACGCCGTGGGATGGCACCTGCAATGGCATGGGCGCCATCACCTCCAAGCTCTCCGCCTACAATGTGCCGAGCGGCTGGGGTATCGTCGCCGTGGATCCTTCGGTGATTCCGCTCGGAAGCAAGCTCTACGTGCCCGGGTACGGTTACGCTATCGCTGCCGATACCGGCGGAGCGGTCAACGGTGCCTGCATCGACGTATGTTTCTGGACGGCCGGTGAGTCCGGCTCGTACCTGTCGGCGATCGCATGGGGTCGCCACAGCGTTCAGATCACCATCCTTCCCTAAGAACCTCCCCACCTCAAAAGGAGCCCGGATGTCCAGCTCACCGCTGGCCACGCCCTCGGCCACGCTCGCGGTGCTCAAACGCCACGGGCTCTATACCAAGAAATCGCTCGGGCAGCACTTTCTCATCGATGACAACATCGTCGATCGGATCCTTCTCCTCGCTGCGATACGTCCTGACGACGTCGTTTTAGAGGTCGGCCCGGGCATCGGCACGCTTACGATCGCACTGGCTGGTGCCGCCCGCAGCGTCATCGCCGTCGAGCAGGACGCCGGGCTTCTGCCGGTGCTTGCCGAGATCACCGCGGCCAGCTCAGGGCTGGTCATCGTAGGAGCCGATGCGGTCACGGTGCCTGTCAGCGAGCTCATCGACGGTGACGGTCGTCCGCCGCTCTCGCTGGTCGCCAACCTGCCTTACGGCGTCGCAGCGACCGTCGTGCTGCGTTACTTCCAGGAGATCGACTCGCTTCGCGACGCCACTGTGATGGTGCAGTTCGAGGTCGCGGGTCGTATGGCCGCTGTTCCGAGAACCAAGTCCTACGGCGCCTATACCGTCAAGCTCGGGCTGCTGGCCCGTGCGGTCGAGAAGTTTCCGGTCCCTCGTGATTGTTTCTTGCCACCTCCGCACGTGGACTCGGCGGTCATCCGTCTGGAGCGGGTGGTTCGTCCGGAGTCCGGCGAGGTGCTCACTGCTGCCGGTCGAGTGGCCGATGCCGCCTTTGCGCAGCGACGCAAAACCATTCGCAACTCGCTGCGCGCCACTATCGGGGCGGCCGTCGATGTGGATGCGCTGTTGTCCGGAGCGGGTGTTGATCCGGGCACTCGCGCGGAGGCGTTGGATGTGGATACCTATGTCAGAATGGGCGCGGTCATGTGCTCACTAGTGCCCTGACCTTGCGTTTTTATGCTTTACAGCGTATAGTCGATAGAGTCAAGGAGGAGTGCATGGACACGACGAATCAAGTCGAGGTCGTCGGCCGCATCCGCAGCGACCTCAAGAACCTCATGGGAAGCCGGATGCGTCTCAAGGCCAATATGGGTCGTTCTAAGATCCTTGAACGCGAAGGTGTGCTTGAACAGACTCATCCCAGTCTTTTCGTACTCAAGATCGACGAGAAGCGTGGGCGTACCGCAAGAGTCTCCTACAGCTACGTGGACATCTTGACGGGAACAGTCGAACTGACTCATCCCGAGACGGGCGAGGACATCTTTCCCTGGATGAACTAAAGTAGCCGCATTTCCGACACATACACGCGAGGTGAACGATGCCTCGCGTGTGTCGTTTCCGGAGGTAGCTATGGGCAGAATCATGATCGATGCGCCGGCCAAGGTGAACCTCTTCCTGGCCGTCGGTGACAGACGGCCCGACGGCTATCATGATCTGATCACGGTATTCCAGACACTTGCGTTTGGCGACACGGTCGAACTGGACCCTGAGGCGCCGCTGAGCGTGGTCTACGAGCCCGATCTCGGCCTTCCTCCCGGCGATGACCTCGTGTCGCGCGCAGCTTCGGCCCTTGCGCAGCGTCTCGGTCGTCCAGCCGTCGGTGCATTCACCGTCCGCAAGCGCATCCCTGAGGCAGCGGGTCTCGGAGGAGGCAGCAGCGATGCGGCCGCCGCGCTCGTCGGTCTGGCATCCGCATGGGATCTTGCGCTCGATGATCCTGCTCTCACTGAAGTCGCCGCCTCGATCGGTGCAGATGTGCCGTTCTTTCTTCGGGGCGGTACGGCGCTCTACACCGGCAGGGGAGATGTCTTTGCCGGGCGATTGCCCACTCCGGCGTTAGACATCGTCCTGATCAACCCGCGTCAACGCGTCTCCACACCCGCTGTCTATGCATCGTTCGACCGCACACCCACAGTGTCCGCTCCATCCGTGGAGCCGCTGCTATCGGTCTTGGTATCTGGCGGGGATGTGACGGACAAGGTACTGTTCAATGATTTTTCAAGGGTTACTATAGAGCCTGTATCCTCGGTCAGTGCCATCGAGGGGATGTTGGCGTCTGATCCTGGCGTCGGATGCAGCCTGATGTCCGGGAGCGGTCCCACCGTATTCGGGGTATGTTATGGTGCTGCTGCAGCGCAGGGGGTCGTTGAAGCGGCAAAGGCACGAGGGTGGTGGGCCGAGGCCACGACGACGAGCATTGACGGAGTGCGTGTGCGGCTTGGGGAGTAAGGTTCTGCTAACGCGGGAGCCGAAGGGGAGGTAGGCCGAGATCTTGGGCCTTTCGGCGATGAGGGAGTGGGGGAATCCAAGGGATGAACATCAGCAAAGTGACGCTGCGCCCGGTAGCGATGAACAAGGTCTGCGCCATAGCGAGCATCGTGCTCGACGATGAGTTCGTGGTTCATGACCTCCGCGTGGTCAATGGTGACAAGGGGCTCTTCGTGGCAATGCCGTCTCGTAAACTGCCGAGCGGTGAGTTCAGAGACATCTGCCACCCCATCAGCACGGAGTCGCGGACGTTGATCCAGCAGACGGTGCTTGCGGAGTTCGAGGCCCAGGGAGGCATCGCTGCTTTCCAGGAGTCCGCTGAACTCAGCGTAGGAGACTAGCCCGCTCGGCGCCGTTGGCGGCGTTGGAGGCTCTATCTATGGTACAATGCGCCCGCTTGCCCGAGACATTCGGGCGTTTTTGGCCTGCCTTTCGTGCGGGCACTGGGGCGTAGCCAAGTGGCAAGGCAGGGGCCTTTGGAGCCTCCATTCGTAGGTTCGAATCCTACCGCCCCAGCCATGAATCGACCGGGATGCATATCCCGTGACTGACGGAAAGGGAACGATGGGCGCGGCAGCTCTCATCCTCGCAGCAGGCGAGGGAACCCGCATGAAGTCCGGGCTTCCCAAGGTGGCCCACACCATCCTCGGTATCCCTATGGTCACATACGCCGTCCGAGCTGCTGATGCGGCGGGTTGTGAGCGCATTGTCGTCGTCACCGGTCACGGTGCGGATCTCGTTGAACAACTCGTGACCGGGGTAGCGACGGTTCGTCAGGCCGAGCAGCTTGGCACCGGCCACGCCGTTCTGTGCGCCGAGCAGGTGCTCGGTGGCCTCACCGGTTCACTCGTGGTCCTCTCCGGCGATTCGCCGCTGCTGCGCGCATCCACCATCAGCGAGCTGATCGCCGAGCGTGAGCGCACCGGCGCTGCGGCAGTCGTGCTTACCGCACGTCTTGCAGATCCCTCCGGTTACGGCCGGATCGTGCGCGACGCTGAAGGCTCGCTCGCCGCGATCGTGGAGGACAAAGACCTCGCCCCGGATCAGCGGTGCATCGATGAGGTCAACACCGGAACCTATTGTTTTGAGGCTGCCGGGTTGTTCGAGCATCTCTCGCGTCTCGGCAACGGCAACGCGCAGGGTGAGTACTACCTGACCGACATCATCGGAATGCTTCGCGCCGAGGGTCTTCCAGTCACCGCTGTGATGACCGATGACCCGACAGAGACGCTTGGCGTCAATAGCAGGGTCCAACTCGCCGAGGCCACCAAGGTGATGCAGCAGCGAATCAACCGTGACCACATGCTCGCCGGTGTGACCATGACCGATCCCGGCCTGGTGTGGATCGCCCCAACGGTTCGTATCGGCCGAGACACCATCATCGAGCCGCTGAGCACCCTTCTCGGCGAGACGACCATCGGCGAGGACTGCGTCATCGGTCCCGATACTCGCCTGACGGATTGCGTGGTCGGAGACGGCTGCGTCGTCGATTCCTCGATCGGGGTCGATGCCACGCTGGGCGAGCACGTTACCGTGGGCCCACGTTCGTACCTGCGGCCGGGGACCAGGCTCATGGAGCACTCCAAGGTGGGTACGAGCGTTGAGATCAAGAATTCGACCATCGGCGAAGGCTCCAAGGTCCCGCATCTTTCTTACATAGGCGATGCGATCGTAGGCAAAGGCGTGAATATCGGTGCGGGTACGATAACCTGTAACTACGACGGCGTGCATAAGCACCCTACGGTCATCGGTGACGGAGCTTTCATCGGCTCGGACACGATGCTTATCGCACCGGTGACGGTGGGCGAAGGCGCGGTCGTAGGCGCGGGCAGCGCGATAGCTTACGATGTGCCTGAAGACGCGCTTGCACTTGAGCGGACGAAGCAACACACCATCGAGCAGTGGGCTCGGCGGCGTCGGGCAAGACGCGATGGTATCGACGACACGAAGGAGCGATGACACGGATGTCAGGCAGCGGTAAACGCATGATGGTGTTCGCGGGAACGCACAACCGCGAGCTCTCCGAGGGCATCGCCAAGCACCTGGGCGTCGAACTCGGGAACATCAAGATCAGCAAGTTCGCAAATGGCGAGATATACGTCCGCTATCTGGAGAGCGTTCGTGGAGCCGACGTCTTTCTCGTGCAGTCCATGTGCGAGCCGGTCAATGCGGCCATCATGGAGCTTCTCATCATGGTCGATGCGGCCAAACGCGCGAGTTCCCGCACCATCACAGCAGTCATTCCGCACTACGGTTATGCACGCCAGGACAAGAAGTCCGCGGCGCGCGAGCCTATTACAGCCAAGCTCGTCGCCGATCTGCTCACGACATCCGGAGTCGATCGGGTCATTGCGATGGACTTGCATCAGGGTCAGATACAGGGTTTCTTCAACCAGCCCGTCAACCATCTCACCGCGCTTCCGATTCTGGCGGACTACTTTGAATCGCTGCATCTTGAAGATCTCACGATCGTCTCTCCCGATGTTGGACGCGTGAAAGTCGCCAAGAAACTTGCCGATATGCTCGGCGCAACGCTGGCGATCCTTCACAAAGGTCGTCCCGAGCACAACGTGGCTGAGATCACGCACGTGATCGGTGACGTCGACGGACGGAACTGCATCATCGTGGATGATATGATCGACACCGCTGGTTCGATCACGGCAGGCGCGAAAGCGCTGGCTAACCAGGGCGCAAAGTCCATGTATGTGGCTGCGACGCATGGTATCTTCTCCAGCCCGGCATATGAGCGCATCGATGCTTCCCCCATCAAGGAGGTCGTCGTCACGAACTCGCTGCCGGTACCGGAGGACCGCCGTCACGGTAAGATCCACGTCCTTTCTGTAGCGCCACTGATCGCGCACGCGATTCAGAACGTGTACAACGATGAGTCCGTTTCCGAGCTGTTCGACCCCGATTTCCAGTTGTAGGAACCGGGCGTACCGATAGACAGTCTGCAGCCCCGCGGCCTCGCGGGTGATGCAACACCAGGAAGGAACAAGAGAATGAGCACTGAAACTCTGCAATTGAATGCGAAGCCTCGCACTGAGACCGGCAAGTCGAGCCGTCCGCTTGCTGCTGAGGGTAAGGTCGCGGCCGTTGTCTACGGCGGTGACATCGATTCGATGGCGGTGGAGCTGGACCGGCGCGAGTTCGAGCGTCTCATGATGCACGCGGCTGTCGGCTCGACTCTGATCAAGCTCGTGGTTGAGGGTGGAGAAACCCCCCTCAACGTCATCATCAAAGAGATTCAGCCCGATCCGGTCAAAGGCATCATCCTTCACGTCGATTTGTGGGCTGTGCGCATGAGCAAGGCGATCACCACCGTGGTGCCGCTTACCTTCACTGGCACGCCCGCAGGCGAGCGCGAAGGCGGCGTGTTCCTGCAGGAGCTGCGCGAGGTTCACATCGAAGCGCTGCCGGGCAATATCCCCGAGCACATCGAGACCGACATCTCTACTCTGGGAATCGGCGATGCCTTCCATGTCTCCGATGTCGTCGCTCCCGAAGGTGTCACCATCCTCACCGATGGCGAGATCATCGTCTGTGCCGTCAGCGCGCCTGCCGCTGAAGAAGAGCCTGAGCCCGTTGCCGAAGAGGGCGCTGAGGTGCCTGAGATCGGTCAGACCGAAGGCGACGAGGAGTAGCAACAACTTATGCCACGACTTGTGGTGGGGCTCGGCAATCCCGGCTCCGAGTACGTTTGTACGCGACATAACGCGGGATTCATGGTGGTCGATCTTATCGCCGAGAATCTACGCGTGAGCTACTGGAAGGACGAGGCCGGCGCAAAAGTCGGCCTCGTCCGTTTCGGCGATGACGACTTGGTTCTCATCAAGCCGCAGACGTTCATGAATCTCTCGGGTAAGGCGGTCGGCAAACTGGCGACCGCCTACGGCGTGGACACTGCTGACATCGTGGTGGTGCACGACGATCTCGATCTGCCTGAAGGCACTATCAGGGTGAAGCACGGTGGCGGGCACGGTGGCCATAACGGCCTGCGCTCGATCACTACCGAAGTGGGCCCGGACTACGTCCGGGTTCGGGTAGGCATCGGGCGTCCGCCGGGACGACAGGATCCTGCGGACTACGTGCTCGCGCCGATGCGCAAGGATGTGGCCGAGCGGATGGATGCTGTGATCCCCACAGCCGCCCAGGCAGTTCTCCACATCCTTGAACATGGCGTTGGCTCGGCGATGCAGGAGTACAACGGTCGCTGATTCTCTCCGATGGATTACGAGATGGGCAAGTGCGGGTATCTTGCTGAAAGGAAGCCGGATGCGTCCGACCAGATCGGACGCCAGGAGAGGATGAGCGATATGTCCGAAGAGCCTATCGGTACGCCCCCACCGCCGATCGCACCAACCGGTGGAGTGCCTCCCGAGACCGCAAAACTGCTTGCAGCGCTCGGGTACCCCATCTGGATCGTGGCGCTGATCGTCATTCTGATGGACCCGTACAAGCAAGATCCGATCATTCGCCACCATGCGGTCCAGGCGCTCGGGCTCAATCTTGCGATCTGGGTCCTGGGCGTGGGTACGATGTGGATCGGCATCGGCTATTTCATCTACCTTGCCGGATTCGTGTACGAGGTAGTCTGCGCCGTCAAGGCGTACAACGGTGAGATGTTCAAGATGCCCGTGATCTACGACATGGTGAAGAGCTACATCTGAGGCGGTCTTCACATCGGCTACAGGGTCAATAACCATAGCTGCGGGCGGGCACATCGTGTCCGCCCGTTTCGTGCTCAAGAGAGCGACTAGTATACTGTACCGGCACCCTCTCCGATGACGGGTGCGATCGGTTGAGGACCGGAGGTGTCCATGTTCCAGATCGTGCATAAGCGACAGCTATCAGAATCGGTATTCGAGATGGGTGTGCTCGCGCCGCCCATTGCGCGCAAAGCTCGTGCAGGCCAGTTCCTGATGCTCAGGATCGATGAGGGCGGCGAGCGTATACCGCTGACATTCTCGGAGTGGTCTGCCGAGGAGGGATGGGTGCGTTTCATCTTCATGCGCGTTGGCAAGACGACCCACCAGCTCTCTGGGCTTGAGGTGGGCGATTCGATCGCTGATGTGGTGGGTCCGCTCGGCAAACCGACGCAGATGGATGACATGGGTCGCGTCGCGGTCGTCGGCGGTGGCGTGGGGGCTGCGGTGGCCTATCCGGTTGCCAGGACCCTGGCCGAGGCAGGCAACGAGGTAACGGTGATTCTGGGTGCCCGTAACGCCGAGCTGCTGGTGCTTGAAGACGAGTTCCGCGCGATTCCCGGCGTCAGCCTCATCGTCTGCACCGATGACGGATCCGCCGGCCGCAAAGACCTCGTGACCGCACCGCTCAAAGAGCTCTGTGAGGCGGGCGCGATCGATCACGCTATGGCGATCGGGCCGGCCATCATGATGAAATTCTGCGCGGCGACGACAAAGCCGTTCAATATTCCCACGACCGTGTCGCTTAATCCCATCATGGTCGACGGTACCGGGATGTGCGGCGCGTGCCGCGTGATGGTGGGCGGCGAGACGCGTTTCGCGTGCGTCGACGGGCCCGACTTCGACGGTCATCTCGTTGATTTCGAGGAGCTCATGAGCCGTCAGCGCATCTATGCCGACGACGAGCACGTAGCGGACGCCGAGTATTCAAGGGAGTGCGCATGTCACAGTCACGAATAGATGAGACCGGGGCGCCCAAGCCTCGCCGCAAGCCGTCGCGGGCACCCCGGACGCCCATGCCCGAGCGGCCGGCCGCAGTGCGCGCCACCGACTTTGAAGAGGTCGGCCTGGGCTACAGCGAGCAAGAGGCGCTGGCCGAGGCCGATCGCTGCCTGCAGTGCGCGCGTCCCACGTGCATCGAAGGCTGCCCGGTCAACGTGGACATCAAGTCATTCATCGCGCACATCCTCGACGGTACCTATGACGACGGGATAGCGGTCATCAAGGAGCGCAACTCGCTCCCTTCCGTGTGCGGACGTGTCTGCCCGCAGGAGGAGCAGTGCGAACAGGCGTGCGTACTCGCCAAGAAAGGCGAGCCAGTGGCCATCGGCCGACTCGAGCGCTGGCTCGGCGACCGCGACCTGTCTTGCGACCTCTCGGACCGCTGTAAGCCGGTGTCCGGCCCAACCAGCGGCAAGCGCGTGGCGGTCGTGGGCTCCGGACCTGCAGGGCTGGCGTGCGCCGGTGAGCTGCGGCGTCTCGGCCATGGCGTGACCGTCTTTGAGTCTCTGCACGCGCTCGGCGGCGTGCTCACATACGGCATTCCCGAGTTTCGCCTACCAAAAGCCATCGTGCAGGCTGAGATCGACATGCTCGGCCAGACGGGCGTGGAGTTTGTCACCAACACCGTGGTCGGAGCGACCTACACGCTCGATGAGCTTATGACCGAGCAGGGATTTAACGCTGTGTTCATTGGCAATGGAGCCGGGCTGCCGATCTTTCTCGGCATTCCCGGAGAGAACCTCGCGGGAGTCTACTCGGCAAACGAATACCTCACACGCGTGAATCTCATGCACGGCTATCAGTTTCCCGCCGCAGACACCCCGGTGTGGCGCGGACACAGGGTGGCGGTCGTGGGCGGAGGCAACGTCGCGATGGATTCTGCACGTACGGCCAAGCGCCTGGGTGCCGAGGAGGTCTATCTCGTCTATCGCCGCAGCGAGGCCGAGATGCCGGCACGCAAAGAAGAGTCGGGCCACGCACGCGATGAGGGCGTCGAGCTCCAGATGCTGTGCTCTCCACAGGAGATCATCGGTCATGACGGTTGGGTCACAGGCATGAAGCTGACCCGGATGGAACTCGGAGAGCCCGACGCCTCCGGGCGCCGCTCACCGATGTGCGTCGTCGGGTCGGAGTTCGTCCTCGAATGCGACACGGTCGTCGTGGCGGTTGGCACGCGCGCCAACCCGCTGCTCACCCAGACTGCGCCCGAGCTGGCGCTCGGACGTGGCGGATACATCCTCGCTGATTCCAGCGGCGCTACATCGATTCCGGGTGTGTTTGCCGGAGGCGACATCGTAACGGGCGGCGCTACTGTCATTCGTGCAATGGGCGCGGGCAAAGACGCTGCCAATGCGATAGACAAGTGGTTGTTAGCCGATCATGACTAGTGACCTGCGAGGTGTGTCCGGTATACTCAATTGGAACGGCAGAGATATGCGGTTAGATACGCCGACGAACGGCTAGTGCAAAGGTGCCTGGACGGTCGGCTATCCGAGGGGGCGCAGTGGCTGATTCCGTGAATGTGCTGGTAGTCGATGACGACGCATCCATCGTCGAGATGATTCGGATGGGTCTTGAAGCCGATGGGATGAACGTCCTGAGCGCCGGCGATGGTGCCGAGGCTCTTGAGATGCTTGAGAGCGAGGCTGTCGACGTCGTGCTTCTGGACATCATGATGCCCAGGGTGGACGGGTGGATGGCCTTGATGGAGATTCGCAACAACCCCGCCACGGCGGACATTCCAGTGATCATGCTCACCGCCAAGACGCAGGATCTTGCCAAGATCCTCGCGTTCAAGCAGGGCGTACAGCAGTACGTCACCAAGCCGTTCAACCTGATGGAGCTTTCTGCGCGAATCCAGAGCCTGGCCGATGCCCGCCTCCGGTCCGCAGTGACGAGTCAGCCTGTTGCCGAGGGAGACCTTCGCAAGCTGCCTGTTCGCAAAGGTGGGCGCACGGTGCTCCTGGACCTTGCTGACATCATCTACATCTCGGCTAAGAACAAGTCCACGTACGTACATACATTTGAGAATCAGTACCTCGTGGATCTGACGCTCAGCGAGCTTGAAGAGAAGTTGCCCGCCGACGTCTTTCGTCGAGTTCACAGGAGCTACATGCTTAATCTCGATCATGTGAAGGAGATCGTTCGCGTGGATGGTTCATACATGGTAGTCGTCAAGGATCGCGATGAGACGCAGATCCCGGTAGCCAGACGTCAGGTCAAAAACTTCCGAGGCGTGGTGGGGATTTGATGTCACGACGTTTCTCGCGTATCCAGTGGCTGTTGCTGACGGCCATGGTTTGCATCTTCATCGGTGCTGCCCCGGGCCATGCGTATGCGGTTCGCACCATTGCGCTGTCAACGGGTTCATTTGATTTTTCAACTGCCCCCGGCGGTTCAGGCAAAGGCGATCTTACTGTCATCAACGATGGTGACGAGTCGATGGACGTCCTCGTCTACTCCGCCAATCAGACCGTGGACGCCAAAGGCGCAGTGACATATACGATTCCCAATCGCGATTCCAGCGGTTTTGCCAATGACCCGGCGTCGTGGATCAGCGTGAAGATCGCCAGCACGACGCGGACGATCGGCAATACGCCGGTCATCTCGCTTGCTCCCGGCGACAGGGTGGCCGTGCACTTTACGTTCACCGTGCCCACCACGGCGCCCCCTGGTGACCATCCGCTGTTGCTGTTCTTTGAAATGTTGAACAGCGACGAAAAGACTTCGGGTGCAACCGCCAAGGTCTCAGGACGCCTCGGCGCACGCATACGTATCCGCGTACCTGGTGACTTGGTCGAACGCATGGAGGTTCGTCCGTTCAGTGTGCGCAATCTCGTGCTCGGCCAGAAGATGCCCTGGACGTTTCTGATTCTCAACGAGGGCAACATCGACAAAAGTATTTCAGCCAGACTGGCGTTGCTCGACGGCAACGAGAATGAAGTGTGGCATAGCGATGTGGCCAGCGATGCCGTCGTGTACGCAGGTTCCAATCTTGAGCGTAGCGGCGTGGCGAGCGGACTGCCGACATTCGGCCACTTCAATGCCCGGCTGACGCTGGAGTATCCCAAGGACGGTGACAGCACCGGGCAGAATGTCCAGGAACAGATCGTGAAGACGCGTAGCGTCTGGATCGTGCCGATCTGGCTAGCTGTTGCTGTCGTTGTCCTGGTGGGCCTGTTGCTGATGTACGTGTCCTGGCGTCAGGCCGTCAAGGCCGCTGTTCGCAAGTCCGAGAAGGCTCGTGAGAAGGAAGCAGCCGCCGCAGCGGTTGTTGATCAGGCTCCAGTTCAGACGGAGTAGTCTGTCAGTGCTGACATAGCATCTAGAAACTGAAGAACCTGCCGGATGCGATCCGACAGGTTCTTCGTATTCCACCGCGCCGAACGGCAGGAAACCTATTTATTCGCCTGCGATCCAGTATGCGACCGTATCATCAGGCAGGCTGATCGTGGTACCGGCGGTCTTTTGGCCGTTGTGCGTGACAGTTCCGTCAGTCGTCTGAACGACCAGTTTCCAGGGGGTGTTGGCTTTGATAGTGAGTCCGTCAGACGTGCTTGCAACAGCGACGGTCGCATTCACATGGGCGGAGAGCGTGACGGTCTGGCTGGCGCCAAAGGCGAGGGTGGGTACAAGACCCGCGATGAGAGCCACACCGATCGCGATCCTGCTGATCCTGAGTCCCTTCACCGTTCGCACCTCCTAGAGTCCGTTCACTCTCTCATATATACCTTTTATCGGTAGATGAAAGGCGTCTAGGTGTGACGAATGGGCGAAAAGTAGGTACGAACGGACGAACGGTACCTAAAATGAGTTGGATCAGATTGAGTAGATGATTGATGCCGGCGACAGACGGCATGAAAAAGGCCCCACCCGGATGATCCGGGTGGGGCCTCCGAGACCCTGGTGGAACGTTCCCACCTTGCCGGCGCGGCGTTACTGCTGGGTCACGGTATACGTGTAGTTGGCGACATAGTCACCAGGAGTGGTGCTCCACGGAACGTTGATGGTGTAGGTATCAGTCAGGGTAGCGTTCCCACTCTTGGTCTGGAGTGCGGCACCATCGAACGGAGCTGCAGTCTGAGTAAGACCAAGGGCGGTCTGGAAGGCTGCAGAGGTGCCGTCGCCTGCGCGCACGATCTTGAAATCCTTGTTGGACTTGACGGCGATGCCTACGGTTGCGGAGGTGTTGGCCTCGGGATCCACCGCTCCGAAGTCGACGGCGGTCTTATCCAGCGTCAGCGTGATCTTAGGATTGACGGTGGCTTTTACGTTGACAGTGTCAGTTGCAGTCGTTGCAGCGCCTGCGTAGGCGAAGATGCCCAGTACCATTGCCGCTACGGCTGTTGCGATGAAAGCAGTTCTTTTCATTCTGTTCCTCCTGATGTAGATGTGACCGTACACATAAACGCTTGATGATTTCAGAACTCGCGCCGGCTCGTTCTTCTCTTTAAGTATCGGGTAACGTTGCGAGTGCATAGAGGGGCACGCGCCGCACGGCGAAATAGTGTGATGGATGGTCATTCTTGACACTCGTGAGTGACGAACGGTCGTCGTTTCACGCACAAACGGTGCCTTTTACGGCATGACCGCCGTGTATAGAATCGTTGCCGTGAGCTGGACTCCGGGCGTCGCATCCCAGCCGGGGGAGATGGTCACCGAGTCGGTGTAGATAGCGGTGCCGGCGGTCTTCGAACCCGCGGCGCTGCCGCTGACTGTGAGGTTGAGAGCGATGTTGTCACCGCTTATCTGCCGTGTGATCGAGTAGGCAGCCGAAGCGGATGCGTTGACTTTGACGGTGGCGACAGGGGGGGTCGTCCCCGGATCGAGCGATCCAAAGTCTATGTCGCCGCTGGTCACGCTGAGCGTCAGACCGGCAGGAGTGATGGTGTATGCGCCGCGCACGACGGTCTGGTCAGGCCACTCGCGTCCGCCGTTGTTCGTGACATGGAGATCGAGCGTGCCTTCCGCGTGAGACTCAGCCGTGGTGGGATTGGTGATCCCGCCGACGATGATGCTCAATGCGCCGACAGAACTGATGGAAGAAACGAAGGTGACGGTCAGTGTCTGGCCGGAGACTTGTACTCTACCCGCAGGAGATGAGAGCGTGGCCTCGGAGATCTTCGTGCCGTCGGCAAAGACGATCGTGGCGCCGCTGATCTGTGCAGTGGCACCGGTCATTTCATAGCCGCTGAACGTGTACGTCACGTTGCTGGCCCCGGCAGTTGTGCTACTGAGGGTGGTTGCCGCCGCAGAGTCGTCGATGATCGCACCTTTTGCGGCTGCTGGTTGTGCATGTGAAAGCGCAGCTGCTACGAGCAGCAAACAGGCGGCGGTTCCCCTGGCTGCCAGAGAGAGTCTATGCGATAGCAAGCCTCTCATCGGTACTCTC
>Ga0123339_10000910_pt1 | contig 21163 bp, 19 predicted proteins | sample lystaG_FD_89956 | JGI IMG/M metagenome (GOLD analysis project Ga0123339, IMG submission 89956) | Glacier valley bacterial and archeal communities from Borup Fiord, Nunavut, Canada, to study Microbial Dark Matter (Phase II) -... | ecosystem: Environmental > Aquatic > Freshwater > Ice > Glacier ...
AGCGACGTCGGTAGCTTTCAGGCTGATGTCGACTCCCAGCGCTTCGAGCACGTCCGCGCTCCCCGCCGCCGAGGAGACCGCGCGATTGCCGTGCTTGGCCACCGGCACGCCGGCGCCCGCGACCACGAACGCCGTGGTCGTGGAGATGTTGAACGTGGCCAGCCCGTCGCCGCCGGTTCCCACGATATCCATGTAGTCATCGGTCGCCGGACGTACCGGCGTGGCGCACTCGCGCATCGCTCGAGCGAAACCGACGATCTCGTCGATCGTCTCGCCTTTCATGCGCGCCCCGGTCATCAGCGCCGCGATCTGCGCACCGGTGGCCTCGCCGGACATGATGATCTTCATGACCGAATACGCTTCAGCCTCGGACAGCGACTCCCGCGCGACGACTTTGGCGATCGCCGCGGGCATCGTGGCCACCGGTTCAACCTTCTTCTCCGGCGCCTCCTGCGCCGGAGCACCGCCAGCAGCCTCGCCCGCCACCCGCAGGAAGTTCTCGATAACGCGCGTGCCCTCGGGGGTGAGAATGCTTTCGGGATGGAACTGCACGCCAAAGACGGGCAGCTGACGGTGGCGAAGCGCCATGATCAGACCGTCGTCGGTCTTGGCTGTGACTTCCAGATCGAGCGGAAGGCTGTCCATGTCAACGACGAGCGAGTGATAGCGCGTAGCCGTGAACGGATTGGGGACGCCATGAAGAAGGCCCGTGCCATGGTGGAATACCTGGGCGGTCTTACCGTGCACCGGATGCGGCGCACGCACGACCCGCCCACCGTAGACCTCGGCTATAGCCTGGTGACCGAGGCACACGCCCAGCACCGGGATGCCGGCGTCCGCGGCGACGCGGATGACCTCCTCCGAGGCGCCCGCATCGGACGGCATGCCGGGCCCCGGCGAGATGACGACGCCGTGAGGCGCCATGGCGAGCACCTGCGCGGGAGTCACTTCATCGTTGCGCTCCACGCGTACCTCCGCGCCCAACGCCGAGAGCAGCTGGACGAGGTTGTAGGTGAAGCTGTCGTAGTTGTCGATGACGAGGATCATCGCGCATCATCTCCCTGGGTCATTCCCGCGGCCAGCTCTAGCGCATGGTGAAGAGCACGCGCTTTGTACAGCGTCTCCTCGTACTCCTTCTCCGGATCCGAGTCGGCAACGATACCGGCGCCGGACTGCAGATGCGCCACACCATCCACGATCATGACCGTGCGTATCGTGATGCACATATCCATGGCGCCATCCACGCCGATGTAGCCCACAGTGCCTGCATACGGGCCGCGTGCAACTGGTTCCAGCTCTCGGATGATCTGCATCGCGCGAATCTTGGGAGCGCCCGATACCGTACCTGCGGGAAACGTCGCGCGAAAAGCATCAAAGGCGTCACGGTCCGGAGCGAGCGTGCCGGTGACGTTGCTCACGATGTGCATCACATGGCTGTAGTTCTCGACCTCCATGAGCTCATCCACTTTGATGGTGCCCGGCACACACACACGCCCGAGGTCGTTGCGTCCCAGGTCCACGAGCATCACGTGCTCGGCGCGCTCCTTCTCGTCAGCCAGAAGCTCGGCGCGCAGGCGGCCATCCTCGGCCACATCAGCACCGCGCGGACGGGTCCCGGCGAGCGGCCGGGTGAGCACCTGATCGCCTTCGACCCGCACCAGCGGCTCGGGGCTTGAGCCCACCAGTGTCACATCCGGAGTGCGCAGGTAGAACATGTACGGGCTCGGATTGACCGCACGCAACACGCGATACAGGTCGATCCCATCGCCCGAGAACGGTGCCGAGAAACGCTGCGAGGGGACGATCTGGAAGACGTCGCCCGCCGCGATATGCTCTTTGGCGGTGCGCACCGCCGCCACGAAGTCATCGTGCGAAGTGCGCGCCGTGAGCGGGACCTCGGCCGTGCCTCCCACATCGCCCAGTGATGCGGCCGCCGGACCCTGCCGCAACGTCTCCAGGACGGCGTCGATGCGCTCGATCGCCGCATCGTAGGCCTCCGCAGGCTCGCTACCCGGACGCACCGGCGCGATGACCTGCATGACGCGCCGCGCATGGTCAAAGGCGACGATCACGTCGGTGAGCATGAACGCGAGGTCCGGGACATCGAGCTCGTCGACCGCATGTCGGCCTACGTTCTCGAATCCGGCCGCCGTCTCGTACCCCACGTAGCCCACGGCGCCACCCACGAAACGCGGCAGTCCGGCGACTCGGGCGACGTTTCCTGCGCCCAGATGCTGCTGCACGACCCGCAGCGGATCGGTGGTCGGCACCGTCCTGGCGTGGCCACCGGATATGATGGTGGCACTACCGTCGCGCGCGGTGACGATCTCACTGGCACCCACTCCCAAAAAGGAGTAGCGGCCCATCTGCTCGCCGCCAACGACGCTCTCCAGCAAAAACGCGTGATCTGCTCCCTGCGCGAGTGCGAGAAAGGCGCTGATTGGCGTGGAGAGATCCGCGTATAGCTCCCGTGCGACCGGCACCACATCGTGGTTGGCGGCCAGCTCCATGAACTCGTCCTTACCTGGCAGTATCATCGTCGACTCCCATCGATCCGGCTCCAGAAAACACAAAGACCCCTCGTCCTCAAGGGACGAGAGGTCATCTCGCGGTACCACCCTAATTGGCTCACCGTCGCCGGCAAACCCACTCTATTCCTGCGATACAGGAGCACGTACGCTCCGATATCCGGCCCCTTGTATCGGTGGGGAATCCGCCGGGACTACTAGGCTATGCCGTTGTCCCGGAGCCTCAGGGGTCCATTCGTCCGTTTGGTCACGCCGGGTTCTCACCATCCCCGGCTCTCTGTGCTTCGCAAAGCAGACTACTCGTCCCCATCGCAGGCGCTGTGTTCGATTGGCGGTTACTTTAACACCGATACCGCCGATAGTGCAACAGTTCAGTCGATCTCAAGACGGGGAGCTACGGGCGCGACTGACGTCACGGGCACGACGTCGACAGGCAGACAATTCACACCCTCGGCTCCGAGAACCTCGCGCAAGCGCGACAGACGGCGATACTCGGGGTCATCTTCAGGAGCAAAGCCGAATCCGGCCCAGCAGTAGAACAGCTGCGAGTATGCATCACTCGCGCCGGGAACGAAGTTGTCGCTGTCTAGGACGCGATCGAGCGCCCGAAGCATCGCGCGCGGGTCTTTGAGCAGGAGCATGCCCTCGGCATCAGCCTTCTCGGACGCCATCCATGCCGACTCCTGATGCCACCATGAGAGCACCTCGGTGAGCACCACCGCGATACCGTACAGCAGTATCCATCCAGCGTAGCGGTCAGCCCCCGAACTTGCTCCCTGCCTGGCGTCGATCCGCTGGCGGGTGGGATTCCATGTTCCGTCATCCATCCGCAGATCGCGGTCGCGCATCGCCCATATCGGCCCCATGAGCGCTGACACCACGGTATCCCACAGGGTGTCCAGCGTCACGATGCGCGCCATGAGGTTTGCGAACACCGCACGTTGCTCGTCGAGCGGGATACGCTCCACGAACCCCTTCGTCACGCCGAGAACCGCCTGCTGATGAGTCCGGCCGATGGCGAACGCGTTGACCTTGTCCACATCGATCAGGTACAGCGGCGGCGAGTACCTGAATCCGGCAGCGATCGTGACGTCTTTGAGGACGCTCCTGGTGGCCACGAGCTCACCCGGCAGGGCGATGTGAGCGCCGAACCGTCGCACGAGCGCGCGTTCCGAGCGCGTCAGGCGCCAGACCACCCACCCCAGCGTCAGAGGGACGGACGCACCGAAGACAAGCGGCATCGCACGCGAGAGGTGCACGGCGATTCCCGAGCGCAGCGCCTCGGCGGCGACGCAGAGCATGACCACGATGAGCGCCAGGCAGACCAACAGGCTCACGAGCAGCGATACCACCAGCACGAACGTACCGGTGAACGCGACCGCCCGTACACGGTTGCCGTCGACCCGCTCCCACAGGCTTTCCACCCGCTCAGGCCGCACGCCCGCGCCGAGCGTAGCCGATCGCCTGACCTTGGCGGCGGAGCTCACAGTGCTATTTCTCGACGTGCCGCGAAGCGAGTTCGGCGGCGATGTCGGCAGGTTCGATACCGTTGCGCAGCATGACGACCAGCATGTGGTAGAAGAGGTCGCCGAGCTCATAGCGCAGCTGGCCGAGATCATGCTGGCACGCCGCGATGATGACCTCGCCGGACTCCTCGGCTATCTTCTTGAGCAGCTTGTCCTCGGGTCCCTCAAGCAGCTTGACGGTGTAGCTGTCCTCAGGCATATCCCGCTTGCGCTGCTCGAGCACCGCATACAGGCTCTCAAGTTCAGCACCAAGGCTCGGCGCTGAAGGGACGTTCTCGCTCATCCTCGTACCTCTTTCATCAGAATGTGTCATCCGTACGGTCTTACGCATCCTCGTTGGCCGGCTGGCTCGCAAGTCCGATCGTACGGTAAAAACAACTGCGCTCACCGGTATGACAGGCCACGCCGGTCTGGTCCACGAGCATGAGCAGCGCATCCGCATCGCAATCATAGCGGACCTCATGGACCTTCTGGACGTTGCCGGAGGTCTCACCTTTCAACCAGTACTCCTGCCGGGAACGGCTCCAATACCAGGCACAACTGCTGACGAGCGTGCGTCGGAGCGCCTCGGCGTCCATCCAGGCCATCATCAGGACTTCATGCGTATCGTACTGCTGCACGATGACCGGGATCAGGCCGTTGTCATCAAAGACGAGTTCAGGCATCTGCATGTCATTCCCCTTCCCCTGCGGGCGCGGGCAGATAGCGTTTGCCCTCCATGGACTCGATGACGATCTCTACCACGCTTGTGACCTCCAGCGTGCGATCGGCGATCCTGTCGCCGGTGCCGCCATAATGCCGCATGATGACGTCCAGCCCGTGGCGTTTCTCTTCTGCCGAGACGAGCACCCGCGCGACGCCATACCCGATAACGCTGCTGAAACGCGATGTGAAGTCGCACGGGAGGCTGCCGCGCACGATCTCGCCCTCATCGGCTTCAAAGCATATGCGCGGCTCGTCGATCATCGCATCCAGACGCCGCCCCTCGGCGGGACCGTGTACGTAGAGGCGCCCGCTTGCGTACCCGAAGTTGACCGGAACGATGTAGGGGCCCTGCGCGTCGACCAACCCGAGGCGCACCACCTCGGCACGCTTTAGGAACGCCTCCGCCTGCCCGGCAGGCATACGGTGATCCTGACACCGCATCGGGCGCACCCCCGCCACCTCAGAGCCTCACGGGTATACCGGCATCGGCCATATGCTGCTTGACCTGCCGGATGCTGAACTGGCCAAAGTGGAACACGCTGGCCGCCAGAACGGCGTCCGCACCGCCCTCGATGACCGCCTCCGCAAAGTGGTCGAGCTCGCCGGCGCCTCCGCTCGCTATCACCGGGACATCGACCGCCCGAGTCACCGCCCGCGTGAGGTCGATATCAAAACCATCCTTGGTGCCGTCGCGATCCATACTGGTAAGCAGTATCTCGCCGGCGCCCAGTCCGGTCGCGTGCGCCGCCCACTGCACGGCGTCCATCTCGGTGTTGATGCGACCGCCTGAGATGAAGACCTCCCAGCGGGCAGGGCTGCTACCCGCCACACGCCGCGCGTCGATGGCGGTGACGATGCACTGCGCGCCATAGATGCGCGCGAGTTCAGTGATGATGGCCGGGTCGCGAACAGCCGCCGAGTTAAGGGATATCTTGTCGCTGCCGGCAGCCAGCATCGCGCGCAGATCCGCCGTGGTGCGCATGCCTCCCCCGACCGTGAAGGGGATGAAGATCTTCTCGGCGGCGGAAGCGGCAACATCCAACATGACCGGACGGCCTTCGTGCGTAGCCGTGATATCGAGGAAGACGATCTCATCGGCTCCCGCCTGGTCATAGGCGAGAGCAAGCTTGACGGGGTCGCCCGCATCGCGCAGCTGGACGAAGTTGATGCCTTTGACCACGCGGCCTTCTCGTACATCAAGACACGGTATGACGCGCTTCATCAGCATCGCGGATTCACTGCTCCCGGCCGAGGGCGATGACCTCAGCAAGCGAGAAGTTGTCCTCGTAGAGCGCCTTGCCCACGATCACGCCTTCGAGCCGGGAGCCGATACTGACGAGTTCCCGCACGTCATCGAGCGAGGACACACCGCCCGATGCGATCACGGGAATGTCTACCTGTGAGACCAGCGCGCGATATGCACCGTAGTTGGCACCCGACTGCATCCCGTCCCGGGAAATGTCGGTGTATGCGAGGCGCCTGATGCCGAGAAGCTCCAGCTCCCTGATAAGCTCCAGGACGCCGTACTCGGTCCCCTCGCGCCAACCGTTGATAGCGACCCTGCCGTCGCGCGCATCCACGCCCGCAACGATCCCGTCACCAAACCGGGCGGTCGCTTCAGACACGAGCTCCGGCATGGTGATCAGCGCCGTGCCAAAGACGACCCGCTTCACGCCGCTCTCAAACGCGGAAACGACCGCGTCCATCGTGCGGATGCCGCCACCGGTCTGAACCGGGACGCCAAGGTCGGCGATACTCTCCACCAGGGCAGCATTGCGCCGCTCGCCGCTGACCGCGCCATCAAGATCGACGACATGCAGCCACTCGGCGCCGCCCGCTATCCACTGTCGCGCCTGCTCGACCGGATCGTCGTTGTACACGGTCACCTGGTCGAGGCGCCCTTGCGAGAGACGGACCGCCTTGCCACCGAGGATGTCTATCGCAGGAAAGATGATCACGCCACTCCGCCTTCTTTCACGATCGAGGCGAAGTTCTCAAGCAGCGCCAGACCCTGCGCCGAGGACTTCTCGGGGTGGAACTGGACTGCATATGCCGAGCCGCGCTGTACGGCTGCAGCAAACTCGATTCCGTGGATGGTGGTGCCGATGACGCACGCCGGATCGGCCAGCTCAAGATGATACGAGTGCACAAAGTAGAAGGCCGAATCCTCGGGGATGCCTCTGAACAGCCGGCTCGTGCGCGGATAGCTCACGGTGTTCCAGCCGATGTGCGGCACCTTCACGTCGCCCTCGAGACGCTTACACACGCCAGGGACGATACCGAGACCTTCCCACTCGCCGTCCTCAAGACCAGTGCTTGCAAGAAGCTGCATCCCCAGACAGATGCCCAGAAACGGCACGCCTGCGGCCACACGCTCGATCAGCACGTCTCGCGACCCTGACTGCCTGAGATTGGCCGCCGCATCACGGAACGCACCCACTCCCGGCAAAACGATCCCGTCCGCGCGAAAAAGCACCGCAGGATCGTGCGTGATCTGAACGTCCGCGACACCGTTGTGCTCAAAGCCCTTCTGGACGCTGCGCAGATTGCCCATGCGGTAGTCGACGATCGCGATCACAGCGAGCCTTTCGTGGAGGGGACCTCTGTCACTCTCGGGTCGATGGAAACGGCCTCATAGAGCGCGCGGGCAAGCGCCTTGAACGCAGCCTCTATGATGTGATGAGCGTTCTCGCCGGCGAGCTCATGCATGTGAACGGTTATACCGGCGTTGGTCGCAAAGGCTATGAGAAACTCCTTGGCAAGAGTGGTGTCGAACGTCCCGATGAACTCTATCGGCACGCTGATGTCATATGTCAGGCTACCGCGCCCGGAGATGTCGACCGCGCACAAAACGAGCGCCTCATCCATCGGCACCGATGCCGAGCCGAACCGCCTGATGCCGCGTCTGTCACCCAGAGCCTGGTTAAACGCCTGTCCAAGGCAGATGCCGACGTCTTCCACCGTGTGGTGGGCGTCGACTGCGAGGTCACCATCCGCCCTGACCTCGAGCGTGAGCCGCATGTGCCTACCCAGCGCATCCAACATGTGGTCAAAGAAGGGCACGCCGGTCTGTACGGCGACGCTACCGTCGCCATCAAGGTCGAGCGCCACAGTGATGTCGGTCTCCCTGGTTGCGCGATCGACCCGCGCGTACCTGCTCACAGCACCGGCTCCTGCGACTGATGACGCTGCGCGACCGCGCTCATGCCAAAGATCTCGGACGCACGACGCGACGAGAGGATCTCATCCATGGCGACCAGGAAGCGCCGCACCTCGTTCTCGCTGCCCACCGTGACGCGCAAGCAGTCTTCAAGACCGGGAGCACGTGAAAAGTCACGTATCAAAATGGAGTGATCGTGCAGCAGGTCACGCCATATCGCCGAGGCAAAGGGAACCCGGAACAACACGTAGTTCGCCTCGGTCGGGAAGACTGTCACGGCGTCCATCGCATCAAGACCCTGCAAAAGCATATCCCTGTTGCGTATCAGACTTTGAATCCCCATCTGGAAGACGACGCGCTCACGATAGACAAGCGATGCGGCAGCCTGGGTGAACGTGTTGACCGAATACGGCTGACGCACCTTGGTCAGCTCGCGAATGACGTCCTCGTGTCCCAGAAGGTAACCGGCCCGCAGGCCCGCAAGCGAGAACGCCTTACTGAAGGTACGCAAGATCACCAGGTTGGGATGACGCTCCATGTGCGGACGCATGGTCTGACGGCTGAACTCGAAGTATGCCTCATCGACGACGACCAGAGCATCGGTGGCGTTGAGGATGTCTATCAGCAACGTCTCCGGACTGACGTTTCCAGTGGGATTGTTGGGGTTGGAGATGATGACCACATCGATATCATTGCCTGCGAGACGAGCGAGCGCTGCATCGGCATCCACACTGAAGTCCGCGAGACGCGGTATCGAGACCAGCGACGTTCCAGTCACCCGTGCGTCGATGCCATACATCGAGAACGTGGGCGGGAAATCGAGCACGGAGCGGCCATGACCGCCCCAGGCGAGCAGCACGTCGGCGATCAGCTCGTCTCCGCCGTTGCCCACCAAGACGTTCGCCGCTTCAAGACCGTTGGCCTCGGCTATCTGCTCACGCAGATGAACGCACAGCGGGTCAGGATAGCGGTTAAGCGGCATAGTTCGCACGCGCTCGGCGAGTTTCTCGAGGAGCTCACCGGGGACGTTTTCAGGGTTCTCGTTGCTCGCGAGAACGACCTCGGCGTGAGCGTCTTTAACGTCGTAGGCCACGAGTTCGCTTAGTTCAGGGCGCGGTGCACGCACGCGATCCATTTAGTCGGCCTCCAGTTCAGAACTATCATCGTCGGCGTAGGCAAGCGCCAGGCGCAGACCCACGGCGCGAGCGTGCGAGTCAAGTCCCTCGGCATTGGCGATGGTCATGACCGACGGCCCGTCCATCTCAAGCGCCTGGAACGAATAGCTGATTACCGAGGACTTCTTGACGAAGTCTTCCACCGAAAGAGGGCTGGAGAAGCGGGCGGTACCACCCGTGGGCAGTACGTGATCAGGGCCCGCGATGTAGTCGCCCACACTTTCCGGTGTCCATGGCCCGAGGAAGATCGCACCGGCATTGTGAACCTCCGCGAGCAGCTCGAACGGATCTTCCATCATGATCTCAAGGTGCTCGGGTGCGATGGTATTGGCGGCGTCGAGCGCAACGTCGATATCGGCGCAAATGACGATCAACCCGTTGTCCTGAAGCGACCGGCGCACCACGTCGGCCCGGGGCGTCTCCTCCAAAAGCTGGCCGAGCGCTTCCTCCACGAAATCGGGCAACGTAGGATCAGTGGTCACCAGATAGGTCGCAGCGCGAGGATCGTGCTCGGCCTGCGCCATCAAGTCGATGGCCACCAAAACCGGTTCAGCGCTCTCATCGGCAAGAATGCACACTTCACTGGGACCGGCGAGCATGTCGATGCCCACATCGCCCATCACCAGTTTCTTAGCCGCGGTCACGTACGCATTGCCCGGACCGGTTATCTTGTCCACGCGCTCGATGGTCCGGGTACCGTAGGCCAGCGCGGCGATAGCCTGGGCGCCGCCAACCTTGTATATCTCGGTGACGCCAGCCTCTGCGGCCGCGGCCAGCACGTATGGATTCACACTGCCGTCAGCGGCGGGTGGCACGACCATCGCGATCTCTTCGACACCCGCGACCTGCGCGGGAATAGCGTTCATGAGCACGCTTGACGGGTACGACGCCCGCCCGCCGGGCACGTAGATGCCTACGCGATGCAGCGGCGTGACCTTCTGACCGAGAAAGACCCCGCCTTCTCCGGCATTGAACCAGCTCTGTGGCACCTGGCGTCGCTGGAAGTCCTCGATAGCCGCGGCGGCGACCGCGATCGCGCTCTTGAAGTCCTCATCGACAGCCAGGACCGCAGCCTCGATCTCAGCTTCAGTCACACGCAGTTCGCTCAGCGTGACCTTGTCCAGTTGCGCGGTCAGCTCAAAGAGCGCCTCATCACCGCGTGCACGCACGTCATCGATGATGCGCTGCGCAACGCCAAGCACCTCGGCGTCGATTCCCCCGGAACGTAGCACGTCCGCTGGAGCCAGTCTGCGGCCCCGGGCGAGTTCTATTCTACGCATCATCAACGACCATCCTCTCCAAACATGACGGGCAGAACCGCTGCGATGCGGTCCGTCCACTGCGTCATCCGCGCGTCTTGCGTACGCATGCTTGCCGGATTAGCCACGAGCCGGGCCGTGGACGACAGGACCTCATCAACGACCCTCAAGTGGTTCTCAGACAGCGTACGCCCGGTCGCGGTGATGTCCACGATCTGATCGGCCAGTCCTATCAACGGTGCAAGCTCTATATTGCCATGCAGCTTGATGATCTCCACCTGCAGACCACGCTGCGCGAAATGACGCTCGACGATACGCGGATACTTGGTCGCCACACGGATCACGCCGAGGTGGCGATAGATCTCCTCGATGCTGCGCCCTGCCTCCTGCGGCTCGGCGACCACAAAACGGCATGCTCCAAAACCGAGATCGAGCAGTTCGACCACGTCCAGATCGGCTTCAAGCAGCACGTCTTTGCCCGCGAATGCGATGTCGACGACTCCGTGAGCGACATACACGGGAATATCGGTGGGTCGCGCGATGATGAACTCGAAGTCATCGGTGGTCACGGTGAGCTGACGGTCGGGATCGGCAAGCACGCGCACGTCAGCGCCAGCAGCTCCCAGCAGCTTCACGGAGTCCGCGAACAGCGACCCTTTGGGAATAGCCATCCTCAAGCGTCCGGCAGCGACGTTGGTTCCTACAGGAGCGGTCATTGCCAGCACCTTTCGTCGTCGGGCAAAGGCGCTGCAAATCCCTCAAGAGGCGCCGGAAGCTCGCCGAGACGCACTCCGTTCCGATCGAGCGCATACGCGCTGGGGCCGTCGACCTCGACAGCCATCAGGGCTCCCGTGCGCGCGGCCTCGGTCACAAGCGCCTCTCCCGCGCATCCGTGCGCCACCTGCGCACGCCAGCCGGCTGCCCGCAGCTGCGCCGCGACCGCGAACACCTCGGCAGGTCGCGTACCGCCGACAACAGCGTCAAGCGGTGGCACGCTCGGGGTCGCCGACTGATTGGCGAGCGCGATCATGATACGCTCGATGCCGAGCGCAAAGCCCGCAGCAGGCGCCGCCGCATCAAACTCGGCCAGCACGCGGTCGTAACGACCACCGCCGCCGATCGCTACGCCAAGTCCCGGGCTGAAGACCTCGAGCACGAGGCCGGTGTAGTAATCAAACGAGCGCATCATGCTGAAGTCCACGGTGATTCGCTCCGTCAGACCGCACGCGTCCAAAACCTCGTAGGTGCCAAGCAGCTCATCGAGCGACTCCTCGCAACCGCACGCTCTAGCGTGCTGGCCCGCGGCCACCAGCGCCTCGGGGCCGCCGCGCAGCCGCGAAAGTGCCCGCAACGCGTCGCCTACCGCAGCAGAAACTCCCTGCTGCCGCGAGAGCGCCTCGATAGCCACGAAGTCGCGGCCGTGCGCCGCCTGCAGAACCGACGTGTCCCAGGACTCATCCATGCGCGCTGAAGCGATCACGGCTCGCAGAAAAGCGACGCTGCCAACGCTCACGGTGAACTCACGAAGGCCTGCTGCTACGAGCGTATCAAGCAGCAGTGCCACGATCTCCGCGTCCGCGCCGGGACCGGGAGCTCCCACGAGCTCCACACCGGCCTGCGTGAACTGACGTGCCTGACCACGCAGAGAGGCGTTCTCGCGGAACACCGATGCCACATAACGGAATCGATGAGGACCCGGCTCGCCTCCCAGACGGGATGCTGTCAAACGTGCGATGGGAACCGTCATCTCGGGACGAAGCGCGAGCAGCGCGCCATCCATGTCAAACAACCTAAAGGCGTCAGTTTCAAGCGACCGGCTGACCGCCGCTTCAAGGGTGGCATACTCCTCGACCACCGGCGTCTCCACGGGGCCGTAGCCCCATGACTTGAAAACGCGCGTGATCGCCCGCGTCACGGCTTCGCGTTCAGCCGCTTCAGCAAAGAGCACATCGCGAAAACCCCTCGGAGTAACAGGCCTCACAGGCTTCTCCTTCTATCGGATACTTTATCACACTCCAGTGCTACTGCAATGGAGTATGACACACGACCCGCTGGCGTCAAGACTCCCCGACCGAACCCTCACCGAGCAGCTCCTTTAGCTCTCCGTGCAGCCCGACATCACCAGCCAGCACCCGCAGCTCGGCCGGCATGCGCACTACCTGGCCCGATTCAAACTCGACCTCCACCCAATCGTTGCCGGGATACGATCCAAGGATCTGCTTGAACCGCGCTCCCCTGCCGTTGGTGAGCATCTGCACGTCAGTCTTTACGTGCAAAACCGCTGGCGGAGCCGCAAAACGTCCATCATCCAAAAGCAGCTCGACCTCGTGCACGATAAGCTTGCGTCCGCGGTCTGACAGCTCCACTTTGGCGCGGACGCGCACGATATTGTCCTCGACCACCACATCACGGTACTTGTCGTATGTTTGCGGGAACAGCACGCCATCCATCGTTCCCTCAAGGTCCTCCAGAACTATCGTTCCCATCAGCTTGCCGGCGCGCGTAGCGATACGGTCGCTCTTAGCGATGATGCCCGAGAACCAGCCCTGCGTGCCGTCCGAGAACTCATCGGCATCACCGAGCGAGTAGTCACGGGACCGTTCGATGAGTCCAGAAACCTCCCGCAAAGGGTGGTCGGAGACGTAGATGCCGAGCATCTCCTTCTCAAAAGCCAGTTTGACGCCCTTGTCCCATTCGACGCCGCTCGGGGCGGGCGCACCGTCCGCACCGTCCGCACCATCATCCATGAGGTCGAACATAGAGACCTGACCGGATTCCTGGTCGCGCTGACGCTTCATCGCACTGTCAACGCACGGGCCCATGAACTCCATCAACTGGTATCGCGTGTACCCTGTGGAATCAAAAGCACCGGACTTGATGAAGGCATCCAGCGCTTTCTTGTTGATCTGCCGCAAATCCACCCGGGCGCAGAAGTCCTGCAGCGACGTGAACGGACCGCCTTCGCCACGTACCTCGACGATATGGTCCACCACCGCTTCACCGACGCCACGGATACCCGACAATCCAAAGCGGATCTTGCCACCCACGGGCGTGAAGTTCTTCCCGGACGTGTTGACGTCCGGCGGCAAGACGTTCATGCCCGCACGATTGCACTCGGCCACGTACTTCACGATGGTGTCGGTCTTGCCCATATAGCTGGTCAGCACCGCGGCCATGTACTCCACGGGATAGTGCGCCTTGAGATACGCGGTCTCGTAGGTCACGAGTCCATAGGCTGCCGAGTGGCTCTTGTTGAAGCCGTACTGAGCGAACTTCTCGATATCGGTGTAGACCTGCTCGGCCAGCTTGCGCTCATAGTCGCGGCCCACAGCCCCCTCGACGAACTCCTTGCGCAGGGCGTCGATCATCTCCTGCTTCTTCTTGCCCATGGCTTTACGCAGCTTCTCAGCCTTACCCGCCGAGAAACCCGCCATTTCCATGGAGATACGCATGACCTGCTCCTGGTAGACCATCGTGCCGTACGTCTCTGCCAGGATGTGCTTGATGCGCTCGTCGTAGTACACGATCTCCTGGCGGCCGTGCTTGCGCTCGACGAAATCCTTTACCATGCCTGAGCCCAGCGGGCCCGGACGATACAGCGCAAGGATTGCGACCAGGTCCGAGAACACCGTCGGCTCGAGACTCTTGACCAGCTGACGCATGCCCGGAGACTCCACCTGGAACACTCCAACGGTATCGGCACGACGCAGCAGCTCAAAAGTCGCGTCATCGTCGGTGGGCACATGCTCGATATCCAGATCGATGTCGTGGTTGGCTTTGATGTTGCGCACAGCCGTGGCGATCACGGTGAGCGTACGCAGGCCCAGAAAGTCCATCTTGAGCAGCCCGAGGTCGGCGATGTGCGTTCCCTCGTACTGAGTGACGATGGTGCCGCCCTTGGTGTCGCGCTTGACCGGCGTGTGGTAGTAGAGCGGATCACGACAGATCACGACACCGGCGGCGTGGATACCCTCGCCACGCACGATGTTCTCCAGAGAAAGAGCCGCATCGATGATACGTTTCGTGTCTCCGCCGGCCGCATAATCAGCCTTGAGGTCGGGATTCTCCTTAAGCGATCCGGCAATCGACGCCTCTGGGCCCTCCTGGATCTGCTTGGCGATTTTATCGGGCACGCCGTAGGGATATCCGAGCACGCGCCCGGCATCGCGCACCGCGGCGCGCGCTTTCATCGTGTTGAACGTGATGATCTGAGCGACTTTATCGGCGCCGTACTTCTCCCTGACGTACTCGACCACTTCAAGACGACGTTCATCGTCGAAGTCAATGTCGATATCAGGCATGTCGGTACGCTCGGGGTTGAGGAAACGCTCGAACAGCAGACCGTTGGCAAGCGGGTCGAGTGCGGTGATGCCGAGCGCGTAGGAGATGATCGCGCCTGCAGCCGACCCTCGGCCGGGACCTACACCGATCTCTTGCGCCTTTGCCCACTGGACGAAGTCCTGCACGATGAGGAAGTAGCCGGCAAAGCCTTTGCCGCTGATGACGCCCAGTTCGTGACGGGCGCGGTCGATAACCTCCTGCGGCAGCGGATCACCGTAGCGCTCCTTGAGGCCCTCGAACACCTTGTCCTCCAGCAGCGAGTTCAAAGACGCCTGCTCATCGTACTCGTCGTCCACCGTCTTCTTTACGAAACGCTCAGGCACCTCGAAGACCGGCAGGATGATCCGCCCGAACTCGAGATGGATGTCACAGCGTTCAGCCACGAGTGCCGTGTTGCTCAGAGCCTCGGGATACTCCGGCAGCGCCGACGTCATCTCCTCGATGGACTTCATATAGAACTGGTCAGAAGAAAAGCGCATCCTGTCGCGGTCGTCGACCGTAGAGCCGGTGCCGATGCACAGGAGCAGATCTTGGGCGGGCGCGTCGGCGGCCATCACGTAGTGGATGTCGTTGGTGCCTACCAGCCCCAGTCCCAGCTCGTTTGCAAGCCCGGCGATCTGCGCATTGAGCTGCTTCTGGCTTACACCGTTGTTGGCGGTGATCCCCTGCTCTTGAATCTCAAGGAAGAAGTCGTCGGGTCCAAAGATGTGTCCGTAGGCCTCGGCCCATTTACGCGCCTCTTCAGGCTCGCCTTGCTCAAAAGACTTGCTGACGATGCCCGACATGCACGCCGAGGTAGCGATGATGCCTTCGCTGAAACGCTCAAGAAGCTCGATATCCACTTGAGGCTTGTAGTAGAAGCTGTTCACGTGAGCTTCCGAGACAAGCTCCATAAGGTTTCGATAACCCACCTGGTTCTTAGCTAGCAGGAGGAGATGGTACAGGCGCGGCTTGCCATCGCGCTTGAAGCGCGAATCGGGCGTGAAATAGACTTCACAGCCGATTATGGGTTTAACCCGGTCCTGGGCCGCACGATAGAACTCCACCGCACCGTACATGGCGCCGTGGTCGGTCAGTGCAAGCGCCGGCATGTTGAGTTCTTCCGCGCGCGAAACAAGCCGCTCGATGCGCGAATGGCCATCGAGCAGCGAATACTCGGAGTGCGTATGAAGATGGACGAAATTCGAGCTCACGGACGTGGCTCCTCCCCGTCTTTCTCATCGTTGCGATCGATCACGTTGCGGTAGCCGCCCTCGCCGTAGTTCAGACAGCGGCTCACCCGGCTGATCGTCGTAGAGGAAGCGCCGGTTTGCTCCTGGATCTCAGCGTAGTGCACGCCTGAGGCGAGCATGCGCGCTACAGCCAGACGCTGAGCGATGTCCTGGACCTCACGTATGGTGCAGACGTCCCGAAGAAAGGCGTAGACATCCTCGGGATCGTCGAGCGCAACGAACGCGTCGAGGAGCGCGCCTACCTCAGGAGTGCGCAAGCGGTCAGAAGGCGTCACCGACGGGCTCCCTTACTGTGGCGGATACACAAGATTATGCGCTCATCCTACCACGCGCCAGAGCCTGATTCAGACGATACCGATGATGCGGGCGATAGAGCCCACCAATGCGTAGGAGGGCAGATACCACAGCACGCCGCCGATGAGGAACGAGGACTGATCTTTGCGCATCACCTGAGCAAGCGTGTGCCCACCGTCGAGCACCAGGACGCCGATCAGCAGCACGGCCACAAGGGCGATCAGGCACACGATAGCCTCGAGTTTTGAAAGCGCACCACGCTGACGCAAACGCGTCCATGCCGTCATGGCAAGCGGCACTCCGAACAGCACGAACACAACCCCTACGCCGATGGACAGCGCATCAAAGGCGTGCGCCTCGAATGCCGGCCCGAGAAACACCAGCAACATGCTCGCAGACATGAACAGCGCACCGCCCACGACCATCCCGCCTACACCCGCGAAAGCCGACCGCGCCAGCACCATGCGCCATGAGAGATGCGGGCCACCAACACGCACCGCCAGCAACATGCCCAGCAGCGGCGGCGAGACCATCAGCAAGAGATACACGGGACTGAACGAGTAGAAGCCCTGCGTGCCGAGAAGCACGAGCGCGGGCAGATAGAACAGCAGACTGAAGGAGTAAACGAGGGAGTACGAGTCACGAAATCTCGGCTCATCGGCCTCGGCGGTAGGAATCATGTCCGGCACAGTGGGCTCCCTTGTTGGAATAGCTTCACTAGTGAGGCTACCCTGCCATGCGCGTCGTTCCCATGACCTAAGTCAAGTGACCTCAGATCACGCGATTGACCAAGCTGCCCAATCCCTCGATGCGCACCTCGACGACGTCGCCGCGCTGCATGGGGCCCACGCCGCTGGGCGTACCGGTCAGGATGATATCTCCCGGGAGTAGCGTCATGACCTTGCTGACGAAGCTCACGATCTGCCAGACGTCAAAGATCATGTCCGATGTGCGCGCCTGCTGTTTGATCTCACCGTTGAGATAGGTCTCGATCTTGAGATCGGTGGGATCGACATCTGTGTCGACCCATGGACCCACCGGGCAGAACGTGTCAAAACCCTTACCGCGCGTCCATTGACCGTCGATTTTCTGCAGATCACGAGCGGTGACGTCGTTGGCGCACGTGAATCCAAGGACGTGATCATGCGCCTGCTCAGGAGACACGTCATGCGTGCGTCGGCCGATCACGACGGCGAGTTCTCCCTCGTAGTCAACGCGAGATGACATAGACGGAAGGCTGATGGTTCCAAGGGGACCATTGATGGCCGTTGGCGGCTTGAGGAAAATGACTGGGTCAGCCGGCAGCGCGTGGCCCATCTCACCGGCGTGGTCACGGTAGTTGATGCCCACGCATACGATCTTGGTAGGGACCACCGGGGGCAGCAGATGCGCCTCCGAGAACGGAATGACGCCTTCCGCCTCCCATGCGGCGAACGGCTCATCCGAGATGAGCGTGATCGTGCCCTCATCGGCAAGACCGTAACGCACATCCTCGTCCCGATAGAGCCGGACCACCCTCATGGACACCCTCCTCGGTAAAGTAACCTACCTAGAGACTTCTGCCGATGACGGTCGTCTCCTGCAAATAGCGTGAATGCGAAGTGATGGGATCGGTCAAAAAAGGGACGACACGCAACCTGCTACTCCGCTGCGTCGTCTTTGCGAGGATGCGCCAGACCCCAGTCGATCGAGTCCACGAGCGCCTCCCAGGACGCCTCGATGATGTTCTCGGAGACTCCCACAGTGCCCCAGCTCTTCACGCCATCGCTGGACTCGATGAGCACGCGCGTGACAGCCGCGGTGCCCTTCTTCTCATCCAGCACACGCACCTTGAAGTCCTCAAGCTTGATGGCATCCAGCGCGGGATAGAAGCGACCGATAGCGATGCGCAGCGCCTTGTCGAGTGCGTTAACCGGGCCGTTGCCCTCGGCAGTAGCTATATAGCGATGGCCGCTCACGTGTATCTTGATGGTCGCCTCGGTCATCACGCGGCCGTCCTCGCGTTTTTCCATGATGCAGCGAAACGACTCCAGCTTGAACGATGACTGATAGGTGCCCACATTCTTGTCCAGCAGGATCTCAAGCGAGGCATCCGCCGCCTCAAAGGTGTATCCGCGATGCTCCAGCTCCTTGATCGACTCCAGCACCGCGCTCACGGCTTGAGGCTCTCCGGTCAGGTCGATACCCATCTCGGCAGCCTTCATGGTCAGCGACGCCTGTCCTGCGAGTTCACTCACGACAACGCGCGCGGTATTGCCTACCAGAGCCGGGTCGATGTGCTCGTACGCCGCGGGCAAACGCGCTGCGGCGCTCGCATGAATCCCGCCCTTGTGCGCAAACGCGCTCGATCCAACGTAAGGCTGCTGCGGGTTGCGCGAAAGGTTGGCGGTCTCGGCGACGAAGTTGGAGATTTCAGCCAGCAAAATCAACCGATGGGGATCGACGGCCGTAATCAGCCCCATCTTGAGGCTGAGCGCTGGGATGATGGAGACCAGGTCGGCGTTGCCGGTGCGCTCACCGTAACCGTTCATGGTGCCCTGCACCTGGACGCAGCCGGCATCGACCGCCACGAGGGTGTTGGCGACCGCGCACGCCGCGTCGTTGTGCGCATGTATGCCGAGAGGAGCATCGATCGCCGCAGCAACCGCGCCGACTATACGCGCGACCTCCTGCGGCAGCGTACCGCCATTGGTATCGCATAGCACCACTGCATCCGCGCCTGCATCAGCGGCGGCTCGGCAGACGGCAAGCGCGTAATCGGGATCAGCCTTGTAGCCGTCGAAGAAGTGCTCGGCATCAAAGAACACCGTGCGTCCCGCGTCTTTAAGGAAGCGCACTGAATCGGCCACCATGGCCAGGTTCTCCTCAAGCGTGGTGCGCAGCGTCTCGGTCACGTGAAGCGGCCACGCCTTGCCAAAGATGCATAGCACGCTGCATCCGCTCTCCACGAGCGCGCGCAGGCCCTCGTCATCGGCCGCCGCGACGTCTTTGCGTCGCGTGCTGCCGAACGCGGTGATCACCGCATGCGAGAGCTGCAGGTCACGAGCGCGCTCGAAGAACTCGATGTCTTTGGGGTTGGAGCCGGGAAATCCGCCTTCGATGTAATCGATGCCCAGATCATCCAGACGCGATGCGACACGGAGCTTGTCTTCTACCGACAGCGACAGCCCCTCACGTTGGGTGCCGTCACGCAGTGTCGTGTCGTAGAGGGTGATCACCCCACGTACTCCAGCCATGCCGAGTACGCCGGCTCCTGGCCGCGAACGATCCGGAAGTACGTGGACTGGAAGTCCATGGTCACCGAATGGTCGCTGCCGATAGTGCGGCCATCCACTGCGCGCACCGGCACGACCTCGGCAGCCGAACCCGTCATGAATACCTCGTCGGCTGTATACAGGTCAGAGCGCACCAGCGATGCCTCGCGCACTTCGATGCCTTTGTCACGCGCGATCTTCATGATGGAGTCGCGCGTGATGCCTTCCAGCACGCCATCAGACAGCGGCGGCGTCTGCAGCACACCGTTCTTGACGATAAAGATGTTCTCCCCGGTGCCCTCACATACATGGCCGGCCTCATTGAGCAGGACCGCCTCGGCATATCCGTGCTGATTGGCCTCGATCTTGGCAAGTGCGGAGTTGAGGTAGTTGCCCGTGGCCTTGATCGCCGGCGGCGTGGCATTGGCACCACGCTGACGCCAGCTTGAAACGCCCACGTCGATGCCCGACTCAAGCGCCTCGGCGCCCAAATAGGTGTCCCAGGACCAGGCACCGATGATGATGTTCACCGGCGCAGGCGACGGATCCACGCCCATGAAACCGTAGCCGCGAAACGCCAGCGGACGCAGATAGCATGAGGGAAGGTGATTGACCGCAACAGTCTGCTTGACCGCTGCGACCATCTGCTCGACTGAATATCCGAGGTCCATGGTGAGCATGCGGCCCGAGCGCTCAAAGCGCTTCATGTGATCGGTGAGGCGGAAGACGGCCGGACCGTTAGGGGTCTCGTAGCAGCGGATTCCCTCAAAGATGCCGGTGCCGTAGTGCAGCGAATGCGTCAGAACGTGGACGTTCGCCTTGTCCCAATCAACCAGCTCGCCGTCCATCCAGATCTTGTCCACCGGCTGCAATGCCATCTAAAACCCCTTCTTCTTCTCATCAGTCCAACGGGCGGCTGCCCGCCGGAGATCATCGTGTCCTGTGTGCTAGTGACCGGCCGGTTCGATGCGCTCGGCCACGAGGTCGCCCATCGCCGAGGTACCGACGATCTTCTGCGGCAGCGTGCTCGCATCCGCGATGTCTCCGGTGCGCCAGCCATCGGCCAGCGTTTTCTCCACAGCGGCGGCCAGACGATCGGCCGCAGCGTCCATGCCAAAACTGAACCGCAGCATCATCTCTACTGAAAGGATCTGCGCCAGCGGGTTGGCGATACCCTGACCGGCGATATCGGGTGCCGATCCGTGACTGGGCTCGTAGAGTGCCGTGCCCTCGCCAAGGCTCGCGCTTGCCAGCATGCCGAGCGAACCGGTGAGCATGCTCGCTTCATCCGACAGGATGTCGCCGAACATGTTCTCGGTCACGATCACATCGAACTGAGCCGGACGGCGCACCAGCTGCATCGCCGAGTTATCCACGAGCTGATCGATGACCTCGACGTCCGGATACTCTGCAGCGACACGGTGCACGACCTCGCGCCACAGACGCGAAGACTCCAAAACGTTGGCCTTGTCCACAGAATGGACCTTGCAGCGGCGCTGAAGCGCTGTGTCAAAAGCGACGCGCGCGATGCGCTCGATCTCATACTCTTTGTAGTCCATCGTGTCGTAGGCACGCATTCCAACATCGCCGTTCATGCCGGCACCCGGAACGTCGACCTCGCGCGCGCTCTCACCAAAGTACAGGCCGCCGGTAAGCTCGCGGACGATGACCATGTCTACTCCCTCGAGC
>Ga0123339_10000911_pt1 | contig 21158 bp, 16 predicted proteins | sample lystaG_FD_89956 | JGI IMG/M metagenome (GOLD analysis project Ga0123339, IMG submission 89956) | Glacier valley bacterial and archeal communities from Borup Fiord, Nunavut, Canada, to study Microbial Dark Matter (Phase II) -... | ecosystem: Environmental > Aquatic > Freshwater > Ice > Glacier ...
CAACGAGGCTATCGGTGCGGTTCCAGAGAGCCTGGAACTCTGGGGTAGCGAAGGCCTGGGCCTGTGCGCCTACCAGCCCGGCGGGGATCAGCATCCCCAGCATCAGGGCGAGGGCGAAAATCCGTACTGCGACAGACTTCTTCATAAAGACTCTACTCTCCTCTTGGCCTTGCAGCCATCTACACTATGCGGATGCGCTATTACAAACTGGCGCAGCCATCCGCTAGCTGCGCCAGTTTCTGTTTGGAAAGGTTAGGGCATCACGGCCTTGCCACTGACAGTAATCTTCTTGACCTGCGCCTGCGCCTTCTCGATCATGTTAGCAGGCAGGGGGGCATAGCCAAGCGTACTGTGGTAGCTTTGGCCCTGAGTTAGCTCCCAGTTGAGCAGGTTGACAACCGCAATGGCCTTCGCCTGGTCAGTCTGGTTCTCACGTACTAGCAGCCAGGTGGCCGCCACGATGGGGTAAGCACCGGCGTTGTCAGGGTTGTTGAGGGTGAAGCGCAGATCATCTGGGAGGCTGCCACCCTGGGCGGCCAGGCTAACGCTGCTCCCGCTCGGCGTGATAAACTTGCCACTCTTGTTCTGCAAGTCAGCGAAGGGTAGCCCCGCCCCAACCGCGTAGTTGAGTTCAACGTAGCCAATACTGTAGGCCGTACCCTGGATTGCCTGAGCAACACCCTGGTTGCCGTTGCCACCCAGCTGGCCGTCCTTCCACTTGGGGGCGGTGGCAACCCCGATGGTGCTGCTGAACTCTGGGCTAATCTTCGCCAGGTAGTTGCTGAAGTTGGCACTGGTGCCGCTACCATCCGAGCGGTGAACTACCACGATGTCGGCAGCAGGCAACTGGAGGTTGGGGTTGTTGGCAAGGATGGCTGGGTCGTTCCACTTGGTGATCTTGGCGAGGTAGATGTCTGCGATGTTTGCACCAGTGAGCTTGATCTTGTCAGTGGCACTGAAGCCAGGCAGGTTGTAAATCATCACAATGGCCCCAATGGCTGCGGGGACGTGCAGCACGTTGCCCTTGCCACCTGCGCTGGCAGTCGCCAGTTCAGTGTCGCTCATGAAGCTGTCACTACCAGCGAAGTCAACAGTGCCTGCGCTGATGTCGCTCTTGCCCTTGCCGCTGCCGCCACCTGCGTAATTGATCGTCACACCATACTGCTTGCCGAAGTCAGCAAACTGCTTGTCGTAGAGTGGCTTGGGGAAGGTCGCGCCGCTGGCGTTGAGGGTCTTGGCTGCCCCCCCAATTGGGCTAAAGCTCCCCATTGCGCCGGGGGTCATCATCGTGGCCGGGGTGGAACCCGCAGCCGGGGTAGTAGCAGTAGTGCTGTTGTTGTCGCAGGCCGCCGCACTCAGGACCAGGCCGAGTAGCACGAACAGGCTGGCGAGGCGGATGCTCAGGTTACGATAGTTCATCAGGCTAGTTTCTCCTCTGTTTGCTTTGTACACAAGGCACACAATAGGGCCAAAGACGCTTTCCAGTTGCAACACGTTGGTAATGCTAACATCTCAGCTTTAACGGCTGTTTAACGACTGATCGCCTACCCTTTAACAGGATGTTAACTTTTGGTTAACAAGATGTTAAGAGGGCTGGCAGTAGCCATTTCTGTCCTACTATGGATGCTAGCAGGCTCCATGTGAGGAGCGGCTGATTGGCGCAGGTGGCTTCCGCTTCAGCCGATAGCGGGGGAAACTAGGCAGATGTGGTATAGTAGATAGGATGTTCCTCCAGAGGGTGAGACCAGAACGATGCTGACCGTCTCTACTGCACTTGCTAGCCTGATCGTGCCACACACGCTACCGCTTGCGCTGGGCCAGCCAGACGCACTGGCCGAAGTGCTGAAGCTGTTCAACGTGATGCTCTCCTCGGTCAACTTCGTGGTGATCTTCTCGCTGCTGATCTACGTCCTCTTTCACAGTTGGCGCAACGTAGTGGCCCGCAGCTTTAGCTTGCTGATCGCTACCCTGATGCCAGTGTACATCGCCATCATCATCCTGCTGATCCTGCCCGCCAGTTCGCTCAGCGAGGCTAGTTTCTGGCTGCACGTGCAGTGGTTGGGCATTGCCTTTGTGCCAGCCGCCTACCTACACTTCAGCAATGTACTATTGGAGACCACCAATGCTTTCTCCTTGCGGCGCAGGGTTGGAGTGCGCCTGGTTTGGCTGGCCTCACTTACCTTCTTTCTGATCGCTAGTTTCAGCAGCCTGGTGATCGAGCAGCCGACTGGCGGCGCACCTACGCGCTGCCTGATCAACAACGGGGCGTGCTACAACAGTGGGCCAGTGTTCATTATCTTCTTCTTTTATGCTATAATCGTGATGGTCTGGGGTATCAGCAGCATCCTCCGAGCGCGCAACCGTGCGCTAACTTCCTCTAGCCGCCGCCGCCTCAGCTACCTAACCATTGCTAGCACGGCACCCGGAGTGGCAATCTTCCCCTACCTGACCACTGTTGCTCTCGCCCCCTCCAACTTCCTACCTCGCACTCTCCTGTTCCTCACCCTGGTGGGCAATCTTGGCCTGGTCGTCCTCAGCGTGATGATGGCCTACAGCGTGGCCTTCAATGGCGTGCTGCTGCCAGAGCGGACGGTCAAGCACAGTCTCATCTACTATCTGCTGCGTGGCCCAGCGGTAGTGATCATCGTGATCGTCCTCGTCCTGCTCACCCCCCGCGTCGAGATCATTCTAGGTATCCCTTACACTACGGTGCTGATTTTCAGCGTCACCTTCAGCGTACTGGTCTGGCAGGCGATGATCAGCGTGGCCCACGGCTGGATCGACCGCCTGCTCTATCAGGGCGACGATGCAGACATCCGCCTGCTGCGTGAACTGGACAAATCGTTGCTGACCGAGGCCGACCTGCGCTCGCTATTTGAGAACACCCTGGCCTCGCTTGCCGACCTGTTGCGGGCTGATCGTGGTTTCGTTGCCAGCTTGCTCAACGCACGAGGAGAGTACGAACCGACGATCAGCGCAACGGTTGGTTGGGAGGGCGGCGCACAGTCGCGGGCGCAGGTGGAGGCCCAGGATCGCCTCTCGGTTGGCGGCAGCCACGCGCTTGGGGCCTTGAGCAACATCCCCGCTCAGGTGCGTTGGGCGGCACCCCGTCTGCTAGGGCGCAGCGGCCTCAGCCAACCAACAGTAGAGCTGCTGCAACCCCTGCTCGAACCCTTCAGCCCGACCGCCCGCGTCAGCTTGCCAACCCTCGACCAGGCTGGGCAACAGATCAACGTCAATATCAACGTCAATGTCAGTCTGCGTCCGCCGCTAGACGAACGCTACATCCCGATTGACGGTGTGGTAGGCCTGCTGGAGAACGGCTACCTGCTGCTTCCGCTGCGCGACAAGCTGCGCGAACAGGTGCTAGGGCTGATCGGCCTGCGCGTGGCCGGGGCGGGCTTGAGTATGACCGAGGCGGGTAGGAGGCTGGGCCTGGGCCTGGGCCTCAGCTATGAGGAGGAGGAGCGGGTGGGCCTCTACGTACGCCAGGCCGAAGTCGCGCTGGAAGATAGCCTGTTGCAGCGGCGGCTGTTCGCCACTCTACGCCAGATCAGCCCAGAGATTGCCGAGGTGCAGCGGTGGCGCAGCACCTTGCAGGAGCGGCAGCAGACCGCCCCCCTGCGGCAGCCCAATATCGCTAGCATTGTAGACGACAGCGCGATAGTGGACGATCCCGACTTCGCTCGCACTGTCAAGGACGCACTAGGCCATTATTGGGGTGGCCCGCGCCTGAGCGAGTCGCCACTGCTCAAGCTAAAGGCGGTACACGCCCTGCTACCCAGCAGCGACGAGGTGCCGAGCAAGGCACTGCGCGCCCTGCTTTCTGGGGCGATAGATGCCCTGCGCCCACCAGAGCCAGCTAGCAGTAGCGAACGTAACTCGCCCGCCTGGACAGTCTACAACATCCTCGACCTGCGCTATCGCAAGGGTGCCAGCGTACGTGAGGTGGCAGGCAAGTTGGCGATGAGCGAACCCGACTTCTACCGCAAGCAGAAGGCTGCCATCGCCGAGCTAGCCAAGAGCATCGCCCACCTGGAGCGTGAAGCCCTGCTCAAGTGATTAGTGCGCTGCGTGCTGCCACAGTGAACAGGCACTCGCTGCCGCTGCAATGTTTGCCAGCGATGCTATAATAGAATGTAGGTGAGATGGCGGCTGTGCAATAGGAGGTCGTAGTTATGGATGGTGCAGAGAGCAAGGCGCAGGGTACAGTAGAGCAGTTTCGGCAGGCGTTGGCTGCCGACCCTCGTGGCAAGGTGATCGCCCGCAATGCCAGCGACGCGCAGCTCGCAGAACTTGCCCAACAGGCCCAGGTGATGGGCAAGTTCGACATTGGCAACATCAATGCCCAGGGTGGTACTGCCCTGGTGGGCAACAACAACACCGTCAATAGCCTGACTAACTTTGTCCTGAGCCGGATCAAGCAGACGGCGGTGCAGCACGCCAGCCCACCAACCAGGGGCTTCCAGGGCCGCGACCAGGAACTCTCCCGCCTCGCTGTCTTGCTCGGCAGCAGTAACACGGTAAGCATTACTGGCCTGGCCGGGATCGGCAAGAGCGGCCTGGCTGCTCGCTACTACGAGGCCCAGCGTGACCGTTCGCCGTACCGTTGCTGGCGCGACCTCCGCCGCGACAAGTCTATCGCAGGTCTGGCCGCTGCTCTCGCTGCCCGTGTCGCCCTCTCCTTCGACCCCGATGAAATAACCAACCCCGACAACCAGGCCGCCTGGGTGGTGCAGACGATCTACGACTTGAACAGCAACACCCCAGCCGACATCAACTTCTTGCTGGTCTTCGACAACCTCGATACCGTGCTGGGTGACGATGGTGTGCCGCAGGAGCCGGGCTGGGGAACGCTGCTCACGTACGCCAACGACCTCGGTGACCACTGCCGCCTCTTGCTCACCAGCCGCGTAATCCCCCACGACGCGCAAGGCAGGCAGCTACCCAATCTCTATCGCATTCAAGGCCTGGATGCTCCAGCCTCGCGCAAGCTGCTGCTTGGCTACGTGCCAGCTGCTGATCCCGACCTCCTAGACAAGGCGGCCCAGCAGTCTAGCGGCCATCCGCAGGCATTGATGAGCCTCGGCAACCTGGCTGCCAGCTTCCCACTTGACTTCCTCCTCGCTCAGGAGCAACTTTGGCGTTCTGAACTACTCGATCTGCTCTGGGGCAAGTTGGCCGCTGACAAGCAGGAGATGCTTAAGTACATCAGTCTGTTTGAGCAGCCAGTCAGCCCGGCTGATATTGCTGGCACGCTTGCTTGCTACGACCAGATCGGGCGTGGCGAAGGCACAGGCGGCAAGGCAGCCCCACGCGCTGGCTGGGACGAGTACACTATCACCCGCCTGGCTCTCAACCTCAGTCGTCTGTCCTTGCTAGACCTCAGCGGCGGACGCTGCAATATAAGCATGATCGTGCGGGACTATGCCTCTGCGCTGGTAGCCGACCAGGATGCTTACCACCGGGCTGCCACCATCTGGTTTGAGCGTAAGTACAGCCGCTCCCCCCATCAGAATCCCCCCACTGACCTGGCGGCTGTCCAACCGCTGCTTGATAGCTTCTACCATCTATGCTGCGCTACCAACTACGCCGCCGCTGACCATCTGCTGCACAGCCGCCCTCTCGCTTACACGAATGAGCAGCCTCTAACTCTTGCAGTGCTGCTCGCTCAGTGGCAGGAATATGCCGCCCTCGTCGCGCTGGCCGAACAATTGGCTGGCTGCAATAGCGATCTCCTACTACGGGCCAGAGCCTTGACTACGCTCGGCACCGCCCACGCTGGCCTGGGTGGCTACAGCGAGGCCTTGAGCTATTATCGGCAGGCGTACGTCATATACAAAGATGCTGGGGACGATGATTTGCTGACTGCTCTCAGTCGGTTGGCTCTGACGGTGGAAAAGAGGCGTTATCGTACTTATACGCTGCCTCGTGACACTCCCTGATAGCAAGCTGATAGCTTTTGATAGCTCCTGTTTCGTAGAATAAAGGTAACGCAGTTCGTTAACTTTGTCACGAACAGGAGCGCACCATGAGTGATGAGCAGCACACACACAACCCAGCGACGATCAGTTCTCGCATCCCCGGCTTCTACAACCTGACTGTTGAGCAGCGGCAACGCTGGTTGGCGATGGAGGCTGGTTTGCGAACCCAGGCTCATGCCTTCGACAGTGGTGGCCTTGATCTGGCCCGCGCCGACAAGATGATCGAGAACGTAGTCGGCCTCTATGCTCTACCGCTGGGGGTCGCTCTCAACTTCCAGGTGAATGGGTGTGATTACCTGGTGCCGATGGTGATCGAGGAGCCGAGCGTGGTGGCGGGGGCGAGTTTCGCTGCCAGGCTGGCCCGCGACGGGGGCGGTTTTACTGCCGAGACCGACGAAGCCTTGATGATCGCTCAGGTGCAGGTAGTTGAGGTGCCAGACATGGCGGCGGCGATGGCGCGACTGAACGAGCGCAAGGCCGACCTGCTGGCGTTGGCTAACCAACAGGACGCTATCCTGGTCAGGCTAGGCGGTGGCGCACGCGACCTTGAGTGGCGTGAACTGGACACCCGTCTTGGCCCCATGCTGATCCTCCACTATATAGTAGACGTGCGCGACGCAATGGGCGCGAACGCCGTCAACACGATGGCCGAGAAGACCGCCCCGCTGATCGAAGAACTGACTGGCGGGCGTGTCTACCTGCGTATCCTCAGCAACCTCGCTGACCGCCGCCTCGCCCGCGCTAGCTGCCGTGTGCCGCAAGCCAGCCTCGCTACCGATGGCTATAGCGGCGCAGAAGTAGTACGTGGTATCGCCCTCGCTTCTGCCTTCGCTGAAGCCGACCCTTACCGGGCTGCGACGCACAACAAAGGGGTGATGAACGGCATTGACGCGGTAGTAATTGCCACTGGCAACGACTGGCGGGCAATCGAGGCGGGAGCGCACAGCTTTGCCGCTCGCTCTGGCCGCTATACCGCGCTCACCCGCTGGGACGCAGACGCGAACGGCGATCTTGTTGGTAGCATCGAACTGCCGCTGGCTGTCGGCCTCGTTGGTGGCGCGACGAAGGTACATCCAGGAGCGCAGGCGGCGGTCAAGATGCTGGGGGTGACGACTGCCCGCGAACTGGCGGCGGTAATCGCTAGTGTCGGCCTCGCCCAGAACCTTGCTGCAATCCGTGCATTGGCGACCGAGGGTATCCAGCGCGGCCACATGGCCCTGCACGCCCGCCAGGTAGCGGCGGCGGCGGGCGCGAACGGCGAACAGATTGAACAACTTGCGGCCAGAATGGTGAGTGAGAAGAATATCAAGGTGGATCGGGCAGCCGAAATCCTCAAGGAGTTGCGTGCAAATGGATAACACAGTTGGCATCACCGGCTACGGGGCGTATGTACCACGAATGCGGATCAAGACGAGCGACATTGCGGAGGAGTGGGGCGTGGAGGGCAATACGATCTCCAAAGGCTTGCTGCTGCAAGAAAAGAGCGTGCCAGCGGTTGACGAGGACACGATCACCCTCTCTGTCGAAGCGGCTACTTATGCCATCCAACGGGCGCAAGTGAGCCGCGCCGACGTGGGTGCGGTCTACATTGGGAGCGAAAGCCACCCCTACGCGGTTAAGCCCAGCGGCGTAGTCGTCGCCGAAGCCCTCGGCCTCTCGCGCCAAATCCACGTGGCCGACTACGAGTTTGCCTGCAATGCCGGGGCGCAGGCCATGTTCGTGGTCAGTGGCCTGGTGCGTGGTGGGGTGATCAAGAACGGCCTCGCTATCGGGGCCGACACCAGCCAGGGCGCACCGGGCGACGCGCTGGAATACTCGGCTTCTGCCGGAGCCGCCGCCTTCCTCTTTGGCACCAGCAACGTAATCGCCAGCCTCGATGCCTTCTACTCCTACACCAGCGACACGCCCGACTTCTGGCGGCGGGAGGGGATGATGTACCCCCGCCACGCTGGCCGCTTCACTGGAGAACCAGCCTACTTCAGCCATGTGAGCGCGGCGGCGAAGGGGATCATGGAGCAGAGTGGCACCCAGGCGGGCGACTTCAAGTACGTGATCTTCCACCAGCCGAACGGCAAGTTCCCCCTGAACGTGGGCAAAGCTCTCGGCTTCACAGAGGAGCAGATGCAGCCGGGCCGCCTCGCTCCCTGTATCGGCAATACCTACTCGGCAAGCTCGCCGCTCGGCCTAGCCGCCACCCTCGACATCGCTGACCCTGGCGACCGCATCCTGATGGTCAGCTATGGCAGCGGTGCAGGCAGTACCGCCTTCATCTTCACCACCACCAGCCAATTGGCGGCCACGCGGGAGCGCGCCCCCTACGTCAGCCAGATCACAGACCCTAGCAACCGTCGCTACCTTGACTACGGCCAGTATGCCAAGACTCGCGGCAAGATCAGGCTGGGCGCGTAGTACCTACGCCGCTTGAGGTCGGGGGTGGGTCGGGTTGGGCTGGCTAGCAGACAAAAGGGTAGGCAAGATGAGAGACGTGGCGGTGCTTGGTATTGGGCAGACGAAGTTTGGCGAACTGTGGGACAAGTCGCTGCGTGATCTTTTCGCCGAAGCCAGCTTGCAGGCGATTGACGAAGCGAGCGTGCAGCCCCAGGCGATCTATGTGGCGAACGCTGGGGGTGGCTTGTACAACGGCCAGCAGCATCTCGGCGCACTGCTAGCTGACCATATCGGCCTTAGCAGTCTGGAAGCGATCCGCATCGAGGCGGCGGATGCCAGCGGCGGGGTAGCCCTGCGGCAAGGCTGGGCGGCGGTCGCTGGCGGGTTGGCTGACTACGTACTGGTCACTGGTGTGGAGAAGATGACTGACCTTGAGAGCGACTATCAAGGCTACGTGCAAACCACCTTCACCGACCAGGATGTTGAGGGCTTCAGCGGCCTCAACCTGACCGCCCTCTACGCCCTGGTTGCCCACCAACACATGGCCGCATTCGGCACCACGCGGGAGCAGATCGCTGCTGCGACGGTGCAGGCGCACGCCCACGCCCGCAAGAACCCTCTCGCTCAGTTCAACAACGCAGTCAAGCTAGAGTCGGTGCTAAATGCCGCTGCCCTTGCCTCTCCGCTACGGATGCTCGACGGTGCGCCAGCCTCAGACGGAGCGGCGGCGGTGCTGCTTGGGCCACTGGATGGGGCGCGGAAGGGGAGACTACCTCTGGTCAGGATCGCAGGCTCTGGACAGGCGGGGGACGTGATCGCGCTGCACAACCGCCGCACTCTGACTGGCTTCCCGGCTGCCGAACGCGCCGCCGCCGCCGCCTACAAGCAGGCAGGGGTTAGCAGCAGCGACATCCAGGTGGCTGAAGTCCATGATGCTTACAGCATTGCTCTGCTGATCGCCCTCGAAGACCTCGGCTTTGTCGCTCGTGGACAGGCTGGGGCGGCGGTAGCGGAGGGGGTGGCAGGCATGGCAGGGCGCATCCCCACCAACCCCAGCGGCGGCCTGAAGGCGCAAGGCGCACCGCTCGGTGCCATCGGCGTGGCCCAGGCGGTGGAGATCGTGCGTCAACTGCGCGGCACCGCCAGCAATCAGGTGGCAAACGCTCGCCTGGGCCTCAGCCACAATGTCGGTGGGGTCGGTGGCACCGCCGTCGTCCACATCTTCAGCAAGGAGGATTAGTCATGGGTTTGCCAACTGCTCCCACCCCTCCGCGCTACTGGCGCGGCATTCCCCAACACTATCGGCTTGAGGCAGCAAGGTGCGTAGCCGCTGGCTGCAATGAGGTCAGCTTCCCGCCTCGCGCCGTCTGTGCTAGCTGTGGTGGTCGTGAGAGTGTAGTCTATCCACTGCCCCGTGAGGGGAAGCTACTTAGCTTCAGCGTGCTGCAAAGTGCGCCACCCGATTTCGCCCTTGACCCACCCTACGCTGTCGGCCTGATCGAACTGAGCGATGGCACCCGCCTGACCGCGCAAGTGACTGGCACCGACCTGGAGAACCTGCATGAGGGTATGGCAGTGCGCTATGCCTTCCGCAAGGTGCAGCAGGATGGTGAGGCCGGTACCCTCCTCTACGGCTACAAGTTCGTTCCCGCCAGGCTGCCAGAGCAGGGTGAGCGGCAATGAGCCACGTGGTACTAAACAGGTATGGCAGGCTGCTAGCTCTCCAACCTAACCTGCCAATGGCAAACAGGTGACCAACCAGCCCACATCTACCCGGCTGGAGACCAAAACTGGGCGGGGTACTGCCCCAGGCAAGGTGATCCTTTGTGGCGAACACGCCGTTGTCTATGGGCAGCCCGCCATTGCTGCGCCGGTCAATCTGGTGCAAGCCAGCGTGACAGTGCGGCCAGGGGTGCAGGGTAAGGGGCTGGTTGTGGTTAGTCACAACCTGGACGGCTTCAGCGCAGCGGATCGCCAGCGGATCGCCGAACGGCTGGCGCACGTCGCTGCCAACGTAGCAGAACTGCTCCCCTCCAGCCCCCTTGTGGGGAAGGACACGCGTGAGTCTGCTGACCTGCTGATCGAGATCGACAGCAGCGTGCCAGTTGAGCGCGGTTTGGGTAGCGGGGCCGCTATTGGCGTGGCGATGATCCGCGCCTTTGCCTCCTACTTCGGCCTGCAACTAACCACTGAGCAGGTGAGCGCACTGGCCTTCGAGACCGAGAAGCTGCACCACGGCACACCTAGCGGGATCGACAACACGGTGGTCGCGTACAACCAGCCAGTCTACTTCGTGCGTGGGCAAGGGGTTGCATTGCTGAAGGTAGGTGCGCCGCTGCACCTGCTGATCGGTGATAGCGGCTCGCGGGGCAGCACGGCAACGGTGGTCGGCGACCTGCGCCAGCGGCACGCGGCAGCCCCCACGCACTACGATCCTATCTTGCAGCAGGTTGGCGACATAGCCCGTCAGTGTCGGGCTGCCCTAGAGGCTGGCGACGTTTCGGCGGTGGGCTGCCTGTTCGACCGTAACCATTCGTTGCTGCAAGAGCTTGACTTGAGCAACGGCAATCTGGATCGCCTGGTCGCTGCGGCGCGGCAAGCGGGGGCGTTGGGCGCGAAACTGAGCGGTGCTGGGCGCGGCGGCAATATGATCGCCCTGGTGCAGCCAGAGCGGGCAGCCACTGTGCATGACGCGCTAGTGGCGGCGGGCGCAGTGGCGGTGATTGGTACAGTGGTGGAGGCTACTTGATGAAAACGATCCGCGATTATCTGGCGAGTGCTGCCGCTGCGGGCGACCTGGTGATGATCACCAAGGAGGTGGACAGCCGCATTGAGGCCGCCGCCGTGATCAACCAGCTTGCCCCCCGCCCTGTCCTGTTCGAGCGGATTAGCGGCAAGGTCGGTAGGCTGGCGGCCAACATTGCCGCCAGCCGCGACCACTTTGCCGTCGCCCTCGGTCTTGCGCCAGATGCTGTGATGCCTGCCCTGATCGCTGCCCTTGAGCAGCCGCGCACTCCTTCTCTGGTAAGCCGCGCCGCCGCACCCTGCCAGGAGGTGGTAGAAGCGGTGGTCAATCTTGACCTGATCCCCATCCTCACTTACTTCGCCAGCGACCCTGGCCCATATGTGACCAGCGGGGTGTGCATCGTCATGGATCGGGAAACTGGGCGCAACACGGCGATCCACCGCCTCTTGCAGCTTGACCAACGCAGCTTTGCCGCGCGGTTGGTAGAGAACCGAGGAACGGACGCGGCTCTCAAGAAGCTGCCGCCAGAGCAGGATTTGGAGATCGCCATCTGCCTGGGTGCGCCGCCCCAGGTGTTGCTGGGGGCAGCGATCTCGCCCGCCCCAGGGGTGGACGAGCTTGCTATCGCCAACGCCCTTGCCCCCACCCCCCTTGTGGCGTGTATCACCAAGGACTTGCAGGTGCCAGCGGGCAGCGAGTGGGTGCTTGAGGGGCGGGTGACGCATCGTCTGCATACGGAGGGGCCGTTTGTTGACCTGACTGAGACGATGGACTTCCAGCGCGAACAGCCGGTGATCGAGATCGACTGCATCACCCACCGCCGCGACCCAATCTACTATGCGCTGCTACCAGGTGGTCTGGAACACAAGACGTTGATGGGCGTGCCGCGTGAGCCGACCATCTTTGCCGAGGTGAGCAAGGTCTGCCGCTGCCTGGATGTGTACATCACCCCCGGTGGCACAAGCTGGCTGCACGCCGTCGTACAGATCGCCAAGCAGAGCGCAGAAGACGGCCCCCGCGCCATCGCTGCTGCTTTCAAGGGCCACCCTTCGCTCAAGCACGTGGTGATCGTAGACGAGGACATCAACCTGCGCGACCCTATGCAGGTGGAGTGGGCGATAGCGACCCGCTTCCAGGCTGACCGCAACCTGGTGGTGATCGCCAATGCGGGTAGCTCGTCGCTTGACCCCTCGGCTACGCACCTGGCAGGCCAGAAGTCGCGTGGGGCGAAGATGGGTCTGGACGCGACCATCCCCTGGCTGCACCCCGACGGCACACCGCGCAGCGAGGAGCAGTTTGCCGACTTTCGGCGGGTGGCATTCAGCGGGGTGCGGCTGGAGGATTACCTGTAGCCCGCTACCCGTTTGCCCCGACGGGTGTCGGGTGTACCCTGGTGGATGACAAAGCCGACCACGATCAGCAGCAGCAGGGTGGCAATGGCGATCTGGTAGCCGAGCCTGCCGAGGCCGAAGACAGCGGCGATTGCTAGCGTTCCGCCCCACAGCAGCGGGCCTAGCACAGCGGCAAACTTGCCAGTGATGTTGTAAATGCCCATGAACTCACCCAGCCGCTCCGGGGGGCTGAGTTCGATCATCATCGTGCGCGCTCCCACCCCAGTGCTGCCCAGCGCAACGCCAGCTAGCGGGGCAATACCGAAGCGGAAGATCGTCGGCTCGGTGATAAAGATTGCGGCCACCAGCACGATCATCCACAGCCCCAGCGAAATACTGAGCGTGTTTTTGCTGCCGAGGCCGTCGTTGATGAAGCCGAAGATCACTGAGCCAATCACCGCTGCTACGATGGCCGGGGCCAGCACCGTGAATGGGCTGTCGAAGCCGACTACCTGCACTGCGTACACCCCCATGGCGATGATCACCGTGTTTAGCGCATCGGTGTAGAAGAAGTTGGCAACCAGGAAGCGGGTCAGCCCAGGGTAGTTGCGGCTGTCCTTCAGCGTACGCCAGGTCTGCGCCAGACTGTGGCGTAGCGAAGACCAGTTGAGACCAAAGTCGTTTGGCTCAAGCCCCTCCTGCTCTTTCGCTTGGGCCAGCAGCGGCTCTTTCGCGCGCTCTGCCTGGGCTAGCGGGTCGCTTTTTAGCGGATCGACGATCCCTCGCTGCGCTCCCGGCTGCAAGACTGCTGTCCCCGCTATCTCTGCCTCGACCCGGTCAGCCGCAGTGAGCCGCACCCGCCGCTCCTTGACGAAGAAGAAGCAGGGGAGGCTGAAAACGAAGAACAGGAGTGCAGTGGGGATGAAGCCGTTTTGCTCAAAACCCTTGCCAGTTTTGAAGAAGTTGGTGACAAGGAAGCCGCCGAGCAGCGCGCCCGCGTAGCCGATACCTACCCCCCAGCCGCTAACCTTACCCCAGTTTGTGGTCGTGCTGACCGAGGGGAGCAAGGCATCGTAGAAGACGAGGGCGATCTGGTAGCCGACGTTAGCCAGCACGTAGAGGCCGATCACCAGTGGCAAGCTGCTAGCCCCGATCAGGCCCATGCCGAGCGTACAGGCAATGCAGAACAGGGTGCTGCTGACCAGCCAGGGCATCCGCTTGCCGCCACCGCGGTCGCTGAGGCCGCCGATCAGCGGGCAGATCAGGGCGATGATCAGTTGCGAGATAGATTGCGGCACGCTATACTGCCAGTCGCTGTTCGGTCCAGCTACAGTGAGGACGAAGGCAGGGAAGAAGGTGGTAACTATATTGAGCGAGAAGATCGTATTGGCGAAGTCGTAGAGCGTCCAACTGGCGGTGGAGAGCAGCGTTGGCTTCGTCTCCTCGACTTCGACGCGCAAGGAGCGCACATTGGCGGCGGTGGTACTCATCAGTGGTGGTTGACCCTTTCTCTGAGCAGTTTCAGCCTTCGACCGTCGCGGCCATTATAGCACAACCCGCTGCTAATACGTGGGGCTGACAACCGCCATCTTGTGCTTGAGGACGCAGCAGGTTGGCGTTTGTGCGTGGTAGGGTGCGCTGACCCTTGTTTCGCCCACCGCCAGTTTGCGCTATAATAGGCGGCGAACAGCGGCCTACAATGGCGTGGGCTAGCATAATCGGGAAAGAGGAGCATAGCCATGACCACGCCCCTGAACCATCGCAGCAAAATTGTTTGTACCATCGGCCCTGCCTGCTGGGAGGTAGAGCAGTTGCGCCAACTAATCCTCGCTGGGATGAATGTTGCGCGCATCAACTTTTCGCACGCCGAGTACGAGTCCACCGCCCGCACCATCCGTACCATCCGCACGCTGGCTGAGGCTGAGGGTTGCAACGTGGCTATCCTCGGCGACCTGCAAGGGCCACGCATCCGCATGGGCGAGATTGCCGCCCCGGTCAGCCTGCAAGCCGGGGCCGAGTTCATCCTCTACTCTGACCCACACCACCCTGCCGATAGCAGGGGCGCGCCTATGGACTACCCCGCCCTGCCGTGTGAGGTGCAGCCCGGCAATCTGGTGTTGATCGATGACGGCCTGGTGCAACTTAGCGTGGTGGAGACTGGCGGCGACTGGGTGCGGACGCAGGTGCTGATCGGCGGGCTGGTTGGCTCGCACAAGGGGATCAACGTTCCCGGCGTGACCCTCGGTGTGCCAACAATTACGGACAAGGATCGCGCCGACCTCGCTTTCGCTCTCGATCAGGGGGTGGACATTGTTGCTCTCAGCTTCGTGCGCGTTGCCGATGACATCTACGAACTGAAGCGGCTGATCCGCCAGCATGGGACGGCTATGCCTTTGGTCATGGCAAAGATTGAGAAGCATGAGGCCGTGCGCCCAGAGAACTTTGCGGGCATCCTTACTGCTGCCGACGGTATCATGGTGGCCCGTGGCGACCTCGGCTCTGAAATGCCGACGGAGGAACTACCGATTTTGCAGAAGTGGATGATCAGCCAGTGCAACATTGCGGGCAAGCCGGTGATTACTGCGACGCAGATGCTGGATTCGATGATCCGCAACCCGCGCCCCACTCGTGCTGAGGCCACCGATGTGGCGAACGCGATCTTCGATGGCACCGACGCAACGATGCTCAGTGGCGAGACGGCCAGCGGCAAGTACCCGCTCGCGGCGGTGCAGACGATGGGCCGCATTGCAGCCCGCGCCGAGCAAGCCTTCCCCCACGAAATCTGGGCTGCCAGCCACCACCTGTGCTCCTTCGACAAGCACTTCACCCTCGACCCAGAGTCGGCGGCAGTGCTGAACGGCCAGAACCACGTGACCGAAGCGGTCTGTCAGGCGATCAGCGAGATTGCTACCGAGCTTGGAGCGCGAGCTATCGTGACGATCACCCGCAGCGGCTATACCGCCCGCCATATCGCCCGCTATCGCCCAGCCATGCCGATCCTGGCGATCACAGACCAGCCAACCACCCGCCGCCAGTTGGCTTTGACCTGGGGGGTAGAAGCCTACCTGGTGCCAGTCTTCAGCAGCACCGACGAGATGTTGGCGGCGGGGGTGCAGGCTGCCCAGCAGCATGGCATGGTGCAGCCCGGCGACCTGATCGTGATCAGCGCGGGGTTGCCGCTGAATGTGCCGGGCAACACCAACATGATCAAGGTACATACGGTGGGGGAGAGGGTGTGATGCGGATCGGCTTCGACGCACGGCTAGTCTACTACCAGCAGGCGGGGATCGGCCAATACATCATCAACCTGCTGGCTGCCCTCACCGAGCTTGAGCAGGAGCGGGCCGCCCCGGAACGCAACCAATACGTGATCTTCCAGCGGGGCCGCGACGAACTCCCGCTCGTCACCGAGTCCTTCCAGCAGCGCGTCAATCTCCGTACTCCTGCTCATCACCGCTTCGAGCAGCCTGCGCTTAGTCTGGAACTGGCCCGCTTCGCCGGGCTGGATGTGCTGCACAGCCCCGACTTCATCCCCCCACTCTGGTTGGCGCGGCTACGGCGGCCCGCCAGCGTCGTCACCATGCACGACCTCGCCTTCCTGCGCCTGCCCCACCTCAGCCTGCTGACCGGCGAGAGCAAGGGCTACTACGGTCAGGTGCAGGCAGCAGCACGGGCAGCCCGGCGCGTGATTGCCGTTTCCGAGAGTACGCGGCGCGACATTATCGAACTGCTGGGTGTGGACGAGCGCAAGGTGGCGGTAGTCTACGAGGCGGCCAACGCCCTCTACCACCCGGTTGGCAGGCAGGAGTTGCGTCGCCACCTGACGATCAGCCTGCGCGAGAAGATTGGCGACCAGCGCGGCTTCATCCTCTTTGTCAGCACGATTGAGCCGCGCAAGAACATCCCCACCTTGCTGCAAGCCTATGCTATCCTGCGCGACACCGTGGGCGAGGGTCTGCCTAACCTAGTGCTGGCCGGGCGCAAAGGCTGGCTGTTCGACGAGGTGTTTGAGCAGGTTCGCAAGCTCGGCCTGCGCGAACAGGTGATCTTCACTGGGGCGGTGACGGCGCAGGAATTGCTCTATCTCTACAATCAAGCGGTGCTGCTCGCCAGCCCCAGCTTCTACGAGGGCTTTGGCCTGCCAGTATTGGAGGCGATGTCTTGTGGCCTACCTGTCGTCGCGGCTAACAGCAGCAGCTTGCCAGAGGTAGCGGGCGCGGCGGCGATCCTGGTTGCTCCCAGCGATGCGGAGGGTTGGGCCGCCGCCATGCGCCGCTTGCTCGAAGACGAAACGTTGCGCCGCGACCTGCGCGAGAAGGGCTTGCAGCAGGCGCGCACCTTCTCCTGGCGGCGGGCCGCAGCAGAGACGCTGGTGGTCTATCAAGCGGTGGCAGAGGAGTTATGGCAGAAGAACAAAACTACCTGATTGTTGGTCTGGGCAACCCTGGGCCGGTCTACAGCCGCACCCGCCACAATGCGGGCTTTATCTGCGTGGAGCGGATGGCAGAGCGCAACAGCCTGGCCTTCGACACCCGCAGGCTGAAGGCTGAGATCGCACGTGGTACGGTCGCCCTCAAGCCGCTGATGCTGGCTAAGCCGCAGACCTATATGAATGAGAGCGGCCAGAGCGTTGGCGAACTTGTGCGCTGGTACAAGGTTGACCTCAAGAACCTGCTGATTATTTACGACGAACTCGATCTCTCCCCCGGCCAGTTGCGCCTGCGCGAACGTGGCTCAGCGGCAGGCCACAATGGGGTCAAGTCGATCATCCAGCACCTCGGCACCGACGAGTTTGCTCGCCTGCGCTTCGGTATCGGTAGGCCAGAGCGAGGCCTGGGCCGCGACTATGTACTGAACAACTTCACTCGTCAGGAGCAGCCGATCATCAGCGACACGATAGACCTTGCCGCCGAAGCTGCCGAAACCTGGCTGCGCGAAGGGATTGTTGCAGCGATGAACAAGTACAACGCGGGTAGCAAGTAAGCGACGCAGCGGGCGGTTGGCAGCACAAAAAGGCAGAGGCTATGCGGCCCCTGCTTTTTCGCACGCGGCTAGCGGTGGGTTAGAGGAAGAAGGAGAGGGCGACGAGGATTATCAGCGCGATGGCAGCTAGCACTATCAGGCGGCGAATGTCCTTCCGCACAAATACCAATTCATCCTCGACCGACAGGGTAGCGGCTGCGTTCCTGCGTCCTATCGGGCCACCGTAGCTAAGGCCAGTGCGGGTGGCAGCCGCAGCCCGCCCACGAGTGGGCGCACTCAGGCGGTTGGCGGTGGGCGGCAGTGCAGCAAGCGCAGTACCGGCCTTCAACTCGTCGCCGTTGCTGGTGGCGAGGGGGGCAGGACTAGCCTGCGCCTGCATTCGCCGCCGAAACTCGGCTGCTTTGCGTACCTCTGCCGCGTTGGGGTTGCTCTTGCCAGGGGCCGTCTTGATTTCCTTCTTGGGCATAGTCGTCTAGTATTCTCCCTGCGTTGGTCACATAGGGGGGCGGCTAGGGTGCGGCCCCGCCAACAAGCGGTTTGCTAAAAAAGCACTGCCGTATTATACTCCGTCTACCGCTATTTTGCAAACGAGGGGGTGTCCACCAATGGCTGATGCAGAGAGGCAACCTTACGACCCGGCCCGTGCCGCAAGCAACGTCGAAGCTGCCTTGCAACCGATGCTGGCGGCGACCAGTAGTAAGGGGCTGGACGAGCCACCGCCTGGCGGCAAGTTCGCGCTGGTGATGAGCGGTGGCGGGGCAATGGGGGTGTACGAGGCGGGGGTACTCCAAGCCTTCGCCCTTAACGGCTTCAAGTTCGACGTGCTGGTTGGCACTTCGATTGGCTCGATTAACGCTGCGGTCTATGCTGAATATAGCCGCCGCCGCGAACAGCCCGCCAACCTGCCAGGCGGCAGCGGACAGTACGAGGAGGCCGACACCTACCTGCAACACTTCCTCCTGTTCTGGGAGTACATCAACCAGGCGAAGGTGATCGACTTTGACTATCCACCAGTGCGGGCAATCCTCCACGATCTGCGAAACCTCGATGTGGAGATTGGTCAGCTTGTCAACCTCTGGCTAGCCCTCACCGACGAGGCTCTCGACCCAGAGGCGCGGGCGGCTGGCTTGCGCCGCTTCTTCGCCAAAGCGCGTCGTTTCAACGCCTACATTGGCCTTGCCTATGCGATCAGCCCTGCTGTGCTGGTTAGCCTCTTTCGCCCTGGTGACGACCTCTACGATGCGATTCGTAAGGGGTTGACCCAGATGAACGCTGGCTCAAGCGATGCACCAAGCGACGAGTTGCGGGGCAGCGACATCCGCAGTCGTCTGCGCCCAATCCTGCAAACCGCGCTGATTGGCTACTACGAGGCAAAGGGGCCAAATGACCCCATCCTCAAGTCGCTGTTCAGCAACCAGGCGGTGGTTAATCTGCTCACTACCTTCCCCGCTGTAACGGTGGACGAGCAGTCGCCTGCCCTTGCTGCCCAGCTAGCCGCTCCTAGTGACGGCCAGCCCCGTGTCAGCTTGCCGCCGCTTAGTTTCGCCGATTATGAGCAGACGAGCGGCATTGTGTTGCGCTTCCCCCGCTCCAACGCCCGCACCGGCCAGCTTGAGGTGGCCGCCCGCCTGTCGCTGGAAGAAGAAGTGTTGGACACCCTCACCTGGTTTAATAAGCTGTTTGGCCTGGCTGCCCCCACCCTGGACGCGCTCAAGCAGGCCGCTGCTGACGAGAGCGAGACACGCCTACGTCAGTTGCACCCTGCTGAGGAACAGGTAATGGCTGTGCAGCAAGGCCATGCACTGCTTGATAGCTGGCAGCCCAGCCAGAGCGAGATTGATGGGTTGGTTGACCTGATTTTCAGCCTGGAGACGCGCCTGGCGGTGATGACCGCCCGCGACGGCTTGCGCCTGCGCCGCAGCAAGTTTGTGCTGGGCAACCCTGACTTGCGGCGGGCGGTGCTGGCGAGTGCTGCCCTGCAAACCATATTGCCGCCAGTGACGATTGACCAGATTTACCCGCTGATCAATCCCGCTGAGCATGGCGACCCGGCCAACGACGTAGACAACGCTGCTCTCCGCGAGGTGATGACCCTCTGCCTGGCCTACATCGCTACGAAGCCGCCGCACAGTCGGGGCGAGCGAGTTAGCGGACTTAGCTCCGCTGCTACCGCCACCTGGGTGCGCCACGCCATGCAAGCGGGGGTGGCTGACCGCGCCGCGCAGTTGCAGGGCTTTGCCCGCTTGCTGCTCACCAGCCTGCCTGTGCGTCGTGGGCGCATTGCCGCCGCCGACCTGCTGCGCTGTGTCCTCTCTAGCTGGCACACCTACTATCCTCTGCTCTTTCGCAGCCGCAATCTTAGCTTCCGCGAGGAGTACAACGATGGTGGCCCGACCGATGTCACCCCGCTGGGCAACGCCATTGATGCCTTGCGCGACCACCTGCACGCCCTACGCAGCAGCAACGCCGCGCAGAAGGTGAAGGAGTTCCTGGACGCTACCCACCACATCTACTTTATCCACCTGGCCGACGTGCCAAAGGGGGTGCGCCTGACCGACGATGGCGGGGCGGTGGCTGACGAACCGACCTATGACCCTGCCGACGCACAGGAACACAAGAGCAGCCTCACCCCGCAAGAACTTAACCAGTCGCTTAGTTACGAGTATGGCTTGCGAACCCTGAACGTCAGTCAACGGGCCAAGTACCTCTCCGACGCAGCCAACGCCCAGCGTATCAGCCGCTACATCCGCACGATTAAGCAGTTGCAGCAGGGTCGCCCCGCTAGCGACCATGCGCTGGCTGATGACGAACTGCTCGACACCAACGTGGTCAACATCTACCCGGACGAGATGCTGACCAGCCTGCTGGGCTTCGACCGACGCACTGGCTACAGCCACAATCACCAGCGGCGGATGATTGCGATGGGTTGTGCGAACACCATGGAGACGCTCTGGCGCGAGTTGCAGAAGGCTGGCTCGTCGGCCCGCTACCACTCGCTGCCGCCTGAGGTGGCCCGCAACCTGCAAGAGCGTTGGCTAACCCCAGTCGCCCAGTCGGATGGCCGCCAAACTCTCTACTGCCACAACTGTGCCTGTATGTACCGCGCCGAGTGCAAGCTGACCAAAGTGCAACCCACCCGCAGCAGCAAGCCCACTTGCGAGTGACCACCCGCAGGCGCAGGGAGCAGTTAACCGACATTTTGCAAACTTTTTACCAACGTTTAATCGTATAACCTGTGTGGCAAGGTACACGGTGTGCTATAATAAGAGCGAACCAAACGTCTTGTCAGGCTTTCACGCATATCAATCCCGTCGCAGTTAGCCCAGCCTTGCGGCCCACCGCCCCGCCGCAGCCCCGCATAGGCGCAGAATAGAAGGAGTATCCTGATGAACTTCGGCATACCTGAACTGCTAATCATCCTGGTAATTATCATCGCCGTCTTCGGCGTAGGCAAGCTGGCGAACGTCGGCAGCGCGCTCGGCAAGAGCGTGAAGGATTTCCGCGAGTCGGCTGGCACGCCGCTGCCGCCCGGCACAACCAAGACCACGACTACCAGCACCAGTGTCGTCCCCACCAACGAGGACAAGACAACTATTGGCTAGGTAGCAGCTCGCCCCGCAGCCAGCAGGCACGTAACCCACGTGCCTGTTTTGTTTGCCCCAACTAAGTGGTGCAACTATCGCAGCCAGTGAGCAGCCCGCTGGGGTGAGGTCAGTGTGGGGTAGC
>Ga0123339_10000913_pt1 | contig 21129 bp, 25 predicted proteins | sample lystaG_FD_89956 | JGI IMG/M metagenome (GOLD analysis project Ga0123339, IMG submission 89956) | Glacier valley bacterial and archeal communities from Borup Fiord, Nunavut, Canada, to study Microbial Dark Matter (Phase II) -... | ecosystem: Environmental > Aquatic > Freshwater > Ice > Glacier ...
CATGCGCTCTTCGTCCACGATTCGTTGCATGCTAGCACTTATCGCGAGCAGTAATTCATCTGTCAATTCGTCCTGAGGGCGGCCCATCGCAATGTCTCGTAGTTTGCGTAGTGTGAGGTAGTCGTCGCAACCTCTTGCCATCTCGGTAAGCCCTTCTGCGCTCAGCTTGTGATAGATGGATTCGTTGCTATCTGCAGGGCGCAAAGTCTCACCCGACATGATTAAACCTTTGTAACCTGTAGTGCGTCGAGTTCGACTGAAGTATCGCGGCCAAACATGCTGACCATAACTTTAACTTTGCCCTTTTGGGTATCGATTTCAGAGATAGCACCGTCGAATCCCTTGAAAGGACCATCGGTAATGCTGACCACTTCGCCAACAGAGAAGTCGATGAAGTGTTTTGGATCTTCAACGCCCATGCGCTTCTTGATCTTTGAGATTTCTTGCTCGAAGACAGGTGTTGGCTGTGTGCTTGTGCCAACGAAGCCGGTCACACCAGGTGTGTTACGAACGATGTACCATGTTTCGTCGGTGAGCTTCATCTCGACAAGGGCGTAGCCTTGGAAGATTTTTTTGTCGACAACTTTACGTTTACCGTTTTTAATTTCGATTTGCTTTTCTTTTGGTACCATAACGTCGAAAATCTTGTCGGCCATGTCGACAGCGTTGATGCGCTGACGAATGCTATCGGCGACTTTTTCTTCGTACCCACTGTAAGTGTGGATTGCGTACCATTGGCGTGATGAGTCGTATCGGTTTGTTGACATTGTCTTGGATCCTTACTTTAGAATTAATTCGAATAGGTACTTAAATAGTATGTCGAGTAGCAGAATAACCACAACGAAGAAGGCGCTAAAGAGAATGACAGCGAATGTCAGACCCCAAGTTGCACGTCGTGTTGGCCAACGGACAAGCCGAAGTTCGATCCAGGCGCCCTTGAAGTAGCCGCCGATAGCAAATAAAGTCTTGATGAAAGGGTTTGTCGGAGCTTTGCGCTCTTTCTTTACCTTGGGAGTCTTTTTAGGGACTTTTACTGGTGCAGATGACGACGCTTTGATGCGCGTCACTTTTTTTGCGGTAGCCACGTTGCCTTCCTACTTTCTTGTTGCAGATTATTTGCCAATTAAAATAGCCTGCTACTGCAGACTGTCAAGATCAGTGTAGTCTTTTATCCCCTTCTCGTCAAGAGGTGGTATCATGATATAAAGATGCTTGAGGCTATATTATATATACTGTATGCGGTGCTGCTCGGAATATTCATTCTCGGAGTTGTCAGGTTACGATACGCCTTTGCTCATTTCCAGATGAAACCGCATACCAAGACGCCGATAGAACTACGGGATATGCCGAGTGTTACTGTCTGTATTCCTGCCCGTAACGAAGGTCATGTTATGAGTGACGCGCTCGAACAAGTGATTGCCAGTACGTATCCAAAACTCGAAATTATTGTGCTCGATGACCTATCCGGTGATACTACTTCGGCGCTGATTAAAGCCTATGCCCACGAGGGCGTACGGTTCGTTGAGGGGACAAGGCTACCCGACGGCTGGCTTGGTAAAAACCATGCACTTCAGGGTTTGCTCCGTGAAGCGAGTGGAACGTATGTCCTCTTTATGGATATTGACACGCGACTGGCGCCAGACTCTATCGAGCAGTTAGTCGCTTACGCCCAACGCGAAAAAGCCGCCATGGTTTCGGTCCTCCCTCGCCGCGAAGACGGACCACGAGCGAGCGTTATATTTTCTTCGCTACGTTATTTTTGGGAAATCATGTTTCACAGCGCCGGATCACCAGCGACTGCCAGTAATGCCTGGCTAATACACCGTCAGACGCTCCTGGATCGCTGGCAAGGCTTCGTGTCCTTCAAGGACGTTGTTCGGCCAGAATCACGCATTGCGGCCGCACTGATGGCTAATGGGCGCTATCGTTTCTTGATCGGAACAGAAGCACTGGGCGTTTCTTACGAAAAAAAGTGGCGATCGCAACTTTTGACGAGTGTGCGCCTGATCTTCCCTTTGCTTCAGATGAAGCCAGCTCACGCTATTATTGCAGCACTTGATCTACTGATCCTGGCGGCGCCGTTATGGATTGTTGGGAGTGTTTTCTTTGTCGGATTTACGATTAATCAACTGATCGCCGCGATCTTCATCGTGCTATTCGCTGGTTTGTACGCGACATATCTCCGAAAAGTATGGAGCCGTGGGTGGTTGATCGGTGGCCTTGCATGGAGTCTTATTGTGCTTCAGGAAGCGATCCTTGTGATGGCGAGCGCCATTCTTTATAGCAAGAAAGCGGTGACCTGGAAGGGTCGCCTGGTGAAAGCACCAAAGTAATCATTATACGTTCGTTACTTCTTTAGTTGAGGGAGTTCAAAGCTGAATGTTGATCCGTGATTCAATCGACTCGTAACGTTGATCTGAGTGCCAACCTTATGAGCCAACTTGGCTGAAACGTATAGCCCAAGCCCTGTCCCGTTTGTTTCGCGAATGCGGTAATCTTCACTGCGATAGAACTTATTAAAGATCTTTTGTTGATCACCACGGCTCATACCGATGCCACTATCTTTGACGGCGAAGTAAACGATGCCATGTTTGGCTTTAGCAGAAATAGTGACGCTGCCTTCGTTGGTGTATTTAATGGCGTTCGTAATGAAGTTCTGTAGCAGTTCTTCGACGTAGAGGCGGCTGGCGTGGATAGAGCCGAGCTTTGTGCCCAGGTCAAGGTTCAGGTGGAGTTTACGTGCCACGGCGTCCTTCTCGTACTCTGTATGCAGGGCGTGGAGCAGTGCTTCGACATCAATCTCTTCACCGGCATCAGCGACGCCTCGTTCAGCCCGTGACAGGGTGCTGAGGTCGTTTACCATTTTGGCAAGGTAGAGGACTTGATCATGGGCGGTGTTTAGTGAGCTTGAAAGTAGTACTACTTCGGGTTTCTTTGGCATATCCATCATGAACTGGAGATTTGACAGTGTGCCTTCGGCGATTGTAATCGGTGTGCGTAGTTCGTGGCTGACGACACTGATGAATTCGTCGCGCTCTTCTTCGAGGCTCTTTTCTTTTGTCACGTCACGCATAATCACGATAAAACCAGCCTTGGTATTGTTGTGGCGGCTATAGGTGCTCTTGATCGGCGCATACGTCATCTCGAGTCGAATCTCTTCGCCGTCGCTATAGCTGTGACGAATGTCATCACGACGAACGGTTTTTTGTGCTTCGCTAAGGATGTCGAAGAGCTTGACGGTTTTCTTGTCATCGTTTGTCAAATTGAAAAGTTCGCTGATCTGTGTGCCTTTTAGGTTCTCGTTCGTATCAAGCAGGTTCAAGCAGGCTGCGTTATACAAGAGGACAGTTCCCTTGTCATCAGTGCTAAAAGTGGCATCCGACAGGTTGTTGATGATTGTGACAATCCGGTCGTATTGCAGCCGCTCTTTCGATTGGCTCTGGATAAGTGCCCGGCGCCGTGTTTCCTGGGAGATAATAATGCCAACGAGTGCCAGTCCAAGCACAACGATAGAGCCGACCCCAAGTATGTTATTGACGATAATCGAATGATCACCAGGATATCGAACGATAGCATCGATCGTTGCGGCCAGGATGACCGAAGCGATACTGTAGCTAAGTGCTCGTCGTCCAAAATAGACATTTGAAGCAAGGAATAGTAACGCGACCGATGAAGCGAACGGTGCAAAGAAGCCGGTAATGAGCACGAGTGTCGTGAGCGCGAGCGCATGATACATCACTAGGCGAGAGATGATGTCGAAGCGCGACTTGGTCGGGACGAGGAAATGATAGACACCGACTAAAAGCCAAAGGGACGATATAAGAAGGTTTACTGTGTCGCCACTGTAATTCGTGCTGTGCGCAACACCGAGGAGAACGAGCGTATTGTACCCGATAACGATCGGAATACCGAGCAGCGCAATATAACGGACTACTTTGTCTGAATCTTTATTGAAGCTCATACCACCCTCGAACATATTGCTTGTCATTATAGCGCAGCCATAACCGTTTTGTATACTAGACTATTAGATCGTGGGGGCTTCCTGCTTGAGCATGCGTCGGTGCTCTATGTAATGAGGATCACCTTCAGAGACGAGTTGCCAGAATTCGGGACTGTGGTTCATGTGCCTGGTGTGGGAAAGTTCGTGATAAATAACGTAATCGATTAACTCGAACGGCAGTTTCATCAAGGCAATGTTGAGGCTGATCGTTCCTTCGGAGGTACAACTTCCCCACCGTCCGCTGGCGTGTGAAAATCGAACCTTTTTGTAGACAAAATCACCCTTTGCTGCCAGGAATGATAGACGCTTCGGAAGATAGCTTTTGGCTTCCACTTTTAACGCAGCAATGATGCTGTCGCGGATCTCTCGGATGACGTCACTGTCTTGCAGTGTTTTTTCTGACGGAAGGCTCAGAAAGATTTGTTGTCCACGACGGTGTGACTGGAGAGTTCCAGCTGTGGGGTGCACGATGAGTGTGTGGCTCTTACCGATGCGCATACCGTCGCTATAGATCGTCTGCGGCTGAGCCTGAGCGAGCATGTTTCGAAGCTCTTGTCGTGATGATTTAATCAGCCGTTTGACGAGGAAAGTCGGTGCATATAGCGGTAATGATGCACGAAGCGTGCCGTCAGGAGCCACCCGTAGTCGAACCTGTGTGGCACGAGCGCTGCGCCTTACGGTAACTTTGCCAAACTCTTCGTCTTGAATGATCGGCATAGCACCTACCTTATGATAATGTTACGTCCGCTACGGACAATGGGTTGTTCAGGCGCGGGCGGAACCTGCGTATCTGGACGAGACCTCGCCAGGTTTTTTAGGACAGCCTTGAGCTGTGTTGCGTAGGTGTGTCTGCCACTAATAACGACTGGCTTTTCACTTGTGAGTGGCGCCTGGAAATAAGAAACGGCGTTTTGGAATTCAGCCGAACTGAGTGGTGTGCCGTCTTGTTGTTTTTTGGTTGCGCGGCGCTTGGCTTCGAGGGGCTCGGTCTGTACCCAGACAACGAGTGTGTGGTAGCCAGCGTGCTTGGCAAGCTTGACGACTTCGGCTCGCTCGATCTTTGTGTCGGTCGGACCTTCGTAGATAAGTGTTCGTTCGGTTTTAAGGAGCTCATTTAAAAGTATCAGGGTGACTTGTTCGGCTTTATCAACCCCAATGCCGACCTGTCGAGATACAGCGCGTGGGTTAAGGTATGGTGCGGCAAACGTTTTCGCAAAATGTTCAGCGAAAGTTGTTTTTCCAGCGCCAGGAATGCCGACTAGCATAATGACGTGTGGTGTCGTCGGAGTCAAAGGTTTCATATATGACAGTATAGCAAAGATATGTCTTTATGAGCACTCTTCGGGAGTGATTCTTCGCCTAGGCGAGGCGTAACACGAAGTAACCAGCGGTTGCGAGTACAACAACGGACGAACCGATAATAATCGCCGTCACAAGACGTTTTTTTGATGGGAGCTGTCGAAGGAACGGCTGGAAAAGTGAATCTTTTGCTGACGTTGGTGGCGCGTTGGCTAATTCTTCGGCAATTGCCTCGGCTGGTGATGAAGGTCGGTGCTTTGGCGGTGAAGGTGGCTGAAAGGGTTTATCTATAGAGACGGCTGGGGCTGAGGTGGCTGGTGCGGGGGGCGCCGCTGGAGTCACGACGGGAGTACGCTGCACGACTGGCCCAATCACCTGCTTAATGAGCGGCGGAGTGATAGCGACAGGGGTTGGTTTTGAAACTAAAGGCGTCGCCGGCGTGAGTGGTTTTGGGTGGAGGTCGACGGTGATTGCTTCGAGTGCTTCAATCGCCTGTAGTGTCGCATCCTCCTCGGGGCTCGTCGATTGTATCGGGGCAATATTAAGCGTTGTCGGATTAGTAGGCACGAGTAGCTACTCCTGTTGTACGAGTCCGGATTTTGGCTTCATCAAACAAACCTACCCTAGCGGTGGTTATGCAGATGATACCTAGACATGTACGTTTTTGCAAAGTAAGCTCCTTGGTGCTTATGTATATACACAGTATAGCAAAGTTGCCGTCGTAGTTTCTAGCGAAAAAGAATACCCCGAGCCTCACTCGCGGGATTCGTAGCAAGCCTAGAGCTACCGCTGATTATTCTGATCGGTCGTACGAAGTCTGAATTTTTCGTGGATAATTTTGAACTGGTCTTGCATGACGTCAAGTTCTGTATCGGTCAGGTCTTCAATATCAACAAATTCCGTTCGAGCGCTATGGCTACTCTGGATAAGCTCGTTGAGTTTTAGCTGCATCGCTTTAGCGTCCCGGTTTTGTGTATTCTGAATCGCAAATACCATGAGGAACGTAACGATTGTTGTTGTTGTGTTAATGACGAGTTGCCATGTATCTGAAAATCCAAAAATAGGACCCGACGAGATCCATAGTACGATCAAAAGTACAGCCATAAAGAAAGCAATCGGTGACCCTAATTTTGTCGACACAACTTGTGAAATGTGATGAAAGACGTCGTGTTGTTTTGTGGAGACTGGCTCTGCGACTTCAGGAATGATTTGTCGAATAATTTTAACGTGAGGATGTTTTGGTTGGGTATCGAGAGTGCTCATCAAACGAGTATATCATTAACAGGACTTGCTCTGCAGGCGATGCGTCGTGACTACGGACGAACGCGAGTCATGAGTCGTAAGTTCGATAGGTAGTGAGAGACATTTAGTCCAGTGTGTTGGCTCAAGTATTCCATGTGTTTGTCAACGAAAAGCACGTCGCCACCGGCTGTCGGTGAGTACATAGACTTTGTATTAAAGTCAGGATCTGTCATCATTTCTTTTAAAATAACACGAACATCTTGGGCTTCTGCTGAGTCGAGAAAACGTTGTGCGCTTAAAGATTTAGCCATTAGACGGTAATCTTTCGAGACTGCATTGCTTCTGTTATTACTGTATTCTTTGACATGTAAAAACCTTTCGTTTTCATGAGAACGTACGTATTTATATCTATTATGCGCCTTCTTCATGGCTTTGCCAAATCTCGCACCACCGTCACGGCGAGATTTAGTGCCAATACGTGGTCATTTACATGTTGTGCCTATAAAAAAATATTTACAGTAACGCAAAAGAAAGCGCCACGACACCATACTCTTTTTCGTCTTCGGCGCTATAAAATTCTTTGTATGTTTTGGCGGCTTCGTCAACTGTTTTTGCGGTTGGGACAGCTGCTTGGAAATCGACAGCGGTGAGCATTTCTTTAAATGTTTCAAAATATAACACTTGGGTAACAACGACTTCAAGGGCCTGCGAGAGTGATTCGAGTATTGCGCCTTCATACCAAAAATCTTCACGAATGCTGATATGGTCGCCTTCTTTGATACGTAAAAAACGAGGCTTGCCGAGGCGTCCTTCAATTGTTTTGTCGCCGTTTTTGATTGCTTCAACGAGCGTTGATTCGATTCCAATTTCTTCCATCTTACAATTATAGCAAACGTGTGCAGCTGATCTTGTAGATGATTTTACGTCTGGCGCGATATACTGGAGTGATATGGACACGAATAATCAAACAGTCACCAAGGGCACCGCTTGGTTCCACCCAAAAAATCTCTTCGATAAAATCTTTGAATACGGCATTCTCATCAAAGGTATCGATGGGCTGATCGAGCTTGTGACGGCAATCGCGCTGGTCTTCCTGAGTCCTCGGCATCTTCAAGGTCTTGTTCTTTTGGCGACACATAGAGAATTAGTTGACGACCCTAACGATGTTATTGCCAACTTTCTCATCAATGCATCACATCAGTTTACCGATGGCGGCAGATTATTCTTGATTGTCTATCTCTTGGTTCACGCGGCTATAAAACTTATATCCGTTATCGGCATCCTTCGAAATAAACTTTGGGCATATCCATTTTCGCTGATCACGCTCGGTGCGCTGACGTTGTATTAGCTATATGATATCTTCTTTATCAATCCCTCTGTTTTCGTGATTGGATTGACAGTGCTAGACCTTTTGATCCTTGGACTCATTTGGCGAGAATACCAAAAAGTGAAAAAGGATGGATTTAAATCAATCGAAAAATCCGTCTCGTGAGGTTTAGGTCTATTCCTCCTCGCCTTCGATAGAGATGTGCGGCAATCGTTTGTCGAGCCATTTTGGAAGCCACCAGGCTGCGTTGCCGAGCAGTGTCATGACCGCAGGGACAATAGTCATGCGAACGAGAAACGCATCAACTAGGATTCCGACAGCTAGGCCAAAGCCAAGTGCTTGAATTGTTGAGTCGTGGTTAAAGATGAATCCAGCGAACACGCTGACCATGATGATGGCCGCAGCGGTGACAACTTTACTCCCAACACCAAAGCCTGTCACGACGGCTTCTTTGGCTTTCTTCGTTTGCTCAAAGGCTTCATGCATGCTCGAGACCAGGAAGAACTCGTAGTCCATCGCAAGGCCGAACAGGATGCCGATCGAAATAATCGGGATGAAGCTAACGATTGGCCCAGGCGCATCGGAGATACCGAGCCAGCCCCATTGGAAGACGGCGACCATCGAGCCGAACATCGCCAGGACGGACAATAGGAACCCAATTGTTGCTTTGACTGGAATGAGGATAGAGCGGAATGCGACGATCAGCAAAATAAGTGATAACCCGACGACGACGAGAAGGTATTGCGGCAATGCGGCGCCAAGCTTGCTGTTGATGTCATCCTGCAAAGCGGCGCTACCTGTGACTGACAACGAAACAGCAGCGTCACCTGTAACACTCGTTTTGTTTGAGGCATCACGAACGGTCTGGATGAGGTCTTTCGTTGCTTGGTCACCTGGTGCAGAATTTGGAACAACCTGTATGATGCCAGCCGTACCATTTTCAACGACAGCCGCAGGAAGTGTTTGAGTGACGTTATCAAGTTTTGCGAGGCTATCGGCGACCTTCTTGAGCTGCATAAACTTTGCATATTGCTCGACGGTTGCATTGAGTGTTTCGGCTGCGGCTGCCCGTTGAGCAGGCGTGAGGTTTTTGGCAGTTGGCTGCTGGCTGTACTGTGCCAATAAGGTATTGCGGACGGTTGTCTTGTCGGCGTCTGTGACGGCTGGAAGACCTTCGACAACAACAGTCAGCGGACCGTTAAATCCAGCCCCAAAACCTTCGGTTAAAAGGTCATAGGCTTTCTTTTGTGTCGTTTGACCAGCTGCGTACTGGTCGGTCGGTAGTCCAAGTTGTAAATCTCGGACAGGAAGGGCTAGCGTCGTGATGATCGCAAGTGAAATGATAAGGGCGACCACCGGATGGTTAGTTAAATGCTTACCCCACTTGTACCAGACAGTGCTATGACTTACCTTGTGAATCGGTTGCGGGCCTTTAGCCTGGGCGGCTGCAACAATCGCACGAGTTCTCTTCGTGAAGACGTGATGTCCAGCGACTCCGAGCATAGCTGGGACCAAACTGACCGATACCATTGCCGCTACGGCGATCGTAGCTGCTCCAGATAGCCCCATGAGCGTCATGAATGGGATGTTAACGATAGTCAGTGCGGCAAGGGCAATCACAACGGTCAGCGCTGCAAAGATCACAGCATTGCCAGCAGTTCCGATCGCCTTTGATGCGGAATTTTTGTAGCTATAGCCATCACGGAGCAGTCGGCGATACTTATTGATGATAAAGAGTGAATAATCGATTCCAACGGCAAGTCCAAGCATGACGCCAAGGACGGGTGTCGTCGCATTGATACTGATGAGTTGGCTGAGCGAGAAAAGTCCAGCCATGCTGACGGCAATAGCAACTAGCGCAGTGATAATCGGCATGCCGGCCGCGATCAGTGACCCAAGCGTAATCAGTAGAACGACGAGCGCAACCAGTACACCGGCCATCTCCCCTACTCCGAGTATTTCACCTGGTACTTTTGTAATAAGGTCGCCGCCGGTTTCAACCTGTAGGCCACTAGTTCGAGCGGTCTTAACTGCTGACTGAACGCCGCTAATTGTTGCTGCCGTGACTGACCCTGACGCATCTTTTAGCTGTACTTGGGCATACGCAATCGTCCCTGATTGAGAGATAAAAGATGGATCGATGAATGGGTCTGCGACAGTGCTGACGCCTTCAACTTGACGGATTGTTGTTGAAAGATCGGTTATTTGTGTTTTGTAGTCACCGATGGACTTTCCATCGGCCACCTTGAAAACAATACGTCCAGAGGCTTTGCCTGAGTTAGGGAAAAGGACATTCGCACGATCAATTGCCTTTTGTGCCTCCGTGCCCGGGATAGAAATGTTAGAACTGGTCGGCTGTATAAACTGACTAGCCAAAAGTCCGAGGACGACGATCAGTAGAACCCAGCCGCTGATGACTTTCCACGGGTTGTTAAATGCAAATAACCCTAGTGCGTGTAATTTCTTACCCATGTGTGAAATATTCCCTCTGTATTAAGTTCTCTTTATCAACTGTCTCTATTCTATCAAGTTTATGAGTGGATGCGCCATATTTTATCGCCGTAACTATAGACGTCCGACAAGAGGTTTTCTTGCACCCTACTCGTAGCTTTCACAAGGGAGCCAAGCGGAAAGTCGGGCCAACTATCGTGCTATAATCATGCGCATGAGTCACCGTAAAAAAATCTTCGTTATTGCAGCTGTCGCGGCCCTGGTGAGTCTCGGCGCACTGTACGGAGCCATCGTCGCCACCTCGGCGTATATCGACGATCAGTACACGAGTCTTCATCAAGGCTGTTCACCTCACCGCACTACTCATCTTGTCGTTATCGAGAATGATATCGTTCAACCAAGTCATACGGTTGCGGCACGGTGTGACACGCTCACTATTAAGAATATGGACAATGTCGATCGGATGATGGCGTTTGGCGTTCACGATCACCACATGACATACGACGGTATCGAGACGCGAGACTTACTTCGTTATCAAAGCTTTTCAGTGACACTGACGCAAACTGGTAGCTTTATATTCCACGATCACATGAATGACGAAGTCAGCGGCACCTTCGAGGTTCAATAATGACTTCTGTTCCTGAAATGAGTAACGAAATGCCAAGCGCATGAAACACGTCAAGCGCAGCCCTGCCTTTCCTCTCGTCCCTAACCCAGCCGAATATTGTTTAGTTGGCACCAAGAAAAAGCGTAAATATGTCACTCAGCTTGACGCCGAGTTATCTGCGCCAGCCAGGGAGTTACAACAGTACGTTTGTGAGTTCTGCGGTTTTTGGCATAATGGCACAAGTTCTAAAGTGGTAAAAAACTAGATCTTTCCATGCTTGCGGCGATTTGCAATCCATAGCTCAAAGACCAATGCACCGTATGGCAGGTTGCTGACAAACTCAGCAACCAGGAATCGCCAGAAACTCCACTTGAGTGAGCGGTGGCTAAAGATCACGATAAAGACGTAAAACAAATACAGAATACCGTGGATACTGCCTCCGACTGCAATGTACGTCGTTGCATAGGGCCAATCAAGTTTCAAGGCAACGATCGCAATAATCAGGCAGGTCCAGCCGAAAGTCTCAACGAAGGCCGCCAGTCGGAATAACATCCAGGCTTCTTTGTCCGAGAATATCCCATCAAGGCCGTCGTATGCTTTTTTGGCGATCAGCTTTATTTTCATCTGTCTATCATAACAAAAAGCCTCCCTATTGGAGACCTTTTGTTTTAACGAACGAGCGAAAAACTACGCTTCGGTATCCTTGAGTCCATCAAGGAAAGCCATGTCTTCAGCGTCAATTTCAAAATCGACAGCTGCGTTTTGCAGGATGTATTCTTCGTGCGTTGATTTTGGTAAGCTGACTGTGTCGCGCTGAAGTGTGTACCTGATTGATACCTGGGCGACAGTTTTGTCGTACTTTTCAGCAATCTTTTTAACGTCTGGATTGTTGAGGATGCGGCCAGTTGCGAGTGGTGAGTAAGCCTCGACCAAAATGCCCTTATTCTGGCTAAACTTAGTCACGTCCTCTTGTGTCGATCCGATAAAGAATCGGATTTGGTTGGCTGCTGGCACAACTGTTCCGTTATCGAGGATTGCTTGTAGGTCGTTGACGCTAAAGTTAGAAACACCAATCGCTTTGGCGCGACCACTTTTGTAGATCTCTTCGAGCGCTTTCCAAGCCTGGATGTTGCCCTTGGTATAGTCGCCACCACGGTCTGCCCATGGCCACGGTGCGTGAATCAGGTAAAGATCAACGTATTCAACGCCAAGTGTCGCAAGCGACGTTTCGAACTTCGCAAGTGCGCCCTCGTACGTTTTTTCTTCAGCAGGAAGCTTGGTGGTTAAGAAGATTTCTTCGCGTGCAATGCCGCTGTCAGCAATTGCCTTGCCGACGCTTTCTTCGTTGCCATAGACACGAGCTGTGTCAATGTGCCGGTATCCCGACTTGAGGGCAAAAGCGGTTGCATTATACGCCTCATCCCCGTTTGGTATTTGCCACGTGCCGAATCCAATTTTTGGTATGTCTGCGCCCGTGTTTAGTGTGTATGTGTCAGTTAAAATTCCCATATACTTAGTATAGCAAACAAATATTTATGTTTGAAAAAGTAGCCCTAGACGCCAAGGAGTGTGATGAGCGTACCGACGATAACGATGCCCGCGACCAGCATAATTTCTTGGATGGTGCCTGCCCTATGTGGTTGTTCGTGAATATCAGGGATAATGTCACTGGCTGCGACGTATATAAAAAAACCAGCTGTAATGGCGAGTAATGGCCCGACCGGTAGTTGATTGCTTGTTCCTAGGAAATAAATCAAGACGGCCGTTGCTGTTGTCGAAACGGCAGTCGCCAGGTTAGCAATCACGACGGTTTTGTCTTTCCATCCTCGTGAAAGTAGCATCGCGAATGTCCCCAGCTCTTTAGGAATTTCGTGCGCACTGACGGCCAGCGTCGTAATCAGTCCTGTTGGGATACTCACGAGGAAGGCGGCGCCAATCGTAAAGCCATCAATCGCATTGTGGAGAATATCCCCGGCGACAATTAATCGGCGCTGTTGAGCATTTTGTTGGGCGTCACTATCTGACTGATGGTCGTGATGATGATGAAACCAACTCGAGGAACGCTCGAGCACAAAAAAGAGCGTAAATCCGGCCAGTGTCCACAAGAGCAGCTGTCGCGGCTCACCAAGATTAAAAGCTTCTGGTAGAAGGTCAAAGAAGGCCGCAGCTAATAGCGCTCCGGCACCAAAAGGAAGTGTCAAAAGGACTGCTAGCTTGCGGTGTTTCTTTGCTCGTAATAGGAAAAGACCACCAATAAGTGATAGCGCGCTACCAATAATCGTCGCAACAATAAGAAAGATTAAAGCCATGCGCGTAGTATATCAAATAATATGCGTCACAAGCGTTTTAAGTGAGCTTGTCGGCAGATCCGTGGAGCAGATCAGTTCCCATTGCAATAATCTGCGGATCAGTCATCGCCTCAAGGTCACATTTTTGAATTGCAATAATCTTGTTGAGTAGCAACGGATACCCCTCTTTCACGATGGCGAGTAACTTCTCGGCCGCGCTACTCGACCCTGTTCCGTGACTCAGTATGACGATTCGCTGACTTTTCATCATCGATTTTACGATGGCGTTAAAGTATTGATTGTCATCGGTCGGGTTTTCGTCATGATATGGAGCGTGATGTTTTGTCTTATGAAGAATTCTCCCCTGGCTGAGATCGGCCTCAAGGCGTTCGACCGACTCACCTGCTGTGCCAGGTTCGTGCACAATTGTCGCTTTGTGGTGATCGACAGCGATGACAACCGCATGCAACAAGGCAGCGTCTGTCTGAACAGGTTGGGCGCTTTGTCGCAGGAAGTGCCTGAGTTTTATAACGTCTTCGGCGTCGATAGTTTTGCGTTCAGACCGTTCGAACGTAATAGTATGCCCATTGCGCGTAAATCGATAATTACCGTTTGCTTCTGTTTGCAGAAGACCAATCGTGGCCAATGCCGGAATGAGTTCAGCCCATTCTATATTACGTGCGATGGGATGAGCCGATAATCGGCTCAGTGTGTGGAGATGCTTTGCTTGTGACATGGTATCCTACCTTCCTAGTTTCCTATGTTATGTGCTTTATGTGTACCCACGCCCAAAGTTCTGCTATGTGCGAGTCCGGGTGTGCACTGCGCAAGCTACGCGCCGACGAGGAGTCGTAATATATTGTATGTGGCGTATACCGGCCATACTGCTGCTTGAAGAAGCCCGAGTATGACTGTCCAGAATGTTCCGGAACTCTGTTCGATAAAGTAGATCGCCGCACCGATGTATGCCAGAAAATAGATAAATCCTGTTGGACCTGCACTATTTATGACCTTAACCGTCTTGTTGCTATGAATCATGGGGATTCCTCCTGGTTATAGAATAGAACATTGTGAGCATGATATCTGTGATAGATATCACAGATCAATGGACTCGTGACTACTGTAAGGTTAGTTAGATGTAGGTATAGTAGGGTAAGATAGACATAGTTATAGTGAAGAATGATATTACTATGTATTCACTATGAATTTCCCAGGAGGACTTTGTGCAAAAAATGACAGAAAATTTACAGACGTCTGCCAATCGTATCGAAAAGCAGCTCACGTCTCCGTCAGTCACCCTTATTCTTAGCATCGCAACTATCGGTGCCTTCATCTACTTAAACTATCTCCTTCAGCCAGCCTACCGCGGTGACCCTCTGCCCTATACCCTCGCGTTGACTGCCGAGATATTTATTATTATCCAGGGGCTTTTGTCGTTCTGGACAATATTGAGCGGTCGCATTAATCCACGTAACTATGAGTACCATAGTGCTCAGGCAAAGCTCTACGATGCGCCAGTGGGAAAATCGGCAATTAGTATTTTGAAGAAACAGGATGCCGAGGTATCCCGCAGTGTCCCAATGTACGTGCACCACAAACCAATCAAAGTTGATATCTATATCCCCGTCTACGGCGAGCCAATAGCTGAAATTCGTGCAACCGCAATTGCAGCCCGCAACATTTACGGCAAGCACGCGACATACATTCTTGATGACGGCGAGTCGGATGAAGTAAAGGCGATGGCTTTAAAAATTGGCGTCGATTATATCCGACGTCCAGTTCACGATAACGCCAAAGCTGGTAATATCAATTACGCATTAAAAATGACAAAGGGCGAATTTTACCTCATCCTTGATGCTGACTTTGTTGCAAAACCGACAATTTTGTATGAAACGATTCCTTTTTTTGAAAATGATAATCTGGCATTTGTGCAAACACCTCAGTTCTATGACAATCAAAATAACTTCGTCTCGACGGCGGCGAACTTTATGCAGAACGTTTTCTACTCATTGATTCAGTCTGGTAAGAATCGTTTTAATGCCGCTTTCTGTGTGGGGACGAATGTCGTCTTTCGTCGCCGAGCCGTTGAGTCTATTGGAGGCATGGTGACAAAATCAAAATCTGAAGATATTTGGACGTCGCTACACTTACATGAAAAGGGATTTGATTCAATCTATATTCCGACCGTTCTAGCCGTTGGCAAGACACCCGAGACGCTTATGGCGTACTCAAAGCAGCAACTTCGTTGGGCAACGGGAAGTTTCGAGATATTCCTTCGCGCTAACCCGCTCACTCGACGTAAATTAACTATCGACCAACGGCTGCAATACTTTGCGACTACCTCGTATTACTTTATCGGCTTTTCAGTACTACTCTTACTACTCTTGCCGCCACTACAAATTTACTTTAACCTGTCACCGATAGCGACGACCATTCCGATCTGGCAATGGTCGTTAATGTATAGCGGTTTCTACGTTTCACAACTAGTGCTGGCGTTCTACACGATGGGTGGATTCAAGTTCAAGACGTTGATGCTATCGAATGTCTCCTTCCCTATTTACATTAAAGCTTTCTTTAACGCGCTTACTCGTCGTGATCAGGCGTGGCACGCAACTAATACTGTGTCCTACGATTCACCGTTTAACTATGTTCGTATTCAAGTCTATGTTTTCGTCTTCTTGCTGCTGACAACTATCGTTGGGCTGGCGAAGTCGTTCTATACTGATGAGTTCTCGATATCACTTGCGTGGAATGCGCTTAATACCTTCGTATTCGGGTACTTTGTGTCCATGGCTTTATCAGAGGCGCGAACGCTGAAACGGCAGCGTCGTCAGGTAAAGAAGCAAGACAGATTGAAGCGCATTACTATAAAAGAAAGGGCTTTATTATGAAATTCATGAGTCGACTCAAATTAATATTCGGTATCTTTGTTGTGATTGTTGTTGTTGGTGCTTTAGCGCTGTATCTTAACAGTATTATGTCGGTTTCACAGTCATCAAAAGCAGAACTTGCGGCAGACTCAACGAGCATCGGTACAGATTACCCTGGCCTCGTCGTCAAGCAAAATGTAGAAATTGGCGATACGGTCAGCAAGGGACAGATCCTGTTTGAGATTCAGAGTGCCCAACTCAATGAAGCAATTACGACGAGGAATCTTGTCGTTGCTTCCCTGCCCTTTAGCGTCGACCCGACGACCAATTATATTCAGCTCAAAGCGAATGACGATGGTGTCGTTGAAAAAATCGCTTACCACGAAGGTTCATATGCTCCGGCTGGGGGCATTGTCGCGTCTGTTAACACGGTTGGGTCGTTGTACGTCGTTGCACATTTCCGCCTATCGCCACCAGACTATGCTCGCATCAGCAAGACGAACAAGATGAACATTCGATTACCTGATAATAGTACGCAAGATGCCACGATCTTTTCGATCGCACTCGTGAGTAATGGCGAAAATGTCGATACTGTCGTAAAGGCACGTATTAAAAATGCCAACATTAGCGACTTCCGTTTCTCGGTCGGTACGCCGGTTGAAGCAACGCTCCGGCTTAGTCAAGATAATTGGTATCAAGGTCTCTTTACCTTTATCGAACAACTATTCAAGCCACTGGGTCATTAAAACCGATGATACATCAAAAAAAGCTTATTATCTCGATAGCTATCATAGCGGCTGCGGCAGTCACGACGACGGTTGCGCTGCTGTTAACGAACGGCGTGATTAGTAGCCCGCTCGCCCCTACAGGTATTGTGCTCGTCGATCAATCGACGCTTGATGGCTTGGCAAAGAAGAATGGATCATCCGCCGATACGAGCAGGATTGACACCAAGATTATTCCACCGACAAACTCATGGGTCAGCGGCATGGTGCTGCAGTCGTCGCCCCTATCTGTCTATTCTATGCCTCTGAGTTTCCTCGCGAAAGACACGGGGTTTGAAATTGGCCTTCCTGACGTTCAGTCCAGCCCCGCAACTATTTCTGGTCAACACACACCCGGTGCGATTGTGTCGATCGATGACGCTACTGGCTTCAAGCTCAGTCGCTTTGATAAAGTCTCTGCGACGCTAACGTACTCGGACTCTCGTGCACCACTCGGCAACCTGACCGTCGCAGAGGGCTCTCCGTACGTTTATTATCGTGCGACTGCAGCAGCAACGCTTCATCTGACTGGACTCGGCAAGGTGGCTGCTGGCGCCTCATCCTCCTATGTTCGTTACACGAAGGCTGGCCACGATTACGCTGTCGTTGCGAGTAACGGTAGTCGTATAGCTACGGAAGGATCGACGGCAACTCTGACTGCGCCAAAAGAAAGCCTCTTGACGTTCTACGCGCTCCCAGACACACAGAGTGATACGCTACGCGACTTTGCAGCGAACGAAATAACATCAGTCGAGGTTTCTCGTAAGATCGATACAACCACAACTCGGACGATATTTGAATACAAGACTAATAATAATCAACCAACCGTTTTTGCACCTATGAGCTATAGCAAGGTTGTTGATAATGATTCAGTAGTCGAAACATACGAGAGTGTCTATGGGCCGATGAAGGCCGTTAAGGGGACACGCTTTACGACGTCAGTCGCGACGACGAGCCCTTCGAATGCGCTCGACCTATCGCATCTTAGCGACGCACATAAACAGCAACTCATCACAAGCCTGGCGGCGGATATCTCATCAACAAAGATCACGGGGCAGGACAGCTATTTCGCAGGTAAACAACTGGCTCGGGCTGCAACACTTCTTGATATTGCCGAGCAGCTCGGTCAAGCCGATGCGAGCAGCCAGCTGAAGGCGATATTGAGCGACGCCTTTGCGAAACGGCTGAACGGTGAATATTTCTATTACGACACTACCTTAAAGGGCGTTGCTGCGCAGACAAAAGCATTTGGGTCAGAGGATTTTAATGATCATCACTTCCATTATGGCTACTTTATCTACGCGGCAAGTATTCTTGGAAAGTATGATGCTGATTTTTTGAAAAGTTCACAAAAAGACGTGAATTTACTGGTTGCTGACATCGCCTCATATACGCTCACTCCCGACTTTCCGATTCAGCGTAATTACGACCCTTACGCAGCGCACTCGTGGGCAGCTGGGCTATCGCCCTTTGCTGACGGGAACAATCAGGAGTCGAGTTCGGAAGCAATCAATGCCTGGAATGGTGTGGCGATGTGGGCAGATCTGACGAAGAATACGCAGCTTGAAGATTCAGCATCCTGGATGTTGTCCAATGAGGCTGCGACTGCAAAGTCAGCATGGCGGACGGTTGATACGACGCCGTCATATCTAAAAAATTTCTCTAGTCCCCTCACCTCACTGAACTTTGGAGGAAAGCGAACGTACTCAACATTCTTTAGTGACGAGGCCAATGCGAAACTTGGTATCCAGCTACTGCCACTGAGTCCGGCGATGCTGAGCTATGCGTCGGACGGCTCCACGATTAATACTGTCGTCGGCAACTCTATCAAGGATGATAACTTTAACGTTGCACTTGGCGACTATGTCCTGATGTATCTGGCACTTCATGATCCTCAGAAAGCAGCTCAATTAGCAACGAAACAACAAGCTACATCTATTGATGACGGCAATTCACGAACATATATGGACGCTTGGATTTTTTCACTTTTATAGTCAGGACTCGTAAGCCTATTACTAGGTAACCTTCGTGCCTATGCCGGTACTATCGCTTGCTTATCAAGGCATGTTTCGCAACTACCATATATCACTAACCTACCGGTTACTTTGCAGCCACCCAGGGCAAGACTAATAGTAGGGAGTACATCTGTGGCGACATCAATATTTCGTATACCACCACATAGCTGGCAGATGAAATGATCGTGAGGTGTCATGACGGCATCATAGCGCATTGCACCATGTGTGTCTTTGGGCGCTTCGAGGACTCTTCCTTGCTCGAGGAGGCGCGAACTGACTCTATGGACAGTTGTCGCGCTTACTTCTGGAAAAAGAGCCTGTAAGTCCAAAAGGAGATCAGCATTCGTTGCGTGCTGGCGAGTCGTTAGCGCCGCAAGTAACTCTTTGCTGTATTTCGTTTCACGACTTAATTTCATGATGTTATTGTAAATCGTTTACATTAATAATACAATAGAGTCACTAACGAAGGGAATATAACACATGAGTAGAATATTTATCGATGTTCGCGAGCCTGAAGAATTTGCTCGTGGTCACGTCAACGGCGCTATCAATATACCTCCAGCGTCTATCATGCAGGGTGCAAAGGCTCTGCAGAATACGCCAAAAGATACTGAACTTGTCTTGTATTGTGTCTCTGGTAGCCGATCGAATGCATCGATCAACATACTAAAACAGCTTGGGTACACCAACCTCATTAATGGTGTCAACAAAGAGCAAGTTCGCGCAAAATATAACCTCGCATAAGGTAAGGAATCAACATGTTTGGATTTGGTAAAAAAGTAGACGCAGCTGAAGTAACGGCTGAAGTGCTCGCCCACAAGGCGTTATTAATTGATGTTCGAGAAGATGATGAATGGGACAATGGCCACGCCAAGAACGCCCTTCACCTCTCGGTTGATCGAATTATGCGGGGTGAACTGCCAACAAAAGATCCTGCGAAAAAGCTCTATTTATACTGTGCATCTGGCGCACGCGCCTCGATGGCAACCAGCTACTTACGTCGACAGGGTTTGACTGTAGAAAACCTTGGTGGATTACGCGACTGGGCAGCTGGTGGCGGCTCGATAGAATAATATTTGCAAAAGAAGTGTGATTAAAATCACATAAGCTCTGCTATATCTTGCATTTAGAGACTTTATAGATCAAAGTAAAGTTGTAAACGTTTTATTGAAGAGGTTATATCCCAAGTGAATATCTCCACCCGAAATAAACTCGAATCACTTTTCTCCGATAGTATCGTGAGACATTATAAAAAAGGTCACATTTTTATTTTTAATGGTGACTCTACAGATTATTGCTACAACTTAGTAAGTGGGAGAATTAAAGTATATGACATCACCTACAGAGGTGATGAAATTATTATTGATAGATTTGGCCCCCATAGCTACTTTCCAATGTCACTTATTCTTAACTCGAATCGCACGGAATATATTTACGAAGCTGACGATGATGTTCATATTAAGATGATTGGAAAAGAGAAAGTCTTGGCTTTCTTGGAACTCAATCCATATGTCGTCCTCGACTTATTCGCAAATCTATACCGAGTACTAGACGACACTGTTTCTCGCTACGTGCTCGCGACGACAAAAAATGCAAAGTTAAGACTCATTTTTGCGATCATTCGTGAATGTAAACGGTTTGGGTTATTAGATAGTCAGGGTACGCACGTATTAGAGATTAGTGAGCGTGAACTTGCGGCCGCTTCTGGTCTTTCCAGGGAAACAGTGAGCCGAGAAATGAAAACACTTAAATCAGAAAATCTGATTGTCGCAAGCCGTAATATCATAAAAATCACATCTCTCGTTAAGCTCGAAGAGTACCTACAAACCCACGCATAATCAGGGGAGGTTTTGGTTTATGTGTCCTTTGTCACAAAGTTTTCGTGAGATATATCAATTATCTTTGCCGCGTTCATGCTTACAATCATGAGTGGTGATATGTGTGAGGGATTCATCACGGGAATGCCAAGAAAACACGAATAGTATCGCCCGAAGCAATTAATAAGAGGGAGGTATAATATGATATCAATCAAAAAGCGTGTCGGAATGGCAACATTGGCACTAGCTGTCGCCGGAGGCTCACTCGGACTTGCATCGTCAGTCGGTGCGATGCCAGGGTATGGTCACCACAATAATAGTGGTGCATCTAGCCACGTGACAACGACTACAATCCAGAAGACAAAGGTTAAGAATAATAACAATGTTGATGTGAATAACTCGAACCACCAGTATGCGTCATCAGGAAGTGCTAGTGCAACAAATAACAC